>JAEAMF010000931.1_pt1 | contig 26566 bp, 28 predicted proteins | sample 8958721 | NCBI WGS metagenome assembly JAEAMF01 (sample SAMN16933255, study PRJNA681124) | bioreactor sludge metagenome | isolation source: anaerobic bioreactor treating anionic surfactant - SDBS | place: India: Bengaluru | collected 2019-02-28 | reverse complement strand
TAAAGGGTTATTAAAATTTTAGGTGCATATCATTAACCAAACGAGCCTTGATTAAGTCGGAATTTTCTATCTGGAGTGTCTGATGCCTGCCACCGTTTTTTTCGAAAATTTCAATCAGCAGTACCTTGTCATCGGCAATGGTAAATTGGTCTAACAGGAACACGTTTTGCTCGGTCGTTTTTCCGCCAATCTCATCCAATGGTTTGTAAGTCCTAAGCGGTATCATCGGGCGTTCCTGCACTACGGTACGTTTGGCTACCTTTTTATCCACCACTTTGAAATTCACAAAATCAATCTGAAACGGCACATTGGTACGGTTTCTCAATTCCGTATGGAAATAGTATTTGCCGTTGTGTATGTAGATACCTTTGAGGATAAACTGAATACCGAAACTCTTAGCCCCGATATGCTTTACAATACGTTTGTCCTTTTTGTAAATGGTTTCCAAAAGCAAGCCTGCCAATGATGGCGAATTGTTGCCCAATTCTTCAAAAAGCACATCGTTTCCGTTGGCTTTATCAACCGCCTTTTGCATTGTCAAGAGGTCATAGCTCAACGCTTCGGGATAGGGACTGTAATACACATTGAAACTGTAAAAACGCCCGTCATTTGTGATAACTGAAAAATTGGTTTCCGCTTCAAATTCCCTTACCGATGCTTTTACACGCAATACATTTTCCGCATCTTCCGCTTTTCCAGCAATCAGGTATTCGCTTCCCAAATCCACATAACGGATGGCGGTCGGAAAAATAAGATGTGAAGTTTTATCGTAGGTAACTTCCATTCTATACGGTTCTATCTTGCCTAATGCAAGCGGAGTTTTTGCACTATCCTGTGCGTAAGATTGTACGGCAAAGCCGAGTATCAGGGCAAATGCCCAAAAGGTTTTTAAATGATTTTTCATTGTTTAAATTATTTGAGTTCAACATTATTTTTTAGATACAAGGAAGACCTGATGCCCTGCTTTTAGCGTAACCTTTGGGGTTCTTACCTTTTTGGCGAAATAGCCCGAAACACCCTGTACCACGCCACGGCTTAAATCAGCAGCAACCTGTTGTCCTGCATTCTGCGTGAGCATTATGCTTGTTCCCGAAGTCTGGCTCATATTGCCCGCCATTTCGGTAAGGGCGTTCATTTCGGGCGAATACGGAACGTACAAGCCTTGCTGTCCGTCCAAATCGTAAATAGTAATATCAACCGGAATGATGTTGCCCTCTAATTCTACGGAGGTAATCTTTAGCTGCAATCGACCTCCCTGAAATTTGGCATTAGCTGTTACAATCGTTCCTTTCGGAATGGTACGTTGAGGCGTTTGGGCTGGCTCTAACAATCGCAATCGTACCCCTGTTTCGCCAATAACCGTTTGCGCATCGTGTACACAGGCTTTGATACTGTTTTTCGGTTGTGCCGTTTGCTCAATAGAACCTGCGGTATAAAAGCCCCGGTTTCTTGTTTCGCTCCAATCGGCTAAAAAGGCACTGTCCGTAGGCTCACGATACAAAGCGGAAACGGTGTTCTTTCTTGTAGGTGTGAATGCCACAAAATGCTCCTTTTGAGTTGAACCTGCGGTAGCCGTACCTGCATCCTTAGCAGGTGGGGCTTCTGTCGAATTTGTACCTGTTGGCAGATACTTTGCCGCCATCTGGTAGGATTTCTCCATTATGGCAAGCTGGTCATCAACGGTTACAGATTTAGGTACATCTTTCTCGGCTAATTGTTCTTTTAGTTCGTCCAATTGCCTGCGGAGTTCTGTTGTTTCAGAGTTGTTATCCTGATAAAATGAACCCAATGTGCTTTGTGCATTGCGGTAACTGCTCAATGCAGGATTGCCGTTTCTTCCCGAACCTCTGCCAACGCCATAGCTGCTGTTTTCGTCTTCTTCGGGAAATTCATCATTAGGCTCTTTTTTGTCTTCAGTATTCCAATAGTCAGAAAGCGTGGTAAGTGCATTGCGTTTTTCTTGCTCTTTGCGTTCCAGCATTTCCAACTCGTAAGCCTTGCCTTTGTCGGCAGGCATTCCTGCTCCGGTAGCCTCCGGTACTGCATCGTTCAGCCCGATGTTCTCAATTTCCTTTTTGTCTGCGGATGGTTTAAATATGAGGTACATACAACCTACGAAGACAATTCCCATTAAGCCAAATATGAGTGGCTTTTTGAGCTTTTCGGCTTTGTTCTGTGTACCGTCTTGCAGTACATCAGTGGTTGCTGCCTGGTTCCCTTCCGTTACCCGAACAACCGACTTTTTGTTCTCATTTTCTTTCATAAATCTTGTTTTTTAGAATTGTTGATAATGTGTCCTGCAATCTTGCAGGACTTTCACTTTTTTTGAGGACAGGGTTTTCGATATGCTCAATGACCATATCGTTACCCGACTTTGAGGTATCGTACCATACTTTGCAAATGACACCTGCCGTAAGCAGTAGATACCCCACAAAAAAGTAAAGTGTGTATTGGTGCTGTTTCCGCAAGGGCAATGCCCGCCAGCGTTCGTCCAGCTTGTCAAAGTACCTGTCCATATTTGCTCTTAGTTTTTTCATAACCTTACTATTTCTGTTGTTATAGCTTGAAACGCTTAGGACTTTGACCTGCCTTTTGCTTCGGTTCTTCATTGACCAAAGCGACTGCCTCAACCGCTTTGGGTGCGGATATGACTGACAGGTTTGTCAGTTCCGATTTTTTCAGCAGTTGCCCAAATTGGTCTTTCCTTGCAACCTCCATTCTGTTAAGCGAGAATTTGCCGTTCAGGTATTTTACCCACATACTGCATTCTACACTTGGCTTGTCTTCGCCCGACCATTGCAGGTAGCCCGTCAGCAACAAGTCCTGTTTAGGCAAACTATCTGTACCTTTTTGGCAGTTTTCGAGGTATTCGCCGATACTTTCCTTCAACTTTCCAGCATACGCTCCCTGCGTATGGAAATAGCCGTTATATCCTTTATCGGTAAGGATTTTTGCAAACGTGCTTAAATCTGATAATGCTTCCATAAGATTGTTTTTTTAGCGTTCGATAACTTCTATATCCCTGTTTTCTATCACTGCAAACTTTTCGATGTTGAAGCCTTGCGGGTTGTTGTCCGAACGGACAGAGTTCACGAGATAACAGGAAGTAATCAGGTTACGCCTGGTCACGTTGCTCGAACGGATAATGAATTGTTTGGCGTAGGTACGCACCGCATAAGGATAGGTGTCGAAATTGCACACGACACTATCCACCTCAATGCGTTGCTGTACATTCCCCGAAATAATCCTGCTGTAATAGCCCTTTTCCGACAGGTCTTTGTAATAATCAAAAGCTGATTTATCGGCAAGGTTGAATGCCCTGCTCATATTGCTTTCGATAGCGTTCTTGTCGGGAGCAAGCGTAAAAAAGAGTTCGTGAAAACGCCTGACGTGTTCCCTTGCTTCCACAGGTCGGTTGATACTTGCATCTTGCGATAAGGCAAGCATCAAAGATTTGCCGTTATCCAATACATAGATTTTTTGGCGTTGTTCTTCTGCAAAGCGGTAGGACTGCCATACGGCATATCCTACCACGCCAATACAGAGAACCGCAAACACAATGGCATATAGTCTTATCTGCCTAAAGCTGTTTTCGATATTTCTTAGCGTTTTAAATTCCATTTTTTAGAATGATTAATGATTATTTATTCATCAGTTTACCGCCGATGTTTCCAACTGTTGAGCCTGCGCCTGCTCCGGCGATGTTTCCGGCTTTCATTGCTGTGGAGTTTACATTGCGGGTAAAGTTTCCTGCGCCTCCGGCTTGGATTACCCAACCTGTTACTGTCGGGATAGTGAAGTACCCGATGATGCCGATAATCATAAAAATGATGTACACGGTATTGCTCGTATCAGGTATGTAAGTAGGGTCGGCAAGCATTGCTATATCCTTTTCGATAATGAGGGATTGTATTTTGGCAAGCATAGAGCTGAACAGGTCTGCCACAGGCAACCACAGGTAAACGCTGACGTATCGGGTCAGCCATTGCGTGAGCGTGGACTGAAAACCGTCCCACACGCTTATCGCAAAGGCTATCGGCCCGAGTATGGACAGGACAATGAGAAAGAACGTCCTTATGGTATCAATAACCAAAGCTGCCGCCTGAAACAGTACCTCTAACAGATTGCGAAACCAATTCTTAATAGCTTGTTCGGTTTGGTAGGCAAACCTATCCATATACATTCCCGACATCGTAATCAAATCGCCGGGCGACCAGCCCAATTCTTCGAGCTTTTTATCAAATTCCTCATTTGATACGAGATAGGCTGTTTCAGGATTTCGTAGCATAGCTTCCCGTTCGAGCAGGTCTTTTTTCGCCTGCAAATTGTTGAGGTCAAGCACCTGATTTTCGAGGATTGTGTGAGTACCCTGTACCACCGGACTTAACACGGCATTGATTGTTCCCAATACGATAGTTGGGAAAAACATAATGCAAAGCCCCAAAGCGAAAGGACGAAGCAAAGGGTACATATCAATGGGTTCAGCCCTGCTCAAAGCCTGCCATACTTTTATGGCAACATAGAACAAAGCCCCCAATCCGGCTATCCCTTTAGCCACTGCCGCCATATCGGCGGACAGTGGGAGCATCTCATCATATAATGAGCGTAGGACTTCGTGAAGATTTTGAAATTCCATAACTACCAGTATTTTTGGTTAGGAGTTCCATAGAGGTCAAGCACTCTTTTGGTATTGTTCTGCTTTTTTGCTCTTAGAATACTTACAGAGATATTCTTATTGGTATAGTAGCGTACCAAGCTGTGGTATTCCTTTACTTCTTTGTACACTCTATCAATAATATCCATACGCTCTTTGTCGTTCAGCGAAAGGCTTGATGAGGTTACAATCTGTTTGAGTTCTTTCAGCAGTTCGGTACTTTCATTCAGCAATGCCGAATAACCATTGCTGATAGCTGCCAATTCCTGTGCAGAAAAATTCGGGTCGTTCATCATCTTACCGAAGTTGGTAACATACATTTCGGATACGTCACCGACAAGCAATACAGTCTGCTGTACCTTACGTGCATCTTTTACAAGATTATTTACAGCTTGTAGCTTGTCGTAATACTCCTTACCCTGTTTATACACCTTTTCCACTTCCTTGAAATTTTTAATTACATTGGATACCGTGGAAGAAGTCTGTACGATTTCATTCGCACTGTTGAGAATACCCGATGCCAGATTTGTGGGGTCGGTTACTACCCATTGTGCTTTTGCGGACGGTGCTACGGCGAGCATTAGTGCCGTACACACCATAAAAAGGAACTTTTTCATTTTTATGAATTTTAAAATGTTAATGACTATTGATTTGCTTTGTCACGCCTTTGCATTGCGATATGCTTAATGGCGAGTTCTACGTTACCGTCCAATTCGGAAGCTAATTGCATTACCTCCATTTTTTCGGTTTCTTCGGTGGTGTATGCGAGGTATTCCTCCAAACTAACTTCGGTGGCATAGACTGCCGAGTTCGTACCACCTAAGCCAATCCAAACCTCTTTGTACAGTCGGCTTGCATCGTTGTTCATATTGATAGAAAGTACCTGACCTTTTTCCTTATCTGTAAGCCCCAACATTGCCTGTATGTCATCGAATTTATTCATATACTTACGCTGGTCTAAGAGGATTTTACAGTCGGAATTGTTGATGATACTTTCTTTTACAATGGGCGACTGGATAATATCATCTACCTCTTGCGTAACGACAATCGCCTCTCCGAAGAATTTGCGGACGGTTTTAAATAAATATTTTATATATTCCGCCATTCCTTCTTTGGCAATCGCTTTCCACGCTTCTTCAATCAGGATGAGTTTTCGGATACCTTTCAGCCTCCGCATCTTGTTGATAAAAACTTCCATAATGATAATTGTGACTATGGGAAAGAGGATTTTGTGGTCTTTAATCGCATCAATTTCAAACACGATAAAGCGTTTGGAAAGCAGGTCTAACTGCTTGTCGGAGTTCAACAGATAATCGTATTCGCCACCCTTGTAGTAGGGTTCGAGGACGTTCAGGAAATTTGCAATGTCAAAGTCTTTTTCCCTTACCTGTTTTTCTTCGAGTACCTTGCGGTAATCACCTTTGACATACTCGTAGAAACCGTTGAATGATGGGTAAACATCATCTGTTTTGATACGTTCAATATAACCTGATACGGCATTGGATAATGCCACTTCTTCCGAACGGGTTGGCGGTTCATCATCACGTTTCCATAGTGTCAATATTAAGGTCTTAACACTTTCTCTCTTTTCGATGTCGAAAACCCCATCATCCGTGTAAAATGGATTGAATGCAATCGGGTTGCCTTCGGTGTACGTAAAATAAACACCGTCTTCACCTTTGGTCTTTCCTTTGATGAGTTCGCATAAGCCCTGATAAGAATTACCCGTATCTACCAACAATACGTGTGCGCCCTGTTCGTAGTATTGCCTTACCATATGGTTTGTGAAGAACGATTTTCCCGAACCTGACGGACCAAGTATAAACTTGTTCCGGTTCGTGATAATGCCACACTTCATAGGCAGGTCGGAAATATCCAAATGGATAGGTTTTCCTGTAAGCCTGTCAGCCATCTTGATACCGAACGGCGAGGGCGAATTGTGATAGTTGGTTTCTTCTGTGAAGAAGCACAAGGCAGGTTCGATAAAAGTGTAAAAACTTTCCTCACTCGGAAAATCGCCTGCATTGCCGGGCATTCCAGCCCAAAACAAAGTGGCTACGTCCGTAGTGTTGTGGCGAGGCTTACACTCCATCAATGCCAATGCACTACCGCAATCGTTCTTTAACTGTTTCAGCTCCGCAGGGTCTTCCGACCACGCCATAATGTTGAAGTGTGCCCTGATAGACGACAGACCGAAGCTGTGGGCTTCGTTCAGGTATTTTTCTATCCACTCTTTGTTGATTTGGTTTGCCCTGCTATACCTTGCCAAAGAGTGCATATTGCGGGCGGACTTTTCAAACTTTTGCAGGTTGTCTTCGCTGTTATCCAAAAACAAATATTGGTTGTAGATATGGTTACAGCTAAGGAGTAATCCCACGGGAGCAGCGAACGACAAACGGCAGTCGCTCCGGTCGGTGGATAGCTTTTCAAAACGGGTATCAGCCGATACCGTTCCGGGCAAATCGTCTGTATCGGACAAGGTGTGCAGGCTCAACCTTTTGTTTCCGATACGGACTTCTTCCGTTCCGAGTGCGATGTCCTGCATCGGTGTTCCGCTTTCCCTTGACAGGGTTAGGTACTGTTCCAACAATCCCTGCTTTTCGTCCGTTCCGATGATTTCATCTTCGGTAAGGCGTTGCAGGGTTATGAAACCGCTATCGTTCACGATACGCTCAAACTGTGCCACCGCTTCCATAAAGCGGTGTATCGTTTCCTTGTTCCTGATTTCCTTTGGTATGAGCGTACCTTTGCAAAGCGAACTGAAGTTGCTTTGCATACGCATTCTTTCCTTAGTGGTCTTGGTCAGGAACAGGTAACAATAATGGTTCAGAAATGGTCGCTCATTAAAATGGCGTTGGTAGGATTTAGCCAAAAAACTTTGGTCTTCCTTTGCCAAATCGGGAGCATAGCTTTCTTTGATGTACCAATCCTGTTTGTGGATGACCGTAAAATCCGGCAAGGTCTTGATAGCCTTATGCCAGGCGGAGTGAATAGCTTCGTATTCCGCCGATGCTACCGTAAACAGTTCCGGCAAACGAACCTCAAAGCAGGCGGTAATGTCCGCATCTTTGGAAAGGATGCAGTTGTTTTCTACTGCCAACAAAGGAAATTTGTTTTCCAGCGTTGTTGTCTTTGCAACGTTTCTCATAGGGCATTCGATTTAGGAGTGAATTTCAGATAGCGGTGTACAGGCTTGCGACAAATGATGTATCGGGGATGTCTTTTTCCTGCTCCGATTTTCATTAGCCCGTGTTCGCCGTACTTCCTGTTTAGTGAAAAGGTCTGCCACACAATGAGCGAAGCACCGCCTGCTCCGAGGAACAGGCAGATGTAAGAGTTTACGCCTGCCATATACAGTATCATCACGAGGATGAGCGTACCGAGCAGTCCGCCAGCGAAAATGAACAGGTATTGTGCTTTCAGTCCCTTAAATTCCACTGTCCTGCCAATGCCTTTGTTTATGTTGTAATTGTTCATAAAGCAAAGGATTAAAGGAAGAATGAACGCAGGATGGTAGCCGCTACGATTAAGAAGATACACGCACCGAACCAGCTTGCCGCAGTCTTCGATGTGTCGGGGTCGCCTGAGCTGAATTTATTGTACACCTTAACACCTCCGATTAACCCGACTACTGCACCTATGGCGTAGATTAATTGGGTTGCGGGGTCGAAATAAGACGTTACCATTTGGGTAGCCTCGTTGATACCTGCTGTACCGTTTCCCTGTGCGAAAGCACCAATTCCTGACAGCATAGCCACGGCTGCCAGCAAAACTTTTTTTCTCTGTTTTTCCATAATTGAAACACATTAATTTGTTATTGTTATCCCGCACCTTGCGGACTTTCGGAACAAAGGTGTTTCAGAAATCAGGGCGTTATAATAAAGTGGCAGTCAAAGGAATGATTTGGCAGTGAGTGGCTTTATAGAAAGTCTAAATCCGTATTTATTAAACTATTTTGCTTAAATTTGACATATTTAGACAAGTCTTAAAAAAGCAAAATGGCATTTGGAAAACACATAAAAAGACTAAGAGAAAGTAAAGGATTGTTCCTACGGGAAGTTGGGGCTGCATTGGAACTGGATAGTGCTTTTATCAGTAAAGTCGAAAATGAAGAAAGACCATTGCCAAGAAAACACATCGAAAAGCTTGCAGAATTTTTGAATACCCCAATTGATGAGCTATTGGTTTTATGGTTTTCAGATAAAATAAAGGGACTTATTGACGATAAAGAAATAGGAAAGCAGGCTTTAAAAATTGTTTTAAAAGAATTAAATGCAATCAAGAATAATGCAGATTAGGTTTTTAACAACTCTTCTTTGGCAATAAAAAGGTTAACAAATAAAATATGCGAATATGAAATACATTTTACTCAACAATAACAGTTCTGTTGCTTATGATGATAGTGATGCTACTGATATAAAAGTATATATCGACGGCAAACTTCACGATTTCAAAGAAAGTACCGAAAATAGAATTGATTATGCAATTGCAACAAATAGGAATAAATACTCCCAAACTCTAAATAATCAGTTTGAGAATTTATTACTTCTAACTGGTGCAGGGTCATCTATTGGTTGGGGAAAAGATGGGAAGTTGGGTAAGTCGATGGCAAATTTATGGGATGATGCGGAAGCTCTTTTAACAGCCGATGTTTTTGGAAAGTTACTTGAAACTATTGGCTACGATGAAAAATGGGATGATGGCTCTATAGTAAAGAATTTAGAAAAGGTTCTTTCTATGGCAACACCTGCTATACCATATATACCCAAAGAGGATATAGATATTGAGGATTGTGTAAACAAAATTAAAGATTTTATCAAAGAAGCCTGTCAATTGAGTTTGCCAGATAATTCGCCACATACGCTCTTATTAAATAAAATAACGAAACGCAAAGTTACTTTACCAAGATTTAAGCTGTTTACATTGAATTATGACCTAATGTTTGAACAATCAGCTTGTGAAAGCAATTTTGTTGTTATAGACGGGTTTTCATTTTCTCAACCAAGAATATTTAGTGGGCGTAATTATGATTACGATATTGTTTCCCGCAATCAAAGTAGAGTAAAAGAAGAAGACAATTTTATTCAAAAAGTTTTCCATTTGTACAAATTACACGGTTCTGTAAATTGGGAAAAGCAAGACAACAAGATTATACAAAAAGAAGAACCTGACGAACCATTGATGATATATCCACATCAATCAAAATATGAAAGCTCTTATGAACAGCCGTATTTTGAAATGATGTCGAGGTTCCAGTCCAATTTGAGAAAGGAGAATGTTTTCCTTATTACAATAGGCTTTAGTTTCGGGGATAAACATATCGTAACCGCAATCATCGAAGCCTTGGAACAAAATCCAGGCTTTCAATTGATGATTGTAAATAAAGGGATAGATGAAACCAACGAAAATATGAAACCCTTTATTGATGCTGCAAACAAATATTCCAATATATCTATTGTTTCAGAAACCTTTGAGGATTTCGCTAAGAATTATCCTGACTTAAAATCTTACAATCAGGAAGATACACGACAAATAGTAATTAATATCCCTAATAGTTAGATATGAGCAATAGCCCCTTTAATCACAGTCATTTTCTTGGGTATGTAAATTTTGTATCCCCTGCATTTGTGAAAGTGCATTTCCCGTCTTCTGTTTTGATGAAAACATTTGTTCACCACGCAGAAGTGTTGAGAGGTGGACTTGTAGGAAACTATATTGTTGTTGAGGGAGAGGAAAAAGGTTTTCTGGGAAAAATGTTGGAAATATCGTTACCTGAAAAAGAACGGTTGGAATTAAGTGAAAGAACTTTTTCAACTAAAGCATTTCATCCAGTAGGAAGAATAGAAATTCTTTTATCATTTGATTTGTTTGACCCGAGTAGAATAGAAAAAGGGATAAATAGCCTCCCACTCATTGGTTCTAAGGTATTCATTTGTTCGTCGGAATTTCTTTCTACACATTTCAAAACCTTTGGCATAAAACCCGAAAATATCGAACATTCTCCTACTTTTAGAATGGGGAATTTGATATACGATAAAAATGTTCCCGTAGATATTTCTTTGCAAGCGATATTTAGTCGTCATTGTGCGGTTGTTGGTACAACAGGAGGAGGGAAAAGTTATACCATCAGCAAATTTATTGAGGGAGTTATAGAAACCGGAGCAAAAGCTATAATCTTAGACCCAACGGGAGAATACTCTACATTTGATGCTCATCCAAAAGTTGACCATTCAACACTGATTTCAGAAAGCTATTTTCCATATCAGAATTTAACCATTAATGATTTATTCGTTCTGTTCAGACCATCAGGACAAGTACAGCAACCCGTTTTATTGGAAGCTATTAAGTCGTTAAAAGTTGCACATTGCTTATTAGGGAATATTCCTAATAATGGACATAATAATGATGGAACTAACGATACTTTTACATTCAGGGGTCAGCAAGTAGTTATAAATAATGGATTAGTTGTAAAACAAAATAATATTACTGCGGCATATAATAATGCCTACTTTACTTATAAATCTATTATAGAAGATTTCACAATAAATAATTTCAGTATAAATCTACTCCACAGGCAAATAGGGAATGAATGTTTTCAAATATTCAACGACCGTTGGGCAAACAATAGAGATGAAAGAAATTATGGAAATGCAACGAGTTTAATAATGCGTGTTAACAATGTAATATCGGACAATGATTATTCCGGTATGTTTGGATTTAATGCTCCAACCACAAATAACCTAATAACCAAGATAGACGAGTTTTTGAATAATCCAGAATTAAATATTTTAAGAATTGGTTTTGAAAATGTACCTTATAATTTTCAGGCAAGAGAAATCTTGGCAAATTCATTGGGAAGATACTTATTGAATAAAGCTCGAACTAATATTTTCAGAGAAAATCCTCTAATTCTCTTTGTAGATGAAGCCCATCAGTTTTTAAACAAGAAAATTAAGGATGAATATTTTGAAAGCACAGAATTAAATGCTTTTGATAACATTGCTAAAGAAAGTCGTAAATATGGATTATTTCTATGTTTATCAACACAAATGCCAAGAGATATTCCTGTTGGTACGCTAAGTCAAATGGGAACATTCATTACTCATAGGCTGATAAATTATCAAGATAAGGAAGCAATCGCGAGTGCTTGCTCGACTGCCAATAAAGAAACTCTTTCTTTTTTACCATCTTTAGGGTCAGGAGAAGCAATTATTATGGGAGTTGATTTTCCAATGCCAATATCAGTCAAAGTAGATATGCCAACAATTACACCGAAGTTCGATACTCCAAAATTTGTAAAAATAGCGGGCACTTAGTTTTATAGCGTTTGAACAATTTTTAATTTGTGTCTAACATACAAAAGGGAGCTTGCCTAAACAAACTCCCCAATGTCAAAATCACTCAAATCACTTTTCCGCAAAGTGGAAGAACCGGCTTCCGTTTCAGATGAAAGGGTGCTATCCAAAAGCTCGGCTATTCTTCGGGAAGCATCTTCCATAGAATTCTCCAATAGGCTGAATAATTCGGTTCCCTGTATTTTTTGAACTATCGCTATCGCTGTTTCCTTTTGGGCTGGTTCCAATTCTTCTTTTTGGAGCAACACCCCCACGGAGCTTAGTTCTTCAAAGGTAACCCCTTGGGCAAAACCGTCATCGCCACCGGATATTCCGTACCTGTTCCAATCTTCTTCCTCTTCCTCCAAATCAGGTATATTACTGAAAACTTCGTCCAGCTCTTCCTTGCGGATTTGAATGCCGACGTTTTCATTTTCGTCGTATTCAATGTCTAAATTAGCGGGGTTTATCTCCGGTTCCTCAATTTGGCGTTCATTGGCAGCGTTTGGCATTGAAAGGCGTTCTACGGATTTTGGCTGCCCCATAATATCGGGCAGGTTCGGATTGACTTTCTTCTGCGGAGGTTCTTGTTTTGTCCTTTTCTTAATGACAATCTTATCCTGTAAAAGCAGGACAATGACTATCAGCAGGCATATCACAATTACTATTTCCATAACGTAGGTTTTTTAAAACAAGCCTTTGTACTTTTCGTTGAACTCTTTTGTAATCATATCTTCAAATACTTTAAAATGATGTTCAAGAATATTATTGAGATAGGCAAACAAGGGTATTTTATCATCGCCTATAATCTGGACTATGCGGGTTAAACGCTCGTGATGTTCAGGACTTAGGTATATGCTTTTATTGCCTCTTTTCTGCATTTTATTCATTTGCATAAATGCGTTTTCATAGGTTGTTTTAGCTGTATTGCTAACTGTATCGGAGTTGCTGCCGGCTGCAACAGTATTCCTGTTCTTTTTATCTTTCTTCATTATAGAATGGGTTTAAAATGTTCATTGAAATAATCGGTAATATCGTCCCCGTACTCCCTGAAATGATGTTCAAGAATATTGTCAATGTAAGAGTAGAGCGTTGTTCTTTCTTCCCTTGTCAGTTGAACGATGCGGAGCAATCTTTCGTGGTATTCAGGGCGTATGTAAACGACCTTGCCGTTACGCCCCGATGGAAACCGATTGACCAAAAACGTTTCCTCATAGTTCACTTTTTTTGATGAACTGTTACGGGCTTTTTCCCTTGGCTTGGTTTCCTTTGGTACATCCTGCTTTTTGTTATTGCTCGGTGGAGCTACAAGCTCATCGCCGCTTATGATGTTCATAAGGTATTCCTCATCAACATTGGGCTTTTCAAAATCGTTGTTTTTGTTATCTGAAGCCATACTTTACTATTTTTATAGATGAGTGATTTTTAAAAATTCCTCGACAAACAAATCCATTTTAGTTGCTTTCATTAACTGTGGTTCGGCAGGCAGCAAACTTGACCTGAATACATAACTGCCTGTGTCGTCTGTTTCCTTTCGGAAACGCTTGCTGTCCATTATCCTTGTTTCCATTATGGGCAGGTTGAGTTCTTTGATGACACTTTGATACGCATCATACAAACCTGTTTTTTCCCTGCCATCCACTTGGTTCCAGAACAGCCACATCTCTTGTTCGGGATTGCCCTCGTCCGTTTGGGGAAGTCCGAGAAAGGCTTTGGTAAAGCCCAATGTACTTTCCACTACCAAACGGTCGGCAGTAATGGGCGAAAAGATGAAGTCCATTTTTTTTAAGGTTGTCAGTACACCTTTGGTATTGGCTGTTCCCGGCAGGTCGAAGAAAATAACATCCGGCACAACCGCCGACTGGCTTCTGTATTCCGATGCTTTCTCCAGAGCTGTTTCAGCCTTGCATTTGATAATCGGGTACGCTTTTTTGTTGATGGCTTGAAACTGCTTCATTGCCGCCTTTTTATGGTAGTCGTTCTGCATTATGGTTCTCTTATCCCGTTCACGCATATTGGTCAGGCTGTGTTGCGGAAAGTCGCAGTCCATCACCAGCACATTAAAACCTAAACGGTAGTGAAGCACACTTGCCAGCAAGGTGGTCATTGTAGATTTTCCCACACCGCCTTTTTGGGTGGAGAAGCTGATTTTTAAAGTTTTCTTTGTTGTTTCCATTATTTAAAAATTTATTGTTACACACTTTATCTGTTTTGCAGGATTGAATATTGGTTTGTCTGATTATAACCTCATTCCTATATTCCTGCATTCTCTTTTGGGTACTTTCCTGCACAGGTATTTGCTTTCATTTTTGTCTTGTTAGGTACATTCTTTGGCAAGTGGAAAAACTTGCAACAGGTAAATTGCTTTACCGCTTTTATGCTTTTACACTTTTATTGTTTTATGCTTTTAAAACCTTATGCTTTTATTCCAAACTACCTGTTTGCAAACCTGATTTTCTTCTTTGTTTAGATACATTTTTTACTACCTGCACTAAAATTATACGGCAAATAAAGCGATTGATTTAACCGCTGATTGAGCTGTGGAAGTGTTTGGCTTTCAAAGGCAGTGTTTGGCACTGCTATGCAGTACAATGCTTTCGTAAACAGGGCTTTACTTTGTACAATGATTTTTATTAATGGATTTATGCAAAAGTCTTTTGACAAATCGGAGGGTAACGGGAACGGCATCGAGCCGTTTTTCCCTGTTACATTTAATCCGTCCCGCAGGGCGGATTTTTGTGTTCAACGGAACACGGCAAGTTGTGTTTTGAGGCACTCGAAACCGAGTTAGTGCCTCAAAACAACTTGCCCTTTGCAGGGGGCAGAAAACACCTTCCGAAGTCAGGGTTTTGTATGGATTTTAAAATGGATTAGTGATGAACGATAACAACAAAAAGCAATTGAAAAAGACAGGACGCCGCCCCAAAGAAGACCCGGCGACCATTCGCTATACGATTTCCTTTAACGAGCAGGAACACGCCCGTTTTCTTGCCCTTTTTGATAAATCAGGTATGCAGGTAAAGGCGCACTTTATAACGTCCTGCATCTTTGACAAGACCATAAAGACCATCCAGATTGACAAGGGAACGGTTGATTTTTATATGCGGCTGACCTCTTTTCACAGCCAGTTCCGTTCCATCGGTGTGAACTATAACCAAATTGTAAAGCTGTTGTACAAGAATTTTTCCGAGAAAAAGGCGGCTGCGTTTCTGTACAAACTGGAAAAACAGACGGCTGAAATGGCAATGCTGTGTCAGAAAATCATTCAGATTACCGAAAAATTTGAGGAAGAACACCTAAAAAAATAATGTAATAGTGATAGCGAAAATCGGAAGAAGCGGAAATTTATACGGGGCATTGGCGTACAATCAGCTTAAAGTGGAGAATGAAAACGGGCAGATTTTGTTTGCCAACAAGATGATTGAAACCGCAAGCGGTCATTATTCCGTGGCACAATTAGCACAATCTTTTGCGCCTTACCTGATAGCCAACCGAAACACCGAGAAACATACGCTGCATATTTCGCTCAATCCTGACCCAAACGACAAGGTAAATGATGATAAGTTTCGGGAAATGGCAGAACAGTATATGCGGGAAATGGGTTACGGAGAACAGCCTTTTGTGGTATTCAAACACACGGATATTGACCGCAACCATATACACATTGTATCGGTTTGCGTGGACGAGCAGGGTAAAAAGATTTCGGATAAATTCGAGAAAATGCGGTCTATGAATGTATGCCGTGAACTGGAAAGACAACACGGGCTGATACCCGCAACAGACAAAGAGCGCAACCAAACTGATAAGGTTTTCCGTCCGGTAGATTATCGGACAGGAGATGTAAAGAGCCAAATCGCTTCGGTCGTTCGCCACCTGCCGAACTACTACCAGTACCAAACTTTGGGCGAGTACAATGCCCTGCTTTCCCTCTTCAATATTACCGCCGAGAAAATCGAGGGCGAATTACAGGGAAAGATGCAGCAGGGCTTATTATATATTCCGCTAAATGAAAAAGGCGAAAGAGCCGGGCATCCGTTCAAGGCTTCGCTGTTCGGAAAGAGCGCAGGGCTTCCGGCATTGGAACTGCATTTTGCGAAATGCAAAACCGCTTTGAAAGACAGCCCCACCAAGCAGACCCTAAAATCTGCCGTTACCATCGCCTTGAAAACCACTGGCGATGAACAGGCATTTAAAAAGCAGTTATCGGAACAGGGCATTAACGTAGTAGTGCGCCAAAATGATACAGGTCGTATTTATGGTATCACATTTATTGACCACAATTCCAAATCAGTTTGGAACGGTTCACGTTTGGCAACAGAACTTTCTGCGAACACCTTTAATGATTATTGGAACAATAATATCAAACCGGATATTAAAGAACCTGCCGTTTTACAACCCAAACTATCCATATCAAATGATGCGGATCTTCCGCAGGAAGAACCACACCATTTGTTCGACTTCTTATCTACGGATAAACACGAAGACGGTTTGATTGAAGCACTGGGTGGCTTACTGCCCGAAGCACAGGGCGAAGATTACGAAGAACAAGACTTTGCCAATAAGATGAAGAAGAAGCGCAAACACCAACGAGGTCAGAAATAATATTTAGCCAAACACTGCCACACAACGCCACTGGCTGCCACATTCTTAGAGCCACTCCATAGAGCCTTTAAATTCACGCCCGAACATTAAAACTTAAAATAATGCAGGGAGAAGACGATTTAAGAGGGCTTGCCAAGATAATGGCTTTTATGCGGGCGGTCAGTATTCTTTTGGTGCTGATGCACCTTTATTGGTTCTGCTACGGTTTCTTTTTAGAACGTGGCTGGACGTTGGAAGTCATCAATAAGATATTAGGCAATTTCGACCGGACGGCGGGTTTGTTTTCACATATCCTTTACACCAAAGCATTTGCTTTGGTTTTACTGGCTTTAAGCTGCTTAGGAACAAAGGGTGTAAAGAACGAGAAGATAACCTGGTCTAAAATCTACGTGGCTTTGGGCGTTGGTTTTGTGCTGTTCTTCCTGAACACTCCGTTGCTAAAGCTATCTCCAGTAATAGGTACATTCCTGTATATACTTACTATCTCGTTAGGTTATATCGCCTTGTTGATGGCGGGCGTATGGATGAGCCGATTGCTTCGCACTAACCTGATGGACGATGTGTTCAACAACGAGAACGAGAGCTTTCAACAGGAAACCAAGCTGATGGAAAACGAGTATTCCGTTAACCTGCCCACCAAATTTTACTACAAAGGCAAATGGAACAACGGTTGGATAAACATTGTCAATCCTTTCAGGACATCAATCGTGTTGGGTACTCCGGGTTCAGGTAAATCTTATGCCATCGTAAATAATTACATCAAGCAGCAAATAGAGAAAGGCTTTAGTATGTACATCTACGATTTCAAATTCGATGACCTTTCGACTATCGCCTATAACCATTTACTGAAGCATCGGGATAAGTACAGAGTTCAGCCTAAATTTTACGTGATAAATTTCGACGACCCACGCAAGAGCCACCGTTGTAATCCACTCAATCCCGACTTTATGACGGACATTTCAGATGCTTACGAAGCAGCATATACCATAATGCTAAACCTCAACAGGTCGTGGATACAAAAGCAAGGGGATTTTTTCGTAGAAAGCCCAATCATTCTTTTGGCTGCTATTATTTGGTATCTGAAAATCTACGAAAATGGCAAGTATTGTACATTCCCACACGCCATTGAATTACTGAATAAAAAGTATTCGGACGTGTTCACTATTTTAACCTCATACCCCGATTTAGAAAACTATCTATCGCCCTTTATGGATGCGTGGCAAAGCGGTGCACAAGACCAATTACAAGGACAAATAGCATCAGCAAAAATTCCGCTATCAAGAATGATTAGTCCGCAATTATACTGGGTAATGACAGGCGATGATTTTACGCTCGACATCAATAACCCGAAAGAACCGAAAATTTTGTGCGTAGGCAATAATCCTGACAGGCAAAATATTTATTCCGCAGCTTTGGGCTTGTACAATTCGAGGATTGTAAAATTGATAAATAAGAAAGGGCAATTAAAAAGTTCCGTTATTATAGATGAGTTACCTACAATTTATTTCAGAGGGCTGGATAACCTGATTGCAACAGCAAGAAGTAATAAAGTTGCAGTTTGTTTGGGTTTTCAGGATTTCTCTCAATTGATAAGGGATTACGGGGACAAAGAAGCCAAAGTTATTCAGAATACTGTTGGTAATATTTTCAGTGGTCAGGTGGTTGGAGAAACAGCAAAAAGCCTTTCGGAACGTTTCGGGAAAGTACTGCAGAAACGTCAGAGCATATCGATCAACAGAAATGATACTTCAACTTCTGTTTCCACCCAATTAGATAGCCTTATTCCGGCTTCAAAGATTTCAACCTTAACACAGGGAATGTTTGTAGGCTCAGTATCGGATAATTTTGATGAACGTATCGAGCAAAAGATATTTCACGCTGAAATAGTAGTGGATAATGAAAAGGTAGCTGCCGAAACAAAAGCTTATCAGCAAATACCGCAAATCTTGTCTTTTGTAAATGAACACGGCGAGGATAAGATGAAGCAGAAAATTGAAAGTAATTACAAGCATATAAAATTAGATATTCTTCATATTATAGAAAGTGAAATAGAGCGCATTAAGAATGACCCTGATTTGCAGCATCTGATGTAATAATGAAGATACTAATACTCTAGTGAGAAGATTGTACTATTATGGATGTTACGAACACACATAATAGTACAAATAAGTAAAATTTGATTGCCTCCTTCTTAGCTGACCTTTGCTTTTTGAACTGTATAATGCCGAAACAGAAAGCTTTTTAGGCTGTAAGCCTTAGCCGGATGATTTTAGTAAACGTAAATGGTTATATGACAGCCTATTTTATCAATAAAGAATAGAAACTACTTTGGCGTCGGACAATAAACTTCCAAAGATTTAGTTTGCCCGTAAACTTGGGTGTTATTCAAAATAATGTTAAAAAATAACCAAATGGACAGAATAACACACTCATAAGAATAGCTTCCTGGTAACAGTATTATAATTAAATGCTAAAGAGGGTAAATTAATCATATTTCTTTTAAGCATTTGCTTAAATAAGAAAACTATTTGTATATTTGCTGCGTTATTCAATCAATAATTAAAAAGATATGGGAAAAACAAAATCGTGTATTAGAATATTTGCTGACCAAACTCAAATAGAACAATGCAGAGAAAAACTGCAGTCCAATGCTCAAGCTTTTAACCAATTAAGTAGTTTGTTAGCATTGGCTGGCAATGAAGTAAGACTTAAAATCATGTTCCTACTTGAAGAAGAAGACGAACTTTGCCCTTGCGACCTTGCTGATATTATGGGTATGAGCGTGCCAGCAATTTCTCAACATTTAAGAAAAATGAAAGATGGCGATGTAATAGAAGCCAGACGTTCAGGACAAACAATTTTTTATTCTCTTAAAGCAGAACATCTAAGACTACTACATCCTTTTTTCAAAATCATTATTAACAATAAATCAAAAAAAGAACTTGCATGAATAAAAAATCAAAATCAGGAAAACTTGCGGGAGCAAGTATCTTATCAGCCATTGCAGCATCACTTTGTTGCATTACACCAGTTTTAGCCCTGATATCAGGTGCAGGAGGAATTGTGTCATCCTTTTCGTGGTTAGAACCTGTAAGACCGTATTTACTTGGTATTACCGTTTTAGTATTGGGTTTTGCTTGGTATCAAAAACTCAAACCACGCACTGCCGAAGAAATAGAATGTGCTTGTGAAGAAGATGAGAAACCGCCTTTTATGCAAACTAAAAAGTTTTTAGGAATTGTAACAGTATTTGCATTTCTGATGATGGCTTTCCCTTATTATGGACATATTTTCTATCCGAAAGCAGACAAAGAAATAGTTGTAATTTCTTCTGATAACATACAAGAAGTAAAATTTAATGTAAGTGGAATGACTTGCGCAAGTTGCGAAGAACATGTAAAACACGCAGTGAATGAATTACCAGGAATTGTAAGTGTTTCTGCTAACAGTACTAATGGAACTGCTGATGTAAAATTTGATAACAGTAAAACTAACAAGGAAGCAATTATCAAGTCTATTGATGCTACAGGTTACAAAGTTTCTGGCGAAGCAGCAACTTTAGAAAATTAAGCACACGGATAGCAGGATACATTTGCGACCCAAATGGGTGCAATTTTTTTTAATCATTTATAAAAAAAGCATAATGAAAAAATATTTTTTAATCTCAATCATTGGATTTATACTACTATCCTTTCAAACAAATGCACAATGTTGTGCTGCTTCATCAAACAAAAAAGCAATTACTGAAAACAATAATCAGAGAAATAGTAAAACTGTTAAGTTAAAAATTACAGGAATGACCTGTGCCGGATGCGCAAACCATGTATCAAAAGCTCTGAAAAATGTAAATGGTGTTATAGAACAATCAGTTGAGTATCCGGGTGATGTCGCCATAATAAAGTATGATGTCGCCAAAACCAAACCCGAAGAACTGATTAAAGCCATTGAGGAAGCAGGATACCAAGCTGAAGTTATTAAGCACAATACAAAGGTGTAAACTCAAATAGTCAATAAAGTCTGGAAAAACTTATGTGGCTTCATCTTATTTGTTGTGGTGTGTGCTGTTGGTAGCGTTGATAATGTTAAAACCATTTTCTAAAAATAATAAAAATAAAAAAATAATAAAAATAAAAAAAAATGAAAAAATTAATTGTAGCAGGTGCCCTTCTCTTAGTAGCAATCGTCATTTACTCTTTCGTTTCTGGCAATAAAGAAGCCCCGAATACTGAAAGTAACATCAGCTTTTATAAAACTCCTTTGGTATGTCCCGCAGCACCTCAAATTGGTTGTGGCAGCAAAGCCAAACCTGTGCTGCTTAGTTTGGAAAATAAAAGCGACGTAGTGACTGAAGCCTGGCTGAACCGAACAGGTACAGTGATTGCATTAGTATGGAAAGAAAATACGACACCAGACTTGCGCACATCTGTTGCAAATGCGGTTTTCACGGAAAATAAATTGAATGTAACTGCCGTTTCCGGTGAGGAAGAAAAAACATTGATGGCTGATTTTGCCAATAAACAAAACTGGTATCGAAATACCGATGTTGACAAACTCAGTATGGAAGAAGCCGGCATTATTGCAGATCGCCTGATTAGCCGTGTAAATGCCAAAACCCCGTTAAGCAAAGAAAAAGCTGAAAACCTTAAAACGGAATTTATCCAGGCATTTAAAAATCGTTTCACCAAAAATTATGGTTCAGCCATTAACAATAACGAGCAGAAAGTGGAAAATGATATTGAAAAGCAGATAGAGGGAGATTTGCTTTCCATAGGGCAAAAATACCTGAACGAATCAGAAATGACGGCATTGAAAGAAGCGATTGGCATGGGTTTAAGACCAACAGAAAAAGATAAAAGCAAGTCGAAAAGCTGTTGTTAAAAGGGAAATTCATCCGATAAAAACTGTGAAAAGAGTTGCCATAGTAAAGTATGATGCCGCCAAAACCAAACCCGAAGAACTGATTAAAGCCATTGAAGTTATTAAGCCCAATACAAAGGCGTAAAATCAAATAGTCAATCCTGTAAAAACTTATGTGGCTTCATCTTATTTGTTGTGGTGCGCTGTTGGTAGCGTTGATAATGTTAAAACCATTTTCTAAAAATAATAAAAATAATAAAACTAATAAAAAATGAAAAAGTTAATTGTAGCAGGTGCCCTTCTCTCAGCAAAAGAAGCCCCGAATACTAAAAGTAACATCAGCTTTTATAAAGCTCCTTTGGTATGTGCCGCAGCACCTCAAATTGGTTGTGGCAGCAAAGCCAAACCTGTGCTGCTTAGTTTGGAAAATAAAAGCGACGTAGTGACTGAAGCCTGGCTGAACCGAACAGGTACAGTGATTGCATTAGTATGGAAAGAAAATACGACACCAGACTTGCGCACATCTGTTGCAAATGCGGTTTTCACGGAAAATAAATTGAATGTAACTGCCGTTTCCGGTGAGGAAGAAAAAACATTGATGGCTGATTTTGCCAATAAACAAAACTGGTATCGAAATACCGATGTTGACAAACTCAGTATGGAAGAAGCCGGCATTATTGCAGATCGCCTGATTAGCCGTGTAAATGCCAAAACCCCGTTAAGCAAAGAAAAAGCTGAAAACCTTAAAACGGAATTTATCCAGGCATTTAAAAATCGTTTCACCAAAAATTATGGTTCAGCCATTAACAATAACGAGCAGAAAGTGGAAAATGATATTGAAAAGCAGATAGAGGGAGATTTGCTTTCCATAGGGCAAAAATACCTGAACGAATCAGAAATGACGGCATTGAAAGAAGCGATTGGCATGGGTTTAAGACCAACAGAAAAAGATAAAAGCAAGTCGAAAAGCTGTTGTTAAAAGGGAAATTCATCCGATAAAAACTGTGAAAAGAAAGGATGCTGTTCAAAAAAATAATCTAAGTAAAATTTAATTAAAAATGAATTTCATAAAAAATATAATAGGTAACGGAGCCGAACATAAAAATGGCAAAGCTGTTACTGAAGAAAAACTATTACTTGAAATTTCGGGCATGACCTGCGACCATTGTGCAACAGGCATTGAAAAAATGCTTTTAAAAAATGAAGGTGTAACAGAAGCCAAAGTAAGTTATCAAAGTGGCAGTTGCGAATGTTCGTTTGATCCTTCAAAAACAAGTAAAGAAGAAATTGTAAATACAATCAACGAAACAAAAAACTACAAAGTAAAAAGCGAAATCAAAAAAGAGGATTGTTGCGCTACACAAAAAGATAGTTCTTTACAAAATAGCAGCCATTTTGATTTAATCATTATTGGTGGTGGTTCGGCTGCATTTTCAGCAGCTATCAAAGCCGAAAGTTTAGGACTATCAACCTTGATGGTAAACGGCGGATTAGATTTCGGAGGAACTTGCGTAAATGTAGGTTGTGTACCATCTAAAAATTTAATCCGTGCTGGAGAAACTGCTTATCACTCCACACATTCCAACTTTACAGGTATTAAACCAAAAGGAGTTGATATTGATTTTGCACAGGTTATCAAAGACAAGAAAAAATTGGTTGCCACACTTCAAGAAAAAAAATATATGGATGTGGTAAGCGATTTTGAAAACCTGAAAATGGTAACAGGTTGGGCAGAGTTTAAAGACAACAAAACAATTGTTGTGGATAGTAAAACAGAATATACAGCTTTGAAATTCATCATTGCCACTGGTGCGACTACCAATATCCCAAACATTGAAGGATTGAATGAAATTGGCTACCTGACCAATGTCTCGCTTTTTGATTTAGAAGAAAAACCCGAAAGCATCACTATTATGGGAGCAGGGTACATCGGTTTGGAATTAGCTATGGCATATAATCGTTTGGGTGTAAAAGTGCGTATTATCGAATTTACAGATAGAGTTTTAAGAACACAAACTCCTGACATCAGCGAAGCCTTGGAAACACAAATGCGTAACGAAGGTATAGAAATCCTGCCAAATTTTAGAGCAGTAAAATTTGATAAAAAAGGAAATGAAACTATTATCCATTGTAAATGCCCTGACGGTTCTTTTACACAAATTATAGAAAAAGGAAAAATTGTAGTGGCATCTGGCACAACACCCAATATACAAAAATTAGGATTGCAAAATATTGGTTTGGAACTTGATAAAACAGGACACATTTTGGTAAACGAAAAAATGGAAACAAATTTACCTAATATTTATGCTGTGGGCGATGTTACCAACACACCCGCTTTTGTTTACACAGCCGCTTTTGAAGGAAAAATTGCCGTAGAAAATGCTTTTTCAGGAAGTGAAAATAAAGCAGATTACTCTTCTTTACCTTGGGTAGTATTTACTGACCCGCAAGTAGCAGGTGCAGGCTTGGACGAAGCACAAGCTGAACTGCAAAATATTCCGTTTGAAGTTTCTAAAATAGAATTGAAAGACGTGCCGAGAGCCATTGCAGCAAATGACACAAGAGGTTTTATAAAGCTTATTCGCAACACCGAGACCGACAAACTAATCGGAGCAAGAATAGTAGCACCCGAAGGCGGAGAACTTATTCAACAATTGAGTATGGCAATCAAATATGGAATAACCGTAAAAGAATTAGCAGAAAGCTTTTATCCTTATTTGACTTTAGGGGAAGGCATCAAATTGGCTGCAATTACTTTTGGGAAAGATGTGGCAAAACTGAGCTGTTGTGCCACTTGATAAAGCCAAAAAGGATCTTTGTTATTATTTTGCGAAAATATTTTAAAAAATTGAAGTATTTGAAATGGAAAAATTTGATGTAATAGTGATAGGCACAGGTTCGGGAAGTAACGTAGCCAAGCGTTGTGCAGCAGCAGATAAAAAAACTGCTATCATTGATTACCAACCCTATGGAGGCACTTGCGCTTTGAGAGGGTGTGACCCTGAAAAAGTTTTGGTCGGCCTAGTGCATGTATTGACGCTCAATAAACAATTGGAGGGAAAAGGCATCACAACTTCTACCACATCTTCATTGAAAGATTTGATGCGGTTTAAAAAGAGTTTTACAGAACCAAAAATATCTGAAACTGAAGTCGGATTAAAAAGAGCAGACGTTGGAATGTATCACGGCAAAGCAAAATTCGTTTCTAAAAATACCATTCAAATAAACGAAAATATTTTACAAGCAAAAAAGTTTGTTATTGCAAACGGAGCCAAACCACGGAGTATCAATATACCTAGAGAAAATTTCCTCATCGATAGCACCGCTTTTTTAGAACTGAAAGAATTACTAGAAGACATTTTGTTTATCGGGGGTGGTTATATAACTTTTGAATTTGCACATATTGTTTCGCGTTTTGGGGTGAAAGTAGTTATTCTTCACAGGGGGGAGATGCCCTTGGGAAAATTTGATGCTGACATGGTTAAACTAGTCATTCAGATTAAATTAAACACTGAGGCAATAAGCATAGTCAAAGAAAATAATCACTTTGTAGTTCATGCTGTGCAGGGAGGAAATGAATTAAACTTCGCTACTTCTCTTGTGGTACATGCTGCTGGAAGAACCGCAGATATAGATGATATGGGTTTAGAAAAGGTGAATGTTTCTTTTAAAAATAATGGAATAGCCGTGAATGAGTATATGCAGAGTATATCCAACCCGAATGTATATTCTTGCGGTGACGGTGCAAGGTACTATCATGAATTTCAAAATGAAGCGTATGGATAAATTTTACAATGAGACATATCGTAAATTGGAAACTGCAATTCAGGAACAGGAGATTGAGATTGACAACCCTATAAAAAGGATTGAAGCGATTATACAGCTTATCATTAAAAGCCTTTCAGATTTAAAGGAGTTTGTACTAAAAAACGACTTTAAAGATATGGAGGCAGAAATCTATTTTTTCAAATATCAGAAACCTGTTATAGTTTCAAAACTCATCTACTACAACGCCATTTATAAAATCGAAACGAGAAAACCCTATGGAGCCAAGCGCATCAGGAAATATTTTACCAAAGAACTGAAAAAGCTAAAAAGGTTCTTTGACAACAATCTTGATTTTTACAAGTATTACCGTAGCAATAATTCTTTCGTTGATGAGAAGTTTTTTGTACGTGGTAAGCATGATATAAGGCTATGGTTGGACACCTTTTATTTTGAGGCAGACCATCGTTTTTCTACTTCACACGATTATAAGGTTGCCAAGATAATTGCCAATGACCTGATACAGGTTTATTTGGAAGATAGGTTGAATAACCTTAATCTGAAAAAAGTTTCAGAAAATTCGTTGAAATGGACGGCAAGCAAAACAGCACTTACGGAACTCATATATGCACTGTACTCCCACGGTGTATTTAACAATGGGAATACAGATATAAAATTGATTGCTAAAGCATTTGAAGATGCCTTTAATATTGAGTTAGGTGATTTTTACCACACGTTTATGGAACTCAAAGCCCGTAAGATAAACCGAACAAAATTCCTTGACAGCCTGTGTGAAGCCCTAATAAAAAAAATGGACGAAAAGGACGAAAAGTAACGACTATTATAATACGCCACGAGGTGAATGAACGCCTTTTGTCCGTATAATGCTTTCCTGCACCTTTGGGGCTTCATTCTGCTTTTCTGCCTGCTCCGAAGCATCTTGTTTGGTTTCCGGCGTAATAGATAGCTGTATCTTTCTTTCTACGGCTGCCAAATCCGTTTTAAGTTCGCTTAATCGACTTTCCTTAGACCAAGTACCGTTAACCACTTCCTGAAGTATCGGCAGGTCTTTTTGTATTTCAGCGATTTTCTCCTGCTCCTGCTCGATATAGCCGGGCAATTTCTCCAGTGCATTTAGGAAGTTCATAGCCGCCAGCTTTTCATCTTTAGCAATTAAACCGTTGTTGTAGGTATATTTGATATTGCCCTCTCCCTGCACTAAAAAGCGGTTTACCCGTATATCCACGCCCTCCTTTTCGGACATTTCGGTTTTTACCAACAGCGTAAATCCGTACAAACTACCGATTTCTTCATACTGACCTCCGGTGCGGGCTTTGTCCGCAAGCTGGTTGAG
>JAEAMF010000926.1_pt1 | contig 26755 bp, 27 predicted proteins | sample 8958721 | NCBI WGS metagenome assembly JAEAMF01 (sample SAMN16933255, study PRJNA681124) | bioreactor sludge metagenome | isolation source: anaerobic bioreactor treating anionic surfactant - SDBS | place: India: Bengaluru | collected 2019-02-28 | reverse complement strand
GCCGTCGGCGTCGCCCGCAGCGAGCACGACCGCAAGCGGCGCGAACGCGAGCAGGTCAGCCTGGTGGGCTATGAAGTGGACCGTCTCGACGCCGACCTGCCCGATGAACCGATCAATCATTGGGCCGCCGGAGCCGGCTCGGCAGGGCAACTTACGCCGCTGGCGATTGAGGACGGCGAACGCTGGTGAGGTGTCTGGTGGCCACGCTCGCGATGGTCGTCCTGGCGATCGGTGGTCTGGCGGTTGCGCCGGCAGATGCTGACGACACCATCCGCACTCAGTGGTATACCGCTCCGACGGGCTTGGATGAGTTGAAGGCCCGCGGCCTGGATGGCACAGGGGTAACGATCGCGATCATCGATGGACCGATCGATACCAGCGTGCCGGAGCTCGTGGGCGCCGATATCACGGTCAACGATCCCTGCGGGGCGCCGACCGCCCCGGCCGAGGCCGCGCATGCGACCCGGGTGGCGTCCATCCTGGCGAGCCCCGACTTCGGCTGGGCACCGAAGGCAAAGTACCTCAACTATGTGCTTCCGCTGAGCGACGACGTCCCCGAGGCCTGCCAGACGGGCTTCGTCAACTCGACGGGATCGCTGATCAATCAGGCGGTCCGCGACGGCGCCGACATCATCTCGATTCAGGTCGTGGACGATCCGGCTCCCGGCGACCCGTTCGCGATCAGCAATGCGGCACTGCACAAGGTGCCGGTTGTCATCGCAGCCGGCAGTGACTCCGAGGTCGAATGGCGGATGTCGGTGCTGAACTACACCGTCGGGGTGGCCTCCAGCGGCAACGACGGGCAGCATCTGGCGTCCAACAACCACGGCCCGGCGCTGACCCTGCTGGCGCCCGGGGTCGACATCATGGGCCGACGACCCGATGAGAGCGGCGCGCTCACCTTGGTGGACGCCGCCCAGGGCACGTCGTTCGCGGCGCCGATGGTCACCGGCGCGATAGCCCTGGCGATGCAGCAGCATCCGGACGCCGACCCGGATCAGCTGCTGCATGCGCTGGCCGCCACTGCTGCACGCTACGGCGATGAGTGGAACGAGATGATCGGGTGGGGCCGGTTGGATGCGGTCGCACTGGTGAATGCCGACCCCCGCACGTTCCCGACCGGAAACCCGTTTGCGGACAAGAACCCGGGAGGCGAGCCTTCCCCCGAACAAGTCGCGGACTACCGGGATGGGTTGGTAGACCCCACGTGGCTGTACGGCGACAACGACTACGTCTATCGCGGCGAGGACACCATCTTGTGCAAGTTCGCCCTCAATTGTGAACTGGGTACTTCGCCTCGGTACGCCACACTCAGTCCTCATCCCTCGGTGTCTGCTGCTTCGTTCCCACCCGCTACAGACTCGGAGCCGGCGTCGGATGCCGCCGAGCCCGGTGCGGCACTGGCCATTGGCCTGGGGGGTGTGGTGATCGTTGGGCTGGTCGCCTTCTTGGTGATTCGGCGCAAGCGTTCCAACGTGACAGAGACGAGCCGAGACTGACAGCCACCCGCATCGCCGAAGGTCAGCTGCGTGACTGACTTCATCGAGAACTCGGAGGCGCGTCGTTAGTTGGCAGGCATGTCGGGGTTGTTCGTGACCGCGCACACCGGGCGTCACAGCCGCTTGACGAACTCCACCGCCGGCTTCAGTGGCACGCCTAGCGTTTCTCGGACGAGTTGTGTCGCCTTAATGGGACCGGACCGGTCCGCGTCCCGAATAGCACGCAGTTTGTCGCGATCGATGTCGGCTTCGGTGAGCATCCGATCGACCGAACCGTAGCGTTCGACAAATTCGAGTTCTTCTTCGCGCTGGCGAGCGGATTGTCTGCGGGTCTGTTTCACAGCGAAGACGATGATCGCTGGGACCGCGACGATGGCCAAAACCAGGAGCGCGGTTTGCGTTATGGGTGAGAACCACCAGTCCATAGCGGCTGCCTTTCAGTTGGTGCCCACTGGCCAGTTGGCACCTGGGAAGTTCGCCATTGAAGTCCTGGTCTGGATCATCGCATTCGAGCTGACGCCCAGCACTGTGGCCAGTCCAGAGACAGCCGCGATGATCATAGCCGGAGTAATCGCCGCTTCCTCGACGACAAGGAGTAGCCCGGCCCAGGAGAACACTGCGGTCCCGAACGCGGCGATCGCGGTTGCCATGGCGGCGATGAACTTGACCACGATGACCCCGAGCGCAATGTAGAACGCTAAGCCGGCCGCCGCGCATACCCCGAGTTGTACCGCCATGGTGGCGCCCACGCCGGCGATCGCCCGGGCGGCGTCGTCCTGGGTTTCAACGCCACGCCTGTAGGCCTTGGCCGCCACACCAGACCACTGGTCGTCGTTGGCCAGGTTGCGGGGCTGGATCGAGTCTGAAAGCGTGTTCATCGGCTTCTGTACGTCGTCGATCCAAGAGAACGCTTTCAGCGCCATCTGAACTGGCGCGATCGCGTTCTGGAGGAGTTCGCCGATGCGGTCGATCAACCAACGCGCTCCCTCAATGAGCTTGTCGAATGCCCAGACGATGGCATCGGCGAGCCACCCGACGACGAGTGGGTTGGCAAGGGCGGCATTGGCCGCTATCTGCGCCTCGCCGCACTTGGCACTGACTGTACCCAAACCGCTGGTCAGGGACGCGATGGTGGCCTCGAACGTCGCCGCGTTGAACTCCGACACTGCGCACTCCTCAGTAGGCGTTGTCGACCGATTCGGTGATTTGGCGCTCGAGCGCCTCGTAGGCGCGGGCGTTTTCCCGCAAGGCGGTGGCTACCTCTGACATCGCCGCTTGTCCGTCCATGCAATGGCGGGCGGCGAAGTCGCACACGTCGTTGTTGGCGTTGACAGCGATAGCGAAGGCCAACGCCGCCAGACACGACAAGTGGAGCCCCTGGGCAGCACCGACGACCCCCTGGGCCACCGCAGCCTGAGCGTCCCAGAGCGTTGCGTCTGCTCGCAGTGCCTCGAGGCACACTTTCAGCTCGGGATTCACTTCACACCTCCCGCTTCAGCTGGGTCATCGTGGACAGGACTGCGAACAGGAGGTCATCCGCCTCACCAGTTGTCGTAGGGGGGCTGGTCGCAGCTTGTTTCACGGCGGCACAGATGGAGAACACCGGCACGGACGCTGCCCACGCCGGGTCGATCGTGACGTCGACCACCCGGCCTGATTGCACCGTGACAGTAACCGGCCCGGCCGACGCGGTGGGTTCCGGCGCAGCCGTCTTGCCCTGAGCGAGCCGCAGGTAGTGCTCCGCGGCTTCGTTGAGGTTCACGTGGGGTCCAAAGTCGAGGCCAGCTTCGGCGTCGGTAACCGACGCCGCCAGGGCTGCCCGCGCTTCGTCGTCAGTCACCGTGGGCGGGGTGAAGCGTCCCAGCAGGGCGGCCAGGGTGCGCAGTTGGTCTTGGTAGGCGGCCGTGATGGCTGCAAGGACGGTCTTCCCTAAGGCGGTGGGGCGGATCTGCTCCTGCCAACGGGGCCGAATCGTAAGCTCACTCAACGTGCCGGACGCGTCCACCACCGCTTCAACGATGCGCGCCGGGTCAGTGCCGACGCTGCGGGAGGGGGTACGTCGTTGCACCATCTCGGTGACGGCGCGAAGTTCGAGGACGCTACGCATCATCGCGATCGCTTCATTGTCAATCTCGGTCACGGGGGGCTCCTGAGTCGAGGTTGTTGGAGGCCAACAGACCGACGCAATCGCCTAGCTGCGGCCCTTGGCTGCTGCCAAGTCGGCAAATCCGGCCGTGGGGTGCGCGCCGACTACACGCAGCGACCAAGAACGGCACGCGCCGAACCCACCAAAGGGGGGTCGGTCAACTTGTTCGGCCCCCCTCTCGCACGGGGGTTCTCGGTGTCAGACGGCGAACCGATTGGCGCCGTGACGATCGGTGGCGCGGTACGTGGTGTTTGCTTCGGTCACCATGCGGGAGATGTCAGCCAGAACTTGGCGCATTCCGTTCATACCTTCGGTCCAGCGGGCTTTGGCGTCCTGGTAGGCCATTTGGGCGTCACCTTCCCAGTTAGCCTTGAGCTGTTGCAGCTCGGCGTCCATGGTGTCGAGCGCGGACTGGATGTTGGCTGCACCCGAGGCGAGGTCGCCGGAGGCACCATCGAGGGCGCCGTGATTGACCTTCAATTCCATGTCTGTCTTCCTTCTTTCCGGCCTCAGACGGCGCCCATGCGTGAAACGAGCGAGTTGAACGTGCTTTGGTGCTCGGTGTCGGTGGTCTCGTAGTCGGCCTGCGTGGCGCGCAGGTTCTCTTCGAAGTCGATCAACGCGCGGGTCACCTTCGAGGCGTCGGCGTTCCATTGCGCCATCAGGCGCTGGAATGCGATGGACGCCGGGCCCACCCAGTTGGAGCCGATCGCCAGCATCTGGCTCTCGACGGTCTTGATTCGGCTGTCCAGGTCGTTCCTGGTTGAGTTGACCGTGTCTGCGCCCTTGCGAATTGCGCCTTCGGCTGCGGAAATCTGTCCCGCCATCATCCCTCCGTTTCGTGCGTCCCCTCTGGGGGTGGATTTGCATCGAACCTGTCCGGGCCGAACAGGCAGGGCCCACACTACCCAATATGGTCTCCCGGCCCGCAAAGCCGACCACGGGCGAATCGGTGATCGCCGGTCTGCAGCGCAGGTGTGCCTCGCCGCAGCCACGCGGATGGTCCACGGGACGCACCGTACCCCGCACCGGCCAAAGCACAGCCGCCTGACGAATGGCGCGGCGTCCACGCCATGACGATCCGGGTCAGGACGCGGCCTCGGTGTGCGCGAGCTGCGCGACGACGCGTCCACGGTCGCGCGACAGGTACTGGGCGCGTCCGGGTGCCGAACGAACCGGCTTGACCCGCCCAACGATCGTGCCCTCCTCCGGGTCACCGGACAGCAGGATGCCGGTGGTGCCCAGTTCGGTGAGCGTCTGCATGACCGGCTCGTACATGCCCCTGGACGCTCCACCCATGCGCCGGGCCACGATCAGGTGCAGCCCGATGTCCTGGGCCTGGGCCAGCAGCGGCTGCAGGGGTGCGATCGGGTTGCCGGCGTTGGTCGCGACGAGGTCGTAGTCGTCCACCAGCACCCACGCCTCGGCGCCGTGCCACCACGACCTGGCTCGCAACTGTTCGGGGGTCACATTGTCGGGGGGCAGCCGCTGGCGCAGATAGTCGGCCAGCCCGGCCAATTCGGACGCCGCCTGCTCACGGGTGGTCAGATAGCCAGCCAGGTACTCGTCGGGGACCTCGCCGAGCAGCGCCCGCCGCAGGTCGACCACGAACAGTTGCGCCTCGGCGGCGGCCTGGCGATGCATCACCTCGTGGGCGACGGTTCGCAGGAAGGTGCTCTTGCCCGATCTCGCGTCGCCCAGCACGAACAGGTGGTTCTCGCGTTGCGGGTCGAAGGCGAGCGGACCCAGCCGGGACTCCTCGATGCCGAGCAGCAGACCGGTCGTCTCGGGGAAGCTGGCGCGCAGGTCGTCGAGGGTGATCAGGGTGGGCAGCAGCCGCAGCTTGGGGCCGGGGTCGCCCGGCCAGGCCTGGGCGATGCGTGCCAACGTGGTCGCCACGCCGGTGGCCATGGTCTCGGGCTGGGGGACGCCGTCAGCGCGGGGCAAGGCGACCAGCACGTGATGGCCGCCGACCTCGAGCCCGCGTCCGGGGCGTTTCTGCGGCACGAGTTGGGCAAGCTTGCGATCGATCTCGGAATCTGTCGGGTCTCCCAGCCGCAGCTCGAGGCGCGAACCGAGGACGTCCTTGATCGGCTGGCGCAACTCCAGCCACCGGGACGCCGTGACCAGCAGGTGGACGCCGAACGTCAGCGCCCGGCCGGCCAGCACCATGATTCGCTGTTCCAGATCGTCGAAGTCGGAGCGCACCGTGCCCCACCCGTCGATCACCAGAAAGACGTCGCCGTAGCCGTCGTCGAAACGGCCCTCGGCACGGCCGTGTCGGTAGGTCGCCATCGAATCGATGCGCTGGGCGCGGAAGTACTGCTCGCGGTCGGCCACGATGCCCTCGATCTCGGCGATCGTCCGGTTGACGACGTCGGCGCGGTCGCGGGTGGCGACCGAAGCCACGTGCGGGGCGGCCTCGAACGGGGTGAAGGTGCCCCCACCGAAGTCGAGGACGTAGAACGTCACCTCCGCGGGCGTGTGGGTCAGCGACAGCGCCATCACCAGTGTCCGCAGCGCGGTGGACTTGCCCGACAACGGACCACCGACGATGCCCACGTGGCCGCCGGCGCCCGACAGGTCGAAGACCAATGCTTCGCGGCGTTGTTCGAGGGGCACGTCGACCGCGCCGAGCGGCACCCGCAGCGGTCCGGCAGCACGCCACTGCTGCGAGACCAGACCGAGGCGAGGATCGACTGCCAGATCGGGCATCAGAGCGTCCAGGGTGTCGGGGACGTCCAGTGGCGGCAGCCAGACCCGGTGGGCCGCCAGGCCATGGCCCCGCATGCGGGCGACCGCGATGTCGAGCTCGGACATCTCGGCCCAGCGTTCGTCGCCCGGCTGCACGAGTGGTGGCGTCGAAACCGGAACACCCACCGGGGGAGCGTCGACGCTGAACTGGGGCGTCGAGGTGAACGGCATCACCCGGATGGGCATCGTGGGTGCGCCGGCCTGTCGGGAGAGCGCGCCATCGAGCCGCCGGGGCGGCGGAGGAGCAGCGACATACGAGGCCCGGAACCGGGTCATCGTGTCGGTGGCCGCCTTCAGGAAGCCCACGCCTGGGATTGATGGCAACTCGTAGGCGTCGGGGACCCCGAGCACCGACCTCGACTCCGAGGCCGAGAAGGTACGCAAGCCGATGCGGTACGACAAGTGCGAATCGAGGCCACGCAGGCGTCCCTCCTCGAGTCGCTGCGAGGCCAGCAGCAAGTGGATCGACAGGGAACGACCAACCCGGCCGATCGCCACGAACAGGTCGATGAACTCGGGTTTGGCGCTCAGCAGCTCAGAGAACTCGTCCAGGATGATGAACAGGGCCGGCAGCGGCGGGTGGCCGTGCCGCCCGGCAAGGCGGTCGGCCTCGTAGCCGGTGACGTTGGCGTAGTTGCCAGCCTGCCGGAGCAATTCCTGACGCCGTACCATTTCGCCGCGCAGCGCGTCCTGCATGCGGTCGACCAGCGACAGTTCCGACTCGAGATTGGAGATCATGGCCGAGACGTGGGGCAGGTCGGCCATGCCGGCGAACGTCGCACCGCCTTTGAAGTCGACCAGTACGAAGTTGAGTTGTTCGGGACTGTGGGTCAAGGCGAGCGCCAGCGTGAGCGTGCGCAGCACCTCCGACTTGCCCGACCCGGTGGCCCCGATCAGCAGCCCGTGCGGCCCGACCCCCTGCTCGGCGGACTCCTTGATGTCGAGGGTGACCGGAATGCCCTCGGGCGTCACTCCGAACGGGACCCGCAGCCGGTCGCGGCCGGTGCGGCGCACCCACTGCCGGTCGGGGTCGAAGTCGCGGATGTCGCCCAGGCCGAGCAGTTCCATCAGATCAATGCTGCGTCTTGGATCGGAACGGCCAGCCGGGGTCTCGGCCTCGGGACGCTCGGCCTCGACCCAGCGCGTCATGCGCCGCGCCACTGCCTCGGCCTGGGCCACCGCGATGGCGTCCGGCACCGCGATGATCGGTTCGCGGTCGAGCAGCACGACCTCCATCGCGCCGCGGGTCTGACCGTCGGCGGGATGCAGGATCATTCGCACCGTGGTGAACGAGGTCAGCGCACCCCAAGCCGACGGCAACGTGACCACCGTGACCCCGGCCGTCCCCTCGCGCGAGCCAAGTCGGGTGGTGGGTGGCAGCACCGCATCGTCCACAATGATCAGCACCTGGGGCCATGGTGTGACCTCGCTGCGGGTCTCGAACGCCGGCCGGGTCGTCACCTCCTCACCGAGAAGGTCGGTCAGTTCGGCGTAACTGGCCGCAACCATCCGGGCCGGGCCCAGCGCGTCCTGCTGCTCCGACGATCGGGCGTGTGGCGTCCACTTGACCCATTCCCACTCGGGACGCGCGGCGTCGCTGCACAGCACGGCGATCTTGAGCATGGTGGGCGGGACGAAGGTGGCCAGGTGCGCGATCATCGCGCGGACGGCTGCCCTGGTCGCCTCGGGGGCGCCGGCCACCTCAAGATGCGAGAACTCCCCGAGCGAGACCGCCAGCGGCATGTCGTCCACCGCCCCGTGGGTGGCTAGGAAGCGGTTCAGTGCCGAGTGGCAGACGGCGTCTGGGCTGGCCAGCGGCGCCAGTTCGGGGGCCCGCAGCTCCATCGAAAGGTCTTGGGTGGACGACCCGAGCCGCACGTTGAGCAGGTCTGGCGAGCCCGGTTCGCGCTCCCACAGCCGCGATCCCTCATCGGCGACCAACACCAGGGTGCGTGGGTCGGGTAGGTGCCAGGCGGTATAGCGGCGCTGCATGCGGGCCGCGGTGCGCACCGTCTCGCGCATCTCGGCGAGGTAGGCCAGGTATTCGCGGCGCAGCGTGTCGACCTTGCGGTTGTGACCCGAGACCTGCCGGTAGATATTGAACGCCACCATGCTCAGCATCGCGACCACCATTCCGCCGCCCATCAACAACATGCGGGTATTGGAGGTGTCGGAGAATGCCATGAAGACCATGACGGCCATCGACCCCATCATCGGGATCGCCATGGCGAGGATGTTCCCGGCTCCTTGGGCCTCGACCTGATCGGGGGGCGGTTGTAAGGTGATCAGCCCGGTGGGCAGTTCGGGGATCGCCGGTGTGTCCGGCAGGGCATTCCCGATCGTCATCCGGTCTCCAGTCGCAGGGGCGGTATCGACGGCGTTCATACTATCGTCAGGTTCGGACACCACCCATATGTCCCCGAAGCCCCCACGCAGACCGAGAGGAGGTGGCCATGGCGATGCCGATACCGGCCACTGCCACGGTTGCGCGTGGTCAGGAACGCCGTGACATCGCGGTGCCACCAGGCACGACGGTGGCCGGCCTGCTCGCGATGCTGCACCTGGACACCACCGGCGAGGTGGTCGTTGCTCGCGCCGACGGCAGGCCGGTCGCGTTGTCGGCGTCGATCGGCGGCGACCTGCCGTCCGGCGTCCTGCTTGCACTGACCGACCCGGACGCAGTGGTCGCGGCCCGGGCGCGGGCGGACGCCGGCCGCGGCGCCGGGTTCGCCGCCCCGCTGGCCTCGATCGTCACTCTGATGTTCGCGCTCGCCGTCGAGGTGGGCGTTCTGGTCATCCCGCTAGCCAGGCCGACCGCGGGGATACCCGACGGCGCCCGATGGTTGGGGGCGGTGGTTTCGGCCGGTGTCGTGCTGGCTCTGGCGTTGCGGACACGACTGGTAACCACAGTGGGTGGCGCACTTGCGGTTCCGGGGCTGTTGGGTGCCCCGGCGTCCGCACTAGCCGACCCGGCGTCGCCGACGGCGACCACGGTGGCGCTCGGCTTGGCGTTGGTGGGTGCCACGCTGGCTGGGTTCGCGATCTGGCTGGTGCGTGGCGACGCCCCGGCCGCCGCGTCCGCCATCGCTTGGGGCGCCACCGCACTGCTGGTCTGCGCCGGGTTGGCCGCCGGCGCCACGCCCGCCAACCTCGCTCCTGTGTTGCTGGGCCTGGGCGTCGGCGCGGTGCTGCTGGCACCCCGCCATGCGCTGCCGGTTCCCGAGTCTCAACTGCTCGACCTGCCGCTGCTGACGACCTCGGCGCCGGCGGTGCGCGCAGCCGAGGTCGCGTCCCCGTCTCGCGTCACGCGCCGCCGCATGGGACACACGCTCGGCTGGGCCCGTGCGGTGACCGAAACCACCACTGTCGCCGGCTCGGTGCTGGCGGCGGCGTCCGGCTTCGTGATGGCACTCAGGGTCGACCTCGGAACCCTGTCCGGCAAGACCGGGCTGGCCAGCTTGGCCGCCGCGGTGTTGGCACTCGCCCTGCTGCCCCGTGGGCAGCGTTCGCGGGTGGTCCGGACGTTGCCGCGGGTCGCGGCGACCGGGCTGGCGGCCGGTGCGGCCGCAGCACTGGTGGGCAGGGGTCTGGTGGCCGGCACTGAGGTGGTCGCCGCGCTGGTTGGGCTCGCACTGGTGCTGGTCTGGGGGGCGGTGCTGGCGACCCGAGAACCCCGATCGGCCCTTCTGGGTCGGCTTGCCGATCTGGTTCAGGGGTTGGCGCTGGTGCTTGTGGTGCCGACGGCCTTCGTGGCATCCGGGTTGTTCGACCTGGTCAGGCAGGTCGCGTCATGACCGCCGTCGCCCCCGGGGCCCGCGTCCGGCCGGCCTCGCCGATGGCCCGAGTGGCGTCCTATCTGATAGACCTCGCTGCGGTGGCCGCCACCGGCGCCATCGGGTTGGGTCTGACGCGCTCCTGGGTGATCTTCGCGGTCGTTGTCTTCGAGGCGGCAGTGGTGTTCACGCTGACAAGGGCTGCGACCGGCCTGACCCTCGGGGCGCTAGCGACCCGTACGATCGCCCACACGTTCGCCACCGCCCATGCGCCCGGCCTGCACCGGCAGTCGCTGCGCTCCCTGCTGATGGGCGTGCTGCATCTGGTCGCGATCGGCCCAGTGGTCACCGCAGCCACCTCGCGGGACGGCCGCGACTGGGTTGACCGGCTGGTGGGCACCGCGGTGGCCGACATTCGGCTGCGCGACCGGACGCCCGCCCCGCAGGTCGCTGTCAATCCCTACGGCCGGCCCACGCTCGCCGAACCCGGGTCCACCGCTGCGAACCTGATTGGAGCGGACGCTACTAGCCCACCCTTCACCGACCCCGGCCCCGCTGTGCCGCCGATCGCGCCTCCGGCGTTCGAAGCCCACCTGCCGGGCACGCCGCCGCGGCGGGTCGCCCGGCCAACCGTGTTCGCCATTCTCGACACGGGCACCCGCGTCGAACTGGGTGAGTTGAGCCTCTTCGGCCGCGACCCGCAGGACGCCGCCGTGCCGGACGACCGGCGGGTCGCCATCGCCGACCCGGGGCGCTCGTTGTCGCGAACCCATGTGCGAGTCGGCGTCGACGCGTCCGGCATCTGGGTTGAGGACGCCAACTCCGCCAACGGCACCTGGTGCCGGACACCGGATGGGCGCGTCTCGCAACTCGCCGGCGGGCAGCGGGTGCGCGTCGTCCCCGGGACGATCGTCGGCATGGGTGACCGGACGATGACCATCACGCCCGGCAGCTGACGAGGCTGCCTGGACCAGTGCGCAGATTGCGGATGATCGCGCACCGACTATGCTGCTCAATCATCCGCAATAGCGATCGGAACGATCGCCGGCCACCCCCAGGAGCGAGCATTGAGTGGTCTTTCGCCGGCTGCTCGGCAGCAAATGGAGTTGTTGGACGATCAGTTGGCCGATGTCCGGCGGCGGGCGGCTGATGCGGAGCGGCTGAGCCGGGACGTGGACGCGGTGCGTGAGGTCGGGGTGTCGGCTGGGCGTGAGGTGTGTGTCGAGGTGGATTCGCTGGGCCGGCTGGTGCGGCTGGAGTTCGGCCCGCGTGCCGCAGCTTTGACCCCCGGCGACTTGGCCGACCTGGTGATGGACACGTTGGCGGCGGCCCGGGTTCGGGCGTCTGCGACGGTTATGGGCATGGTCGAGGCGGTTTTTGGTGCCGGCTCGGCGACCGCGGCGGCGCTTGGCGAGACCTACCGGCCTGTTGAGCCGCCGGCCACCGATGCCCCGGCATCCTCCCCGCCGCGGCGCGGGGGCCCGCCGCTGCTGCATCGCTGAGACAGGAAACCGTCATGACCATTGATTTGGATACCGCGCAGTTGCGTGCTGCCGGCCGGGAGGCGCGTGCGGTGGCTGACCGGGTTGACGCTGCGCGGCAGGCGTCGGGCGCCGCGCTGCCGGGCAACGCGTTCGGTTTGATGTGCAGTCCGCTGCTGCTGCCCGCCTACACCGTGGTGCAGTCGGTCGCTGACGCGTTGCTGGCTGCGGCAGGCTCGGCGTTGGAGCGTGGCGCCGCCGACTTGGACCTCGTGGCGGCGGATTTCGACGCGGTGGACGCCAGGCAGGCGTCAGGTTTCGATCAGGTGGCGGGTCGATCATGACCGACACGGCGGTATTCGGGGCACGCGGTCGGACGTCTTGGCATGCCGGGTCCCAGGACTCGGCCAACGCCTTGGTGATGGGCCCGGTCGACACGGCGACACCATTCTCGGGGACGCGGTTGTTGGAGGACGGCACTCAGCTGGCGCAGGCCATCGAGGGTGGTGACTGGTTGTCGGGGACGCTGGCTGGGGCGGCTGCGGTCGGTGATGCGCTCTATCTGGCGACCAACCCGGTGGGCGCGATCGTCTCGATGGGTATCGGTTGGGTGCTTGACCATTTAGAGCCGTTGAAGGGTTGGCTGAACGAGCTGACCGGGGATGCGGGGGCGGTGCTGGGTGGCGCGGGCACCTGGGGCAACATCGCTGCCGAGTTGTCGGCGTGCAGTGGTGACTTGGTGCGGTCGTTGGACGGCACCCTGGGGTGGACGCAGGGGGTGGCGACTGACGCCTACAAGCAGGTGATGGCCGATGTGGCGGCGCATCTTGATCTGGCGGGCCAGTTGGGGCGGGCGATCTCGGGTGGGTTGCACGTGGCGGCGTCGATCGTGCAGGTGGTGCACGATTTGGTGCGCGACGCGATCGCCGACATCATCGGGGTGGCGGTCTCGTCGATCATCCCGACCCCGAAGATCATCGCGGACGTGATCGCGTTGGCGAGCAAGTGGGCCGCCCGGCTGGGTGACAAGGTTCGGGCACTGATCACCAGTTTCGACAACCTGTCCGGCCTGTTTCGGCGAGCCGAAGACGTCCTGGACCGGTTGAAGGCTGTTTTCGGCCGCCTTTTCGCACCGGTACGCGGCGACTCTGCTGTCGATGCGTTGGCCCCCGCGCGTCGCGCCGCTGACACGACCGACTTCAGCAGGGTACCCAAGCCACCCTCCAGCGGCGACATTACCAACCCAGCGATCGCCCGGCAGGTCGAGAACTGGCTCGACCAAGTGCAGACCGCGTACCCCGGGTTGTCGCGCGACGGCGTCCGGGGCCTGTGGGACTACTCGACTGATCCCGGCTACACCGCCATGAACAACGCGCTGCGCGGAGCACCCGGCACCCCCATTCCGCCGGCCGTCCAGCAGCGGATCGACGCGGTGCATGAAGGCATCGCCAACCTGCCGCCGCAATCCGGTACCACCTACCGCGGAACCAACCTGCCCCAGTCGGCCCTTGATGAGATGAGCCGAACTGGCTTCCTGTCTGACAAGGCGTTCACGTCATCGTCCACATCGGCGGCCACGGCAGCAGGCTTCATCGACCCTTCGAAACCCAATCCGGTGATGATTCAGATTGAAGGGACAACCGGCGTCTCAATCAAGCCCTTCTCAGCGTACGGCAACGAGGGAGAGGTGCTGCTCGGTGCCGGCACGCCGCTCCGCGTCATCAGAGAGAAACTGGGCACCGACGGGATCCTTCAAGTCATCGTCACCGACCGGGTGACGCCGTGACTGAGCGACCTGACTTTGACCGGATGACGCCCGAAGAGGTTGATGCCTGGTCCGACGCCGAGTTGGAGCGGAACCTGCGTGAGCATGCCAACGATCCGCCGTTGTTGGAGTACAACCGGGCGAAGTGGGAGACGCCACCGCAGTTCGAGTTCGCGGGTTTCGTGTTCAACTTGCGGGCGGGGTTCCTGATCATCTGCGACACACCGTTGGGTCGTCGCCGAGCTGAGAATGTGGGGTTGGTGCCGGTGGCCGAGGGGGGTTCGCTGGCCTTGGTAGTGGCGTTGGGGAGTCAGCGGCGTGAGCGTTGGGCGTTGCGGCGGGCGGACGGTGAGGTGTGGGCGTCGGACGTGGCTGGTTGGTATGCGTCGGTGCCTGCGCGATGGGTGCCGGTGCTGGCGTGGCCGCTACCGGCGAGGGGTGCAGCTGGTTCGGTGCCGGGGCCGGCAGGTGTTGAGTCGTGGACGGTGTTCACGCCTGCCCGGTACGTCCCGGAGGACGCCGAGTGGTTCGATGACCGGCCGAAGCGGAGAAGATGACTGATGAGTGATGCCCAGGCAGACGCGAATCAGCGGTTGACGGCCTTCCTGGAAGGGCTGGAACGGTTGCCCTGGTGGCGGGGTATCGCGTGGCGCGGTGTCACCGCCGGGTCCGGCTTCGGATTCACCGAACCGACGGTGGTGACCCGGGGGATCACCGCGGCTTCCCGCGACCCGCGGGTGGCGACTGCCGGTTTCACCACCCCGGGGGTGTACGCGATTCTCAGCCAGACCGGCCGCGACCTGGGTCAGTTCTCGGCGGCCCCGCAGGAGCAGGAGGTCGTCTTCGCCCCAGGCACGCTGTTGCAGTCGCAGGGGCGGATCGAGGGGCCCTGCCCGATCGTGGTGGTTTACGAGTTGCTGGTCGGTGATGGCCAGGTGCGTGGGCCTGAGGTTGATCCGGCGCGGTTGGCGTCCGACCTGCAGGCGATGCTGGATACCGCACGTGCACTGGGCCCGATCGGGCCCGTCCGCGACCGATTCGCGGGCGAGATCTGGTAGGACCACGCCGCTGAGCAGATCGCGGCAGATCGCGCCGAGACCAACCTGAGCGATCTTCCGCAGATCGCCGCGCGGGAGCGAGCGGGACGAACTGAGGCAGACTCACCCCCGGTGGCGCCCGCAGCCGGTGCGGGTGCTCCCCTTGTTCGAAGTGTCTCCAAGGGTTGCTGGACGGTAGTGTGGCTGGGTCGCCCGTATCACCCCGAGGAGGCCTGACATGGCCAGCAGGCGTTCGAACTCGACGCTGGTTGCGGTCTCTGTCGTGCACGCCGGCCAGCGAGTGGATATGGCCGTGCCGGCTGAGGTGCCGCTCGCCGAACTCCTGCCGGGGCTGGTCTCTGCGCTTGGACGCTTGACCAGCGATGCCGCGACCCAAGGTTTCCGGGTGATCATGCCCTCAGGCCGCGAACTCGATCAGGGCCTCAGTCTCGCCGGCCAAGGCGTGTCCAGCGGCGCGGTGCTCTCCCTCGAGGTGGCCGGCGGCGCCAGCGGCGACGTCCGCTACGACGACATCGTCGAGGCGATCGGCGCCTCGGTCGACGGCTCCCGGACGCCTTGGCGGCGCGGTGACTCGGTGGGGCTGTCGGCTTACAGTGCGTCCGGATTGTTCGGGGTGGCTGCGGCGCTGTTGGTGCTGGGCGGCGCGGATTCGGTGGTGGCGGCCATTCCCGCACTGGTGGGGGCGGGGCTGGTCGGGCTAGCAGCGATGGTGCTGGTTCGCCTCTCGGTGGTGGGCGGCGCGGTCGCGCTGACGATGACTGTGCCGCTGCTGGTGGGCGCGGCCGGGTTCGTGTTGGCCCCAGATTCGTTGGCGTCCGGGCAGGTAGCTGTGGCCGGGGTGGGCGTCCTGCTCGGATCGGTAGCTTGCTTGCTGCTGCCCCGTCGTCACCGGGCGGTCGCGGCTGGTCCGGTCGTGGCCGGCCTGGCGGCGCTGCTCGTTGGCGGGCTGGGCGGCTTCGCGAGCGTCCCCCTCGATCGGGCAGCCGCCCTCGCGGTCGCCCTGGTGACCGTCACCGTACTGCTGGCACCGTGGCTGGGGCTGGCCCAGATCCCGGCCCACATCGACGCGATCTCGCCCGCGCCGCGGGGCGGCATCGACGGGCGGGTCGTCGCCGCGCAGCTGGGCGCTGCCGATGTCGCCGTGCTGGCGACCCGGGTCGCGGCGGGGCTGGTGACGGCCTCGTTCGCGCCGCTGGTCGCCACCACGCCGGCGGGCGCCCTGCTGATGGCCTGCGTCGGGTTCGCGTTCCTGCTGGGCACCCGCAGTCTGTACGGGCGGGCCGAGGTGCTCGCCGGAGTGGTCGGCGGCCTGGTCACCCTGGTGGTAGCCGGGGTCACGTCGACGATCGCGATGCCGGGACTACTGCCTTGGCGGTCGGGCTGACCGTACTGGTCGGTGGTTTCGTGCTGGCCTGGAACGTTATCTCGGTGGGGTTGCGACCGTGGCTCACCCGCGCCGCCGACGGCCTCCACGTGGTCGCGCTGATGGCGGTGCTGCCGCTCGCGCTGCTGGTTTGGGGCCTCGCCTGATGGCATCCAACAAAGAGATTCTCGAGGCGCAGCGGTACAATCGGCGCCGCCTGGTGACCGCGTTCATGTCGGGTACCCCCGGTGGACGCGAACTTGAGCCGCGCTCGCTGGGGCGTCCACTGGTTGCAGGCCTGGTGATCGCCGCCGTGTTGGCGCTGGTCGGGGTGGTGATGGGCCGGTTCGCGCCGGTGCTGCCCTCCGGGTGGCAGAACGACACCCTGGTCATCGTCAAGGGTTCGGGGGCACGCTTCTTCAGCATCGACGGCACTCTGCGCCCGGTAGCCAACGTCACCTCGGCGCGGCTGCTCGCCGACCCGTCGTCGTTCCAGACCGCCGAGGTGGACGCCTCCGCCCTCGACGGCATCCCCCGTGGCGCCGAGGTCGGGATTCCTGAGGCACCCGACCTGGTGCCCCCCCGTGAGCTACTCCGCTCGGGGCAGTGGACGGCCTGTGCCACCAAGGGCGGCCAGACCCACACCTGGGTGGCTGAGGATCCTGCCGGGCTCGACGTGGGGGCTACGGCTGTGGTCTCGAGCGAGGGCGAGACCTACCTAATCGCCGATGGACGCCGGCACCGTGTCGCAGACCCGGGCGTCCCGTTCGCGCTGGGCCTGGAATCCGCGACCGTCCACCCTGTGGACGCGGGTCTCCTCAACGTGTTCGAGCGGGGCTCTGACTTCGACCGGTTGCAGATTCCGGACGCGGGTCAGCCGGCGACCGGCATGCCTGCCCGGTTGCGCACCGCGGTGATCGGCTCGGTGGTGCAGGTCGAACAGGGGGCGTCCGCCGCCCGCTACGTGGTGACCGGGCACGGCCGGATCACGCCGCTGTCCGAGGTGGCCTACAGTCTGTTCCGGATCGGGACCGGCGCCGAGGCGGGCAACCCACTCACCGCGACGCTGGCCGAGATCTCGTCGTTGCAGGTCGACACGGCCTCGGTGGTGCCAGCCGACTGGCCTGTCACCCTGGGGTCCGCGCTGGATGAATCCCGGCGGGTCTGTGGGCGACTGGTGGCTGGCGGCGAGTCCGTGTCCACCGAGCTCGCGAGCATCCCGGCGCCGGCGGCCACCACGCCCGGCCAGGCCGCGCCCACCGACATCGCCGGTGCCACCGTGCAGGGTGGCTCGGGAGCGCTGGTACGTGCCACGTCCGGTGGGACGCTGGGCGCGTTCGCCTTGGTCACCGATCTCGGTCGCGCCCACGGGCTCGAGGGTGACCCCGCCACGACGCTGGGCGCCCTCGGCTACACCCTGGACGATGTCGAGACGGTGCCGGCTGCCTGGCTGGCGCTCGTCCCGGCCGGGGTGTCGCTGTCGCCGGAGGCTGCCTGGCAGACGGTGACGGTGAACCGGTGAGGCGCCTGGGGGCTGTCCTGCTGCTATCAGGGGTGATTGCGCTGGTGGGACCAGCCTCTGCGGAGGCCGAGCCGCTGGGGGCCGAGTGTTCATCGGGCGCGGGTACGCTCATCGCGCAGCCGCCGGTCGCTCTCGGGCAACTCGGTATCACGTCGGCCTGGCGGCTGTCGCAGGGCGAGGGCGTCCGGGTGGCGATCGTCGACTCCGGCGTCGACGCTGCGAACCCCCATCTTGAGCAGGCGGTCGACCCGGGCATCGACCTGGTCGCCGGCGGTGACGGCAGCACCGACACCTTCGGGCACGGCACGGCGGTGGCGGCGGTCATCGCGGCCCGGCAGGTGCCTGGTTCAGGGCTGGTCGGGGTGGCGCCGGCGGCCCGGATCGTCCCGGTGCGGGTCTACGCGTCCGATGACCGCGACGCCGGCCCGACCGCCGCACGCACCGCGGCCGGCATCGAGTGGGCCTCGCAGCAACCCGGAGTCAAGGTGATCGTGGTGCCGCTGACCACCGAGTCGGACGAGGTCGTCCTGCGGGACGCCGTCAGCGCGGCCACCGCCCGCGGGGTCCTGGTGGTGGCCGCAGCGGGCAACGCAACCGGCTCGCAGGCGCCCACCGTGCAGTTCCCGGCCGGATATCCGGAGGCGCTGTCGGTGACCGCGCTCGATCTGTCCGGGCAGGCGCCGGTCGGTGGGGTGCATGTCGAGGTGGCGGCGCCGGGTCAGCAGGTGCTGGCGGTGGCCGGCCTCAGCGACTGTGTGCTGGCGGCCGACCAGCCTTCGACCTCCTACGCGTCCGGGTACGCCGGCGGGGTTGCCGCGCTGGTGGCCGCCGCGTACCCCGACGAGTCGCCGGCCGACTGGCAGTACCGCTTGCTCGCCACCGCGCTGCGTCCGAACGCAGGCGAGCGCAGCGTGACGGTCGGCTGGGGTCTGCTCGCGCCCTACGATGCGCTCAACTTCGTCAACGACGGCGGCCGAACTGGGCCGGCGAATCCGCACTTCCCGGCGCCGGTCGCCGAGGCGCCGCCGGGCATGGCACGACCTGCCCCCACCCCCGAGCACGCTGCCGAGATCCGGCTGGCGCTGGGTGCCCTGACCGGTGGGGCGGTTGCGTCCGTGGTGGGCGGCCTTCTGGTGCGCAGGTTGCGCGTCACCCCCGGCGCTGCGGACAGCTCGCGCGCGTCCGGCCGATGCTGAGACAGGTCGACCGGCACCGCTGTTGCCTCTTCGCCGACCCACCGATCACCTGCCGTCACCGTCCGAGCCGCTGCTTCAGCTTGTCGAGGGTGCAGGTCTCGCGGGTGTCGACGCCGGTGGCCTGGTAGGCCGGGCAGGTGCCGGTGGCGGCGGTGACCCCGAGCAGGATCCCCAGGCCGATGAACAGCTTGCCCGCCAGCGATCTCGACTTGGCAATCCCCAGTGTCAAGAAGACCAGCGCGAACAGTCCGCGGGCGGCGCGGTCGAGGCTTCCTTCGTTCTGAATCGGTTCCATGACTCCTCCTTCGATATCCGACACGATAAGCCTGTCGGGGGTCTGTCATAAGGTGTCGGGCAGGTACTCGAAGGTCGAGTCACGGAGGGTTCGCCGATGTCCGCTCGTTCAGTTCCCGTCTCCCCGACGTTCGTGACCGTGTCCGAACACGAGGTCTGGTTGCGTGCGGTCCGCCAACTCGACGGCTGCACGCTGCTGGCGAACTTCCGGCTGTCCTACCGCCACAAGGACCATGAGGTCGACCTGGTCGCACTGATGCCCGACTCCGGCATCGTCACCGTTGAGGTCAAGGGCTCCCACGTCTGGTACGACGCCCACCAAGGCTGGCTGATCCAGCGCGACGGCAAGCCCCAGCGCATCGATCCGGTCGGCCAGGCCCGCGACGCCTGCTACGCGCTGCGTAACTACGTCGAGGCCGATCCCCGCTGGGGATCGCGCGGGCGGCTGAGGTGGGGCCATCACATCGTCCTGCCGCGCACCCAGCTGCATGACGGCTTCGCCACCCCCGATTGCCCGCGCTGGCAGGTCAGCGGCGCGAACGACCTGGAGGCGCTCGGCCAGCGGCTTTGGGACACCACATCGTTGTACCGACGAGACGCCAGGCTGCCGACGTCCGACGATATCAACCTGGTCTGCGAGATCCTCAGCGGACGCAATCAGCCCGTCCGTGACCTTGTCGCGATAGCCGACGACCGGCAGGCGCTGGCCGATCGGCTCACCATGGAGCAGGCGAACCTGCTGAACGTCACCCGCTTGCTGAACCGTGTCGAGATCCGCGGCGGGGCCGGATCGGGCAAGACCGTGCTGGCGATGCGCCAGGCCAAAGATCTGGCGTCCGGGCGCGGCGGCGGCGCACGACAGCGGGTCGGGGTGGTCTGCTACTCCTACGGCCTGGCCGAGTACCTCCGCCGCGAACTGCTGGTCGGGTCCCGCGGCAAACGGCCTGCCTTCGTCGGCACCTTCGAAGACCTCGGCCGCAGCTGGGGCGTCCCGATCACCGGTGACCGGCAGGACTCCCGGTTCTGGGAGATGGAACTCCCGGCCCGGATGGCTGAGGCGGCCCTGAGCCTCGACGACGGTGCCAGGTTCGACGCGATCATCATCGACGAGGCCCAGGATTTCGCCGACGACTGGTGGACGCCCCTGCTGAACTCACTTCGCGACGAACAGGTCGGCGGCCTGTACGCATACTCCGACGAGAACCAGCGCGTCTTTGCCCGGTTCGGACGCCCACCGGTCGCCATGGTGCCGTTGTTGCTCGACCACAATCTCCGCAACACCCGCCAGATCGGTGAGAGCTTCGTCCCGCTGGCGCCCACGTCCATGGAGTTGCGCGGCGGCGACGGCCCAGAGGTGAGCTTCGTCCCCGCGCGGGTCAGCGAGGCCCTCGAGGTGGCCGATGAGCAGGTGGAGGCGCTGCTCGAGGAAGGCTGGCGCCCAAAGGACATCGCGCTGATCACGATGGGCGCGCGTCACCCGGTGCAGGCCGAGCGCCAGCAGACGATGGGCTTCGCCGGCTACTGGGACGACTTCTGGTCGAACGACGACATCTTCTACGGCCACGTGCTCGGCTTCAAGGGGATGGAACGCCGGGCGGTGGTGCTGTGCGTCAACGAGGACGGCACCCGCGACCGTGGTCGGGAACGGCTCTACGTCGGGCTCTCGCGGGCGACCGATCGGCTGGTTGTGGTGGGTGACCTCGCCGCGATCGAGCGGATGGGTGGCGGAGCGGTGGCTCAACACCTCGGCACCGCGTGAGCCTCGGACGTGGTCTGCCTGAAGCGGTGACGCGCAGCGGCGTGGCGCGCGATGATGTGGGTACCCCTTGGGAACCGATGACGGCGGAGGACCGATGAGAGACAGCTACCGGCACAAGATGGAGGGCCTCGTGGCCGATGTGCTGACGATGATGCACCTCGTCCGCACCGCGGTGGAGCGCGCCAACCGGGCGCTGTTCGAGGCCGACCTGGACGCGGCGCAGGCCGTCATCTCGGGCGACGAGGTGCTCGACCAGATGTATGACGATCTGGATGCCCGCTGTCTCGCGCTGCTGGCCACCGAGCAACCGGTCGCCGGCGAGCTGCGCACGCTGGTCGCCCTGACCCGGATGTGCGCCGACCTCGCCCGGATGGGCGACCTGGCTGCACACGTCGCCAAGATCGCCAGGATGCGCTATCCCGAGCATGCGGTGTCCGAAGCCGTCCGACCCAACATGGAACGGCTCGGCCGGATCGCCGCAGAGATGGTCGGGATGGCCGCCACCGCTCTGGAGCAGCGCGATGTCTTCGACGCGCGGCTGATGGCCGAGTATGACGACGAGGCGGACGACTTGCGAACCCAGCAGTTCAAAGTGCTGCTGTCGGACGAGTGGGCCGACGGCGTGCGTGCGGCGGTAGATGCAGCACTGCTCGGCCGCTACCTCGAACGAATCGCCGACCACGCGGTCCTGATCGGCAGCCGGGTCGTGTACATCGTCACGGGCCTGCATCCCCAAGGTGCGCAATGGACGATCGCTTGAGCGTCTCCCGACGATTCGGCGTTCAGGACCCGAGCCAGGCGAGGACGTCGCGGATCGGCCGGTTGCTCGCCGCACCCTGCGCGTGGGTGAGCCGCCGATAGGTGATGACGGTGCAGTTGGCGATCGACGCCGCTGTCTCCGCGACGATCTCGGGCGGGAAGAACTCGTCACGCTCGGCGCTGAGGATCAGCACCGGCGCCTTGATGCGGCCGAGCACGTTGCGGGCATCGTAGGTCTCCTCAGCGTCCCGCTCCACCAGCAGGTCACCTGGCGGGACCTTCATCGCCGCCAGGAGCCGTCCCACCAGGGGGGCGAGCGCGCGCCGGACGGTGCGCCATCGCTCACCCGGGAAGACGAGTACCAAGGACGCCGCCCCGGCATCGGCCAGTCGGCCCTCCGCGACGGCGGTGGAGATCTCGTGGTCGAGCTCTCCGCCGACTGCGGTGGCGCCCGAGAACGCCAGCACCACCCGTCCCACCAGTTCCGGATGGTTCGCAGCCAGGTAGATGGCGACCATCCCCCCATACGAGACGCCATAGACCAGGTCGGCGTGTCCGGCCAGATGCTCGCGGATGAACTGGGCGTAGTCGTCAGCCATGTCGGCGACGCTGTGACCGGTCGGCATGTGACGTCGCCGGGTGACGTCCCAGAACCTGAATCCTGTAGCAAGATAGGGACGCCGGGTGTCGGCCAGGAACTTGCCGAGCCAGCCGCTCTGGATCGCCGAACCCGGGCCGCCCTGCAGGTGCAGCAGGTTCTTGGGGCCGGTACCGATCACCGAGTACTCCATGCCATTCGACGAGGTGCCCAGGTGCGGTTCGCCAAGGGCCTCACCGGTAGATCGGCTGCGCCGCATCAGCACCATGCCCGCAGCCACTGCGGTGCCGACGAGGAGGGCGCTCGGAATCCACCTGCCCGTCACTGTCCCCATGGCGGTAGCCTGACCACTGCCTGTCATCCGGGGCTCCGTCCGTGCTGTCGCGACCCGGCGGGGCGTCAGTCGGTGGCCGACCGGCGAGGACGGACTGCCGCCGTCGACCTGGTCAGCCCGCCCAGGGCGACACGGCGCGGCCGGATGAGTCGTTGACGTTCCAGGTCGACCGTGCCGGCGCCGGCCAGCCCCCTGGGTTCGACCTCCAGCAATTCGATGGCTTCCAGCGGACTGCCGGCCAGTTCGGCTGCCCGCTGGCGGGCCTGCTGTTCGATCTTCGGCCAGTCCTCCTCGAGCCCGGCGGGGTCGCCCAGCACGTCGAGGGAGTGAGCGACCCGCCCGGTGCTCGCCTCATACCCGATGATGCGGCGGGCCTTGAACTGCGAGGTCGCTGCCCACTTGGCAGTCGCTGGACCGTCGTCGTCGAAGACGTAGACCGTGCTCAGTGAGGTGGCGTTCGCGTAGAAGACACTGTTGCGCACCTCGACCGAAACGCAGCGGGAGATGCGTTCGGAGTTCCAGTCATTCGACGGCGGAAGCTGCTTGTAGCGGATCTGCCCGTTCTTGCCGAGCCACACGTACCGGTGCACCCGCACCCCGACGGTGCCGACGGCGCCCCGCTCGATATCGACCCCCAGCGTCAACGCAGAAAGGGCCGTCGTGATGAGGATGTCCGGCGGCGACTCGTAGCCGAACCAGAAAAGGTAGTCGGCGGTGGCGACCTCGTCACGGTCGGACGAGTACAGCTCGATCCAGTGATCGAGAACGTTCACGACGTTCGGCATCACATCCCCCATTCCCGGTTGGACGCAGGCTCAGCGCCCCCACAGGCAGTGTCACAGCGAATAGCATGAAGACACCCTCGATGGCGGCCAGACCCATGACGACCCCCTCCTGAGGCGAATGGTAGTAACCCGAATCGGGTGATGCGGCAACTGCGTGGTCTCCCGATGATAAGTGGGCGCAAGTCCGTGGGTCGATAAGGGGGACTGGGATGAATGGGGTGCTCGCCTTCGCCATCGTCATGGCGGTGTGGACGTTTAGTGACTTCGTCTCGAAGAAGACGAAGTCACTGCTTTCGTCATTGTTCGTCGCCTCGATAATCTTCTTCGTCGGCTACCTGACCGACATCTTCCCTGAGGACCTGTTGCCTGCTTCGTCGCTGCTCGGACTGGGTGGGGTGGTGGTCGGATTCATCATCGTCCACCTCGGCACCCTGATCAGCATCTCTGAGTTCAAGAGCCAGTGGAAGACGTTCGTGATCGGCGTCTCCACGGTCATCGGCATCGGCGTCCTGCTTTACGTCGCCGGCTTGGTCTTCGGTGGCGGGCGGCGGTCCGATGCCTACGAGGGGGTCGCCCAGGCCATGGACTACGTGGTCGCGGGTATCGGCGCACTGAGCGGTGGCACCATTTCTGTGCTGATCATCCAGGACGCGGCGCTCGGCGTCGGGTTGACCAGCATCGCCGTTTTCCCGGTACTGATCGCCGCCCTGCAGGGTTTGATCGGCTTTCCGTTGACCTCGTTGATCCTGAAGAAGGAGGCGTCGCGGCTGAGCGCCGAGTATCGGGCGGGCAACCTGGCGCCGGTCGTGGTCGAGGAAGCGACCTCCGCGACGGAGTCGAAGATCCCCGCGGCCTTCCGGACCACCCCCGGCACTCTGCTGGTGGTCGGCGCCGTGGTGCTGGTATCCATCCTGATCAACAACCTCACCAACGGCATTCTGAACACCTTCGTGGTGGCGCTGATCTTCGGGATCGCACTGCGCGCCTTCGGTGTCTTCAAGCCCGGCATCCTAAACGGCATCGACGCCTACGGTCTGATGATGCTCGCCATCTTGATCCTCGTCTTCGGGCCGCTGGCCACCGTGCAGCCCGCGGACGTGGCTGCCCTCGCTGTCCCACTGTTGATCGTGTTCGTCGTCGGCCTGATCGGCATCGCGATATTCGCCGGCATCGCCGGCAAGTTGCTGGGCTACACGGTCCCGATGTCGATCGCCATCGGGCTGACCGCCCTGTACGGCTTCCCCGGTACCATGATCTTGTCGCAGGAGGCGGCCCGTGGCGCCGGGGAGACCCCGGAAGAGGTTGCCGCGATCGAGGGCCAGATCTTGCCGAAGATGATCATCGCGGGCTTCTCCACTGTCACTATCACCTCAGTCGTCGTCACCGGGTTGATTGCCGGTCGGATCGGCGGCTGAATCACCACGAAAGGGAATCACCATGGTCCGTTCACGACGCCAACGTCCCCCGTCCCTGCTCGGTACCGCCGCGCGCACCGCTGTGGTGGCAGGTACGGCTGCCTCGGTCTCGGGTTCGGTGGCCGCCAACCAGCGCGCAGCCGAAGCCCAGAAACAGCAACTGGCGGCAGCCCAGGCGCAGGCTCAACAGGCAGCCATCGACGAGGCGGCCGCACGCGCCGTCACCGCCCAGCAGATGCAGCAGCCCGTCCCCGCTGCGGCGCCCGCCTCGGCCCCGGCCGACCCGTTGGCGCAGTTGGAGCGCCTCGCCCAACTTCACGAGCGCGGCCTGCTGTCGGCCGACGAGTTTGCGGCGGCGAAGGCCAAACTGCTGGGCCTGTGACCAACGCGTATACCAAGACGTAGGCTGGATCCTCGACGCGAGGATTGGGGCAGCCATGACGCGTTCTTGTGTGATAGTTGACAAGCCGGACCAGCCGGCTCTTGCGGTCCGCGGGGTCACCTCTATCGAAGAGCTGCCGCGGGTGGTCGGTGCCGCGTTCCAGGCGGTGCGTGGACATCTCAGCAGCCTCGGCGAGGTGCCCTCCGGGCCGCCGTTCGTCGGTTACCTCTCCGAAGGACCCGACTATCAGGTGATGATCGGTTGCCCTACCGTGCGCGAGTTGCCCGGCACCGGGTCGGTGGTGCCTAGCACCATCCCCGGTGGGCGTCGCGTTGTGACGATGCACGTCGGTCCCTACGACCGCTTGGGCGCAACCTATGACGAGCTGATGAGGTGGGTCGCTGACCAGAACGAACGACCGGGCGGGCAGGTCTTCGAGTTCTACCTCAATTCACCAGTCAGCTCGCCGCCACAGGAACTGCAGACCAGGATCGAACTTCTGCTTGCTTGAACTGCATGGAGGTGTGAGATGAGTGACTCGGTGGTTGTTGTTGGGGCTGGCCTGGCTGGCGCCAAGGTGGTGGAGGCGCTTCACGACGAGGGTTTCGACGGCAAGGTCACGTTGATTGGTGATGAGCCATACCGCCCCTACGAGCGGCCGGGGCTGTCGAAGGAAGTGCTGCAAGGCAAGGCGGAGCCCGATTCGCTGTATGTGCATGAGGAGGGTTACTACGCGCACGCCGGCGTGGAGACGCATTTCGGTGATGCCGCCGTCGGCTGTGACCTGACCGGACGCCGCGTCCGGCTGGCCTCGGGTTCGGAGGTGCCCTACGACCGGCTGGTGCTCGCCACCGGTTCACGGGCCCGAGCCGTCCGGCTGCCCGGCGCCGAGTTGGCTGGCGTCCGGACGCTGCGCACCATGGGGGACGGGCTCGCGTTACGGGCAGACCTTGAGGCCCAGCGCCGGATCGTTCTGGTCGGTGGTGGGTGGATCGGGCTGGAGGCGGCCGCTGCGGCGCGACTGGCGGGCTGCCAGGTGACCGTGCTGGAGCGCGATCCGTTACCGCTGCTCAACGTGCTCGGGGAGACGATCGCCGAGCACTTCGCGCGGTTGCACATCGACCACGGGGTCGATCTGCGCACCCGGGTCAGCGTCGACGGGTTCGAGGGTAGCCACGGCGTGGTCACCGGTGTTCGGGTGGACGGCGAGGTGCTGCCGGCAGATGTCGTGTTGGTAGGGATCGGCGCGATCCCGAATACCGGCTTGGCCGAGGAGGCCGGCTTGGTCGTCGACAACGGCGTCCTCGTCGACGAACGGTTGCGAACCTCCGATCCGAACGTGTGGGCCGCCGGGGACGTCGCCAACGCTCGCAATACGCTGCTGGGCCACCGGCTCCGTGTCGAGCACTGGGACAACGCGATCCGGTCTGGACGCCTGGCCGGGCTCAGCGTCCTCGATCGTCCGGGCGTCTATGACTGGCTGCCGTACTTCTACACCGACCAGTACGACTTGGGCATGGAGTACGTCGGGCATTCGTCGAAGGACGCCGAGGTGGTGGTGCGGGGCGCCATGGAGGACGGCGAGTTCATCGCCTTCTGGCTCGACGATGGCACGGTCGCCGCCGCGATGAACGTGAACATCTGGGACGTGAACGACACCTTGCGGCAGGTGGTGGGGCACCGGGTCGATCCGGAGCGGCTGCGAGATCCCGAGGTGCCGTTGGCCGAGTTGGCTGTCTGAATCTCGCACCGGGCGGGCGATCACTGCCCATTCGGGCTGCTTTCGTCACGACCGACGCTGATTGGTCGTGAGGGGTCATCATGGTGTTAAAGCTACGAGTTACATTACGGTTTCTAGAAAGCCAACCCGAT
>JAEAMF010000925.1_pt1 | contig 26826 bp, 17 predicted proteins | sample 8958721 | NCBI WGS metagenome assembly JAEAMF01 (sample SAMN16933255, study PRJNA681124) | bioreactor sludge metagenome | isolation source: anaerobic bioreactor treating anionic surfactant - SDBS | place: India: Bengaluru | collected 2019-02-28 | reverse complement strand
TCGTCACTGCGGTACGACAGCCGGATCGAGAAGTTCATGGCCGAGACCGACAAGCACGGGCCTGTGAGGGGCTGCGATGCGTTCAGCCCCGCCAGCCTCGAGCCGACCAACCCCGGGCTGTTCTGGTACGGGGTGCACGGAGTCGAGATCCTGTACACCATCATGGGCCGCGGGTGCAAGGCGGTGCAGTGCATGAGCACCGACGACGGCGACCTGGCCAACCGGCTGACCGCAGGCCGGGCCATCCGGTTCAACAAGCTGTTCCGCGATGCCGCGGCGATGCGGATAGTCGACCCGCAGGACTACGTGTTCCCGGGCAGCATCATCCCGCAGGCATTGGTACAGAACTACGGCACGGTCCGTGACACCATATCGGTATTCCTGCGCATCCGGCCCGGGGCCTATGAGGAGTCACTCGACATCACCGACATCGGTCCCGGCGACTCGGCACTGGTGACGTTCCCGGCCTGGACCGCGACGCTGGGCAGCTACACTGTAATCTGTTCAACCGCCATGACCGGGGACGTCGACAGCACTAACGACGTAGTCAGCAAGGTCGTCGCGGTCTCGCCCTGGATTCAGCGCGAGGACATCCCTTACGGCATCTTCCGCCGTAAGGTCAAGGACGCCGCGCTGGTCATGGCTCCGAGTACCGGCAAGCTCTATGCGCTCAAAGGCTCGAACAGCACCGAGTTCTGGCGGTTCGACCCGGGAACCAGCACCTGGGACACCCTGCCGCCGATGCCGCTCGACCCCTCCGGCCGCAAAGCCAAGGACGGCTGCGACGTGGCCTATGACCCGAACCATGGCACCGCCGGGTACATCTGGGCCATCAAGGGCGGTGGCAAACCCGACTTCTATTCCTACGATATCGCCGCCGACTCGTGGCACGCCCGCAAGCCGGCTTTCTTCCAGCTCTGGGACTACCGGCCACCCAAGAAGGGCGCGGCCCTGGTCTACGTGCCGGGCAAAGGCCCGGACGGAACTGCCTACTGCCTGCCCGGCAACAACTCGAACTACATCTACAGGTATGACGTTGCCGAAAGTACTTGGACCATGGCCACCTCGGTACCGACCGACCCGCTCAACCGGTTCAAGAAGTGCAAGGCCGGGGCCGACATGGTCTACGACGGCGATACACTGATCTACGTAGCGAAGGGCGCGGCCTCGCTCGAGGTATACGCCTGGTCGACCAACTCCGACAAGTGGGTCGATACCCTGGACAACGTCAGCTTGCTGGGCAACCGTAACAGAAAGGTCAAGGACGGCGCGGCGCTGGCGATGCTCGACAACAAGCTCTATCTGCTCAAGGGCGGCAACACCCAGGAATTCTGGACCTACTCCGCCTCGATGGACTCCTGGCTGCAGCTCACCGACATCCCGATGTCGATGCGTGGCCGTTCACGCAAGGTCAAGCGCGGCGCGGCGCTCGAGGGCGCCGACTCGACCCTGTACTGCCTCAAGGGTTCCTACTGCTTCGAGTTCTGGGAATACAAACCCTCGGCCGACAGCCTGGGCCTGTTCGGCTCTTTGGCCCGCCCGGGCCGTGACGGCGTCGCCAGCCTTCCGGGCCTCGGGAAGTCGGAGCCGGCCTTCACCGCCGCGCCCAACCCGACGGCAGCCGGACTCACTCTGCGCTACACGCTGGCGGTGCCGGGACGGGTCCGCATCCGCATCTTCGACCAGAGCGGCCGGGTTGTCCGCAACCTCTACGATGCGCCGGCGCTGCCCGGTGTCCACGGCATCCGCTGGGACGGTAGCGACAACCACCACCGCCGGCTCAGCCCAGGCGTTTTCTTCGCCAAGCTGGAAAGCAACGGGCTCACCCTCACGCGGAAGATCGTGGTCCACTAGCAGGCTCGAAACCACTCAGGCGGGCGGCCGGATGGCCGCCCGCTTTGCTGCTTCTGCCCTGATGCTTGACATCGCCGCCCGACGGCCTAATATGCGGCTGTGCATGCCACCATCGGGCGCGTGGGCGCCCATTCAGGCCAGTCGGTCACTCTAACTGGCTGGGTGTACAACACCCGCTCCTCCGGCAAGGTCCGCTTCCTGCTGCTGCGTGACGGCACCGGACTGATGCAGTGTGTCTTCGTCAAAGGCCAGGTCCCGGAATCAGCCTTCGAGCTCGCGGACCGGCTGACTCAGGAGTCGTCCGTCGAAGTGACCGGCGTGGTACGAGAGGAGAAGCGCGCGCCGGGCGGCTTCGAACTGACCGCCACCAACCTCTCCCTCATTCACCAGGCCGAACCGTACCCCATCACACCCAAGGAGCACGGGGTCGACTTCCTGATGGAACATCGGCATCTCTGGCTTCGTTCGGCCCGCCAGCATGCTGTCCTTCGCATCCGCTCCGAGATGGTCAAGGCGATGCGCGACTTCCTCGACGAGCAGGACTTCGTTCTGGGTGACACGCCGATTCTCACGCCGGCGGCCGGCGAGGGCACAACTACCCTCTTCCCGGTGGACTACTACGGCGAACAGGTCTACCTGGCCCAGACCGGCCAGCTCTACAACGAAGCGCTGGCCGCGTCGGTACGCAAGACCTACTGCTTCGGCCCGACGTTCCGTGCCGAGAAGTCCAAGACCCGCCGCCACCTGATGGAATTCTGGATGCTGGAACCGGAGGCGGCTTTCCTCGACCTGGCCGGCGACATGGAGCTCGCCGAGAGCCTTGTCGCCTACACCGTCGAACGAGTCCTCAAGAACCGACGCCCGGAACTCACGACGCTCGAGCGCGACGCGACGAAGCTCGAGGCGGTGAAGACCCCGTTTCCCCGCATCAGCTACACCGACGCGGTCGAACTGCTGCGTGGCAAGGGCCGCGACTTCAAGTTCGGCGACGACTTCGGCGCCGAAGAGGAGACTATCCTGGGAGAATCGTTTGACCGTCCCGTGATGGTTCACCGCTACCCGGCCGCCATCAAGGCGTTCTACATGAAGCGCGACCCGGTTGAGCCGTCACTGGTCCTCGGGTTCGACATGATCGCCTCCGAGGGCTACGGAGAGATCGTCGGCGGCAGCCAGCGCGAAGACGACCTCGGTGAGATCGAAAAACGAATTTCGGAAAGCAAGTTGCCGCGGGCGGCATTCAACTGGTACCTCGACCTGAGACGCTACGGCACGTTCCCGCACTCGGGATTCGGCCTGGGGATCGAGCGGTCCGTCGCCTGGGTCTGCGGACTGAAACACATCCGCGAAACCATCCCGTTCCCGCGCATGCTTGAGAAGGTATACCCATAGGGAGGGCGTATGCCGGAAGTCAAGGTCGGTATCGTCACCCACTGCTTCCCGAAAATCGGGGTCGCGGTGGTCAAGGCAACCGATTCGGAACTGGCAGTCGGCGACACGGTTCACGTCAAGGGGCATCTCACCGACCACACCCAGCCGGTCGAATCACTGCAGGTCGAACACAACCAGATCGAGAAACTTGAACGCGGCGGCGAAGCCGGGATGAGAGTAGCGACCCGGGTGCACGAGAACGACGTCGTGTTCAAGGTCGTGCCCTAGTCCCGGTTGCCGCGCCGACTGCTGCTCGCGCCGTTCGGAAGCGCCGAAGGTTCTCGCCGGCTGCTCGAGGCCACGCTGGCCGCCGCCGAGCCGCGCGACATCCTCTACCTCTGCCCGAGCCCACGGCGCCTGCGTCTGGTCCAGACCGAACTGCTCCACGCTACGGGTAGGTCAGCGGTCATTCCGCCCCGCGTTGCCAGCCTGGGTCAGCTTGCCCGTGACCTCCACGAACTACTCGGCACGAGCCGGCGCCTGCCGCCTGAGCTCAAACCGCTGCTGGTCCAACGCCTGCTCGCACAGCAGACCTCAACACGCAAGACGCCAAGGCGTGGGCCTCAGGCAGGCAGCCGCAGTCCGGCGGCAAGCTTGTCGCCTGGCGGTCGCCACTCATCACTTCCCTCCATCGGATACTCCCGTGCCGTCGCCGGTTTCATCACCGATGTCCGGCGTCACGTCCCGGCCGGGGAGCGCGCCGGCCTGAAAGCAAGGTTCGAGGAACTGCTGGCCGGGTTCATCGGGCCGCTCGACCGACTGCTCGAATGCCTCGAATGTCTTGTAAGCTACGAGTCCGAGCTGGACCGAATGGACTGGACCGACGACGAGGGAATCCTGGCACAAGCTGCCGCGCGCGTCGATCGGGCCGGGCTGCCATCCGTGCTTGTGCTCGACAGCTTCGTCGCGCCGAACCGTCTCGAAGCCGACCTGATTCGCGCGCTGGCCGCGCATGCCGGGTCAGTGTTCGTGCTCGGCTACGGCAGCGACCCCCAGGACCCGGACTATGCCCAGCCAGAACGCTTTGCCGCCTTTATCGAATCCCTAGGCGGGTTCGAGACCGAACGCCTGCCGCTTCCACCTGCGCCGCCCGCGCCCGAGTTGCTGCAGTACCCGGACGTCGAGGAGGAGGTCAAGGCAGTCTGTCGCGCCATCATCGCTCAGCCGGACGACACGCGGGAGACCTTCTTGGCCATGCCCAACCTCGCGGTGTTCGCACCCTTGGTCAAACGCGTGTTCAGTGACTACGGCGTGGCCGCGACCGTGTATCCTGAAACGAATCTGGCCACCTCGCCGCCTGTTGTCGCTGTGCTGGAGCTTCTGCGCAGCGCGGATACTGACTACGAACGGGTAGCCACCGCGGCCGCTCTCGGCTCGCCGTTCCTGCCCGGCCTGCTCAGACTCGATGCTGACAAGGACTCGGCGGAACGCAGCCGGGCCGCGGCCGCGCTCAACCACTTCTCGCGCCGCGCCGGCATCATCAAAGGTCGCCAGAACTGGAGCATGATACGCGAACGCCTGCTCGCGGCCGAGGATGACGAACTCGATGATGCGGAAGACAAGTTTCTCATCGACCTGCAGACCCGGGTCCGGCACGCCATCAAACTGATGCAGACGAGCCTTGCCGAGAAGACCACCATCGGGCAGTTCGCGGCCTCGCTGAAGCAACTCCTGGGCCGGGTCGGGTTCCTGAACGAGACCGGGCCGACCGACGACGAACTGCTCGCAGACCGCAAGGCGCTGTACGACATTCTCGACACGCTGGCGCTGTTCGAGCGTGAGTTCGGCGGGCTGAAGGACACACGGACACGATTTATCAACACCCTAACCTTCCTCATCGAGAGCTCCTCACGCTCACCGGAGTCTGCGCCGGCCGGGGCGACGGTCGTGGATATGAAGGAGACTCTTGGCCTCCACCCGCGCCGGCTCTACTTCTGCGGCCTGACCGAAACCAGCCTGCCTTCGGCCTATTCCGCCGACCCGATTCTGCCGGACCGAGTGCGCAAGGCCACGGGAATGCCGGACGTGAACTGGCACCAGGAACACGAGCGATTCCACTTCCGACGCACACTTGAGTCCTCTCTCAACCCACCCATCCTCAGCTGCCACGCGGTCCGAGACGGCCAACCGGTCCTGCCCACGCCGTTTCTGACGCTCAAGCCAACGCCGGCGCCCAGGCCGGTTGCGCTCTACTCCGAAGCCGAGGAACAGGTAGCCGGCGGCAAGACAGCAGGCAGGACCTTTGCCGAATCAGCGCTGGAGGTCGACTTCTCGAGGGACGATGAAGTGTTGGCGGTCCTTGCCGCTGACTACGGTCCGGCCCAGCCCATCTCGGTGACACGGCTGGAACGCTACCGCCGCTGCCCGTACGAGTTCTACATTGACTACATCCTCGGCATCGAGACGCCGGAGGAGCCGCACTATGACATCGACGCCCGCCAGTGGGGGCTGGTCATCCACTTGGTGATGGAGAAGCTCTACCGCGACGGGCCGGTCGCACCCGACGGAATCGAGTCAGCCGCGCGTAAGGCGCTCGACGCCACTCTCAAAGAAGTCGAACTGCCGGCATTCTGGACCGAGGTAACCCGCCGCGTGTTCAATGGACTGCTGCCGGGGATCATCCGGTGCGAGACCGGACTCCGCGACGGCGGGTTCGTACCCGGCCGGGCCGAGCTTCGTCTCCGGGGCAAGCTGGCCAAAGACATCGCCCTGAAGGGCCGTGCCGACCGCGTTGACACAGCGGGCAAGCTCTTCCGTATCATCGACTACAAGACCGGCGCGCCCCGCAACTTCGGCGGCAAGGCAGTGCTCGACGGCACCCACCTCCAGTTGCCGCTCTACGCCTGGCTCTATGCGGAAGAGCACGCCCGCGCCGTGGCCGACAATTTCGGCATCTACACCCTGCGCGAACCTGAGGTGTTATGGTTCGCGGGAGAGAAATACGATGCGAGACAGCTCATCGAGGCTGCGGCCGAGAACGCGGTGGACGTCGTGCGGCAAATCCGCTCGGGCCGGTTCCCGGCCACTCCCGGCGACGACCGCGCGTGCGAATACTGTGGCCTCGGACACACCTGTGGCTTGCGCGAAACCAAGGAACCCTGAGTGCCCCGCTCTCGACCGCTGCCTTCTGCCATACGCCACAAGGTTGTGTTCGCGCCGGCCGGCTCGGGCAAGACACAACAGCTGAGCAACCGCTACATAACCCTGCTCACGGCCGGGATCCCACCCGAACGGATTCTCACCCTCACCTTCACCGAGAAGGCTGCGGCCGAGATGAAGGAACGCATCTTCAGCGAGTTAGAGAAGAAAGACCCGACCCTGCTCCGGTTCCTGCGCGACAACGCGCTCAAGCTCCGCATCTCGACCATCCACTCTTTCTGTCTCTCGCTGGTCCGGCGCTTTGCCCCGTTGCTCGACCTTGACCCGCGCGTGGAGGTCCTCTCCGACACCTCGACCGCGTGGGAGAGCGCCAAGTACGACGTGCTGATGCAGGTCGCGGAGAACGAACGCAACTCGCAGGACTACGCCGGGCTGATTGACCTTGTCACCCGCAACCGCATCCAGGGCTGGACCCGGCTCTCCGAGCTGTTCGATAGCCTTTTTGCCCGGCGCGTCGCGGTCCAGCGTGGCCGGATGGTTGCAACTGACGCCGGGCTCGCGGACCTCGCTGCCAGGCTGCGTGCCAGCCCGGTCGGCCGCGCCCGCGTCGAAGGCTACTCGCGCCTGTTTCCAGGGGAACTGTCCGACAAGTCAATCGAGGACGTCTTTCGTCTGCTCGAAGAGCACGCCGACATCTACCGGACCGGATCGGGCACGCCCCGAGTCAGGGGCTGCAGCGACGAGGAGCAGACGTGGAACCGGGAGATGTGCGCCTACCGCGACTGCGTCGCGACCGCAGTCTGGGAGGCCGAGTTCGCCCGGGCGCTCGAGCTTTTCCAGCAACGGTTCCTTGCCGCCTACACCCAAGGCAAGCACCGCTCTGGATTCGTCGACTACGATGACATGGAGTACCTCGCTTGGCAGGTCCTCAACCAGGAGGACGAATGGCAGAACATTCTGCGCGCCTTCGATGAGCACACCGACCATATCCTCGTTGACGAGTTCCAGGACACGAGCTTCCTGCAATGGGGCATCATCGACAAGCTGACCGAGGAATGGCGTTCGGGCGAAGGCGCCAAGTCCGAACTTGGCATCAGACCGACCATCTTTATTGTGGGCGACGAGAAGCAATCCATCTACCTGTTCCGCGATGCCAAAGTCCAGGTGTTCGCCGAGGCTGCCAACAAGCTTGAGGAATGGGTCGGGAAGGGCAGCCTCGAGCGCGAAACCCTCGAGAAGAACTACCGCAGCCTCGACTCCATCATCGACTTCAGCAACACCCTGTTCTCCAGACTAATGAGCCCTCAGACGCCCGGCGGTCAACCCTGGCGAACGAAGTACGCTCCGTTCTCCCGCGCCCGCAACAATCCCGACCCCGGTCGGGTCGAGCTGGTGCTCGCCCGCTCGGACGGGAATGTGGCCGAGCGCCGACAACTCGAAGCCACTCTCATTGCCCGCCGCATCCGTTCCCTCGTCTCATCTGCCCCCGCAGCCCGTACCTCGTCCCTAGCCCCGACCACCTCGCTCACTGTCTACGACAAAGGCGAGGCGGCTGAAGTCGGTCGCCCCTGCAAGTACGAGGACATCGCCATCCTGATCCGTTCCCGCACTCTGCTCGCCCCTATCGAAGACGCCTTGCGTGAAGCAGGCATTCCTCTCCTCGTGCTGGGCGGATCCGGCTTCTATGAGGAAGACGAAGTCCGCTACCTGCGCTCACTTCTCAGTTTCCTGGTTGATCCGGCCGATGACGTCGCGCTTTACGTCACTCTCCGCGGCCCGTTCTTCGACATCCCAGAACGTGACCTGTTCATGGCAAACCGGTCGACGGACGCGGCTCACGATTCATCTCAAGGAACCTGCCAGTTCCTCTGGGGCCGCATCCAGGCTTCACCCGGTTCCAAGGTGAACGAGGCTGTCACCGCGCTGCGAACATGGCTCGAACGAGTCCACAAGGAACCGCTGGCCCGAATCCTGTCCCGCGCCATCGAGGAGCGCAAGGTCTGGGCCAGATTCTGGGAACCGCAGCGGGAGGCCAACGTCCGCAAGTTCCTGACCATCGTCGAGGATATGGAGGCCGTGGGAGAACACCCGCTCCGCATCTTGAATGCGCTGGAGCAGGCCGGCGCGGACGAAGCCAAGGCAGACGTCCGAGTCGAGGACATGCCCGGCGTCCAGATACTCACTGTCCACGCGGCCAAGGGGCTGCAGTTCCCGGTCGTGTTCCTGCCCGGTCTCGACGCCGAGATCCGCTCCGCCGGATCGTCGGGCGACAAGCTGGTAGTCGAGGAGAAGAACCAGAACGAGGTTCAGGTCTCTTACATCCCGGACGCGCGCATCAGGCGCGAGCACGAACTGCACCGCCAGCACATCGCACAGGAATACGAAGAGGAAAAACGCATCTTCTACGTCGGCTGCACCCGCGCGCGCGACGCGCTCTTCCTGACCGGCACGTGGAACGAACGGACGCTCAGGAAGACCCGGCTCGAGTGGCTGGTCCAGCATCTCGGACTGCACGAGACCGCTGGCGGGTTCGCCCTTGACCCGGCTCTCTCCAACGTCACCTGCATCACCGCTGCCGACATTCCTGACTCTGCCACGGTCGCCCCCGTCGCCCGCGACCATGGTCCCGTTCTTCACCGAATTCAGCGCTCCTCGTCGCCCGCCGCCGCCCCAGTCGTTCGGAGCGTGACCCGCAACCTGCCGCGCGACTTCCGGCAGCACGGCGAAGAGAACGTCGGACTGGGCGAGGTGATACACAAAGTGTTGGAGGAAGTGTCTTCTGGAAAGCTGACAGCCGACAGCTCGCAGCTTGCAGCCGAAGTCGGACGCCTCCTGCGCCTCCACGGCCTCGACCTCTCCTTGTCTTCTTCCATAGAGTCCATAGTCAGAAGTCTAGCGCTCAATGTCGAATGCTGGAAAGTCATCCGCCCTCAGCCCGACTCCTTTGCCGAGCTTCCCATCATGTACTCGGACGGCACGACGACCTTCACCGGCCGAATCGACCGCGCGATTGTCACCAGAGACGAGGTTAGAATCTATGACTATAAGACCTTCCCGGTCAAGAGAAGGGAACTGCCCGCGCTGACTCACGAGTACTACGATAGTCAGCTTCGCTTCTACGAACAAGCCTGCCTGCGGCTGTTTCCGGACCGGGGAGTGTCGAGCTACCTCATCTTCACCGCCCTTCCGGCGATCGTCCAAGCCGGCGCGTAGCCCCGGCTCCTCACGATCAATGGCCGTCAGGCATGTCAAGGTCCGCTTCCTTGACAGCCGATATGCAGCCGATACAATCGAGCCCGAAACTCACAACTACCCGGAGGAATCATGCCACTGCCAAAGAAAAGGCACTCCAAGCAGCGAGGCCGCAAGCGCCGAACCCACTGGAAACTGACGGCGCCCAATGTCATTGACTGCCCGCACTGCCATGAGCCCAAACTGCCGCACCGGGTGTGCCCGCACTGCGGGTACTACGCGGGCCGCGAGGTCATTTTCGTCGGGAAGGAAAAAGAAACCGGTAAGAAGTGAGAATCGCGCTCGACGCGATGGGCTCGGACTCGGCGCCCGCGGCCGAGTTCCAAGGCATCAGCTTGGCGCTGTCGGACAACCCCGACATGCATGTTGCCCTCGTAGGACGGCCTGAGATCATCGCCAACTTCGCCGCCGGCTTCGGCGACCGGGTCGAACTCGTGCCCGCAGAAGACGTCGTCGGCATGCACGAGTCGCCCGCCGAAGCGGTCAAGCGCAAGCCCGGATCCTCGATTGCCGTCTGTCTGAAGCTGCTCAAGGATGGCCAGGTCGACGGCGTGGTTTCGGCTGGCAACACCGGCGCAGTCATGGCCTATTCGTTGATGACCGTCGGACCGATACCGGGCGTGCATCGGCCCACGCTCGCCGTCATGTTCCCGACCGTCAAGGGCAGCACCATCGTGCTCGACGTCGGCGCGAACGTCGACGTCAAACCGCGCCAGTTGCTGCAGTTCGGCCTGATGGGCGCGACGGCGGCCAGCTACCTGCTGCGCAAGGCCAATCCTTCGGTCGGACTGCTCAACATCGGCCGCGAAGATAGCAAGGGCAACGAGAACGCGGCTGCCGCTCACCAGTTGTTCAAAGAGAGCGAACTGAATTTCGTCGGCAACGTCGAAGGTAATGACATCCTCAATGGCTCCGTGGACGTTATTGTCTGTGACGGCTTCGTCGGCAACGTGCTCCTCAAGTACGGCGAAGGCCTGGCCGAGGTGCTGGCGGCGATGCTCAACGACTATTTCGAATCCGAGTCAAAGTACCGGCTGCGCCGCTGGTTCTCCAAACCGGTGCTGCACGAGTTTATTGCGCGGATGGACTACCAGGAGCACGGCGGCGCCCTGATGCTTGGCGTCCAGGGCACGGTAGTCGTGGCGCACGGTCGGTCAACTGCCCGCGCCATCAAGAACGCCCTGCTCTCGGCCTGTCGCGCGGCCGAAGGCAAGCTGACCGACCACATCCGGCACACATTCAGCCAGGAAGTCGCCCCGGCACAATGAGAAGACTGCTGCTGGCGGCGCTCCTGCTGCTCTGCGGCTGTAACACCGACCCGGTCGGTGCCGGCCAGCAGCGCCGGTTTCCGGTGGTCGACAGCGCCCGCCTCGCTCCCGAAAGTCTGGACAGCTACTCGAAGTACGTTCCGCTCGCTGACGCCGAGGTGATGTACCTTGGGCGGGACGACTACTACCAGTCGCGGCTGTTGATCCACTTCCCGGTACCGGACTCGGCCCTCGACACCGCCACCGCCTGCCAGCTCATTCTCCACCGGGCCGACAGCTCGACCATGTCGTTCGTCTGCCGACCATGTTCGGTAGGCTGGAACACCGATGCCGCCACTTGGCGGCTGGCCGATTCGGTAACCCACTGGTTCACTCCCGGCGGCGACTACTGGAAAGTCGACCTGGGCACAGGCAGACTCGAATCCGATAGCTTGGTGCTGGACCTCGACGTCGACGAACTCGATTCCGCCAGCCGCAAGGCGTTCCTCGACAACGGTCTGTTGTTCTTCCCCCAGGACACCGGGTTCGTGGCGGTCCATTCGGGCGCCTCGGCGGCGACCGCGCCCCGGATCAAGCTGACATTTGCCAGCAACAAGAGCACGACCTACAACGCCCTGGACGACACCCACCTGGTGGATACGCTGCAGGCTGGCGGCCTGCGCGCGCTCGCCGTCGGCTCGGGTGTCGCCTTCCGTACATGGTTGTACTTCAACCTCGACTCGATTCCGTCCGAGGCAACCATCGCCCAGGCCGAGCTCCGCTTCAAACCCGACGTCCGCTACCACCGTTCCGACACCCTGGCAATCGGCGTCCGGCGCCTGACCGAGCCTTACCACCCCAAGACGCGGAACGCCGGGCTCAACGACTACTCCTATGCGTCCTACAACTATATCGTATCAGCCGACTCCGATTCGGTCATGGTGCTCGACCTGCGGACGCTCGTGCAGTTCTGGACGACCTATCGCGACACCGGCAATGCGCTCGAGTGCGACTCCAACTTCGGACTGCTGCTCGTTGCCGCACCTGAGTACTCGCTGCCTTTCCGCTGCACCATCCGGGCTGTCGGCGACGCTGCGCCGGTTCTTGACCTGTTGTACGTGATGCCGCCCCGGGACCGGTTCTTCCGATGAGGCTGGTGATGGTCGGCTTGGCCGTCCTGGTGGCGCTTGCCCCGGCCCAGTCATTCTTCAACACCCACGCGCTGGGCGAAATAGTGCCCCCGGCCGATGCCCGCAACACCGCGCTCGGGGGCCAACACGCCCTGTCCTACCGCAACCCGGGCATGCTTGTCGCGCTGCCCAAGGTTTCCTTCGTGGTCACCGGACTCGCGGCCGGCACGGTCGGCACCGAGGCCGGCCGCAGCCGGCTCATTGGCACGGCGCGGCCGTCCGGGTTCACCGCCGCCATCCCCCTGCCAGTCGGCTTCCGGCTCGGGCTGGGACTTGACAACGCCTTCAACCAGGACTTCGACGTCTGGTCCGACACCGCTTCCGACAGCTCCTACCGCTACCGGGTCCTCGGCCGCGGCGGCATCTACGGGCTACGCGCCGGGCTCAGCTACTCGTTGTTCAACACCGCGTGCATCGGCGTCGGCTATACTCGGCTGCTCGGCGGCTCACGCGAAGACTGGCGCTTCGAGGTCGGCGAAGGCCGCTATGTCTCCACCGATACGGTCGAACTGACCTGCTCCGGCAATGCGCTCAGCGCCGGGCTCTCGGTCCAGACCGGGCGTTTCTTCCTGTCCGCATTGTACGAACCCGCCGCCGAGCTGGCGGCAGTGAGCACGCGCCGCGTGCACGGCGTCATCAATGACTCAACCAAGTCCTACAGCCTCGGCCTGCCGTACTCCATCTCGGCGGCGGTCGGGGCAAGGCCGTTCGAGCGGGCTGAGTTCGTGCTGGGAGCCGAGTACCGGCCATGGACTCATTTCAGCGTGAACGACACGGTTCACGACTACGAGTACAACGACGTCTTGCGCCTGTCCGGCGGAGTCGAGTTCCTGGCGACCGACAAGCTGCCCCTGCGCCTTGGTTACTCGCGTCAGCAGGTGTACTTCAAATCCAGCCCACCCGAGGGAATGCTCGAGCCGATTCCGATTTCCGAGCAGGTCGTGCACCTGGGCGCCGGCATACCGGTTCCCCAGTTCGGCTCGCTCAACATCGGCGCCGAGCTTATCTTCCGCAGCAACGGCTATCTGAAGGAAACCTGCGGCCGGCTTTCGGTGTCGCTGGCCTACCACGAAGCCTGGCTCAAGCGCAACCGGCGCTGGGGCTACTAGCCTCGCCCGTCCGCAGGCGACTCGAACGCCCACTGCCCGTCGTGTTGACTGCAGCGACGCTGCCGGTAACCTCTCCGGGTAGCGGTTTGCCCGCTGCCGGACGATGAAACTGATGCTGTCCACACTACTGCTCGTTTCGGCTGTGTTGGCCGGCTGGCAGGACCGCACGCCGCTACCCGGGCCGCGGGCGCAGCACATGCTGGCGGCCACGCGTGACAGCACCGGCCCGCTGCTGCTGGCCATCGGCGGCCGCCGCAGCCTCGCTGCAGCGATGGAACCGACCTGCCTCGCCTATTCCCCCTCGAACAACAGCTGGACAAGCCGGTCTGCCATGCACACCAGCCGGGGTATCGGCCGCGCGGTAGCACTCGGTAACCGCGTCTACGTCATCGGGGGCTGTGCGACATTCGGCATCGGCCTGCGCGCAGTCGAGAGCTACGACCCGGTCGCCGACTCCTGGCACACTTGCCCGAGCGTGCCCGTGCTGGTCCACGACTGCGCGGCTGCGTCCTGGCGCGACAGCCTGCTGTACGTCCTCGGCGGCGGTAACTGGTCGCCCAGCTCGCCTCCGACCGCCAATGTCTGGCTCTACAACGCGCTCACGCAGGAGTGGGATTCGGCCACGCCCCTGCCCGAACCCATTGGCGCTGCCGCGGCCGAAATCATCGGCGACACGGTCATCGTTGCCTGCGGCTGGACCGACTCCGGACCGTCCAACCGCGTCTGGCGAGGCATCATCAACGCCGGCATGCCCGAGTACATCTACTGGGAGAGCTACGACACGCTGCCCGCTCGTCCACGCTACCGGCCGGTGTCTGCGGTTGCAGGTGACCGTTTCTACCTCGCCGGCGGCACGGTTGCAGACCGCACGGTCAGCACCGAAACATGGGCGCTTGACCTGCTGGGCCGCGAGTGGACGCCCGCGCCCGCGCTGCCCGGACCACTGACCGACGTCTCTGGAGCCGGGGTCATCGGCTCGCGCCTGCACGTCGCCGGCGGGTACGCCGGGGTCGCGCCTTTCCTCGCAGACCACTGGTGTCTGAATACGCTGGCCGTCGAACACGACGTCGGCCCGGAAGCGCTACTCTCTCCTCAGGGCCGCCTTGTTCCCGACTCGGCCCACGCGGTCCAGGCCGTTGTCCGCAACTTCACGGCCAACCCGGAGTCGGCTTCGGTGACGGTCCGCGTCACCGACTCGGTCAGCGGCCAACTCGTCATCGAGTCAGGCCTCGGCACTTTCCTTGACTCGGCCGACTGCGAAACCCTCGATCTCGGCTTGTTCACCCCGGAACCGGGTCGCTACTATCTGGCCCGGTTAGTCACCGGTCTGGCCGGCGACGAGGATCCGACCAATGACACCCTGCTGGCCCGCTGCCGGACCGCCTCCGGCAGTCTGCCCGACGGCTTCGGCTACGTCTATCGCACGACCCAGGAGCCGGACACCGTCGACTTCAGCTGGCTCGACCCACTTCCGGGCGACACGATCGACAACTGGCAGCCCAACGCCGACGACGGCGTTGCGCGCCGCGACCTGCCATTCGCCTTCCCGTTCTACGACACTGTCTTCACCCGGCTCTACATCGGTACGAACGGCACCGTCCAGGCCAGCGACAACTCATCGGCGGCCAACCGGCCGTTCCCGGTCTACGACAGCCCCTACCTCGCCGCCCCGTTCTGGGACGACCTCAACCTGCGCGCCGCTGGCCGGGTCATCGAGCGACTCGATTCCTCCGCCGCGCTCTACACCTGGCTTGGCGTACCGCGCTACACATCGCCCGACGACCGGCTGACATTCCAGGTCCTGCTCCGCAACGACGGCCGGGTAGCATTCAGCTACCTGGACATGGCCGGCGCAACCGACAGCTCGACAGTCGGCATCCAGGGCCAGGACGGGGCGGGCCGGTGGTACCTCGAGTACGTCTTCGACGCCGCGCCAGCCGGTCACCAGCCCAAGGACTCGACCACCGTCGTTTTCTTCCCACCCTTCTCAGGAGTCGCCGAGCCCAAGCCGCACCCGGCCCTGCCCGGCCTTACGGTCTCGTGCCCGGCACTCATCCGCGGCCCGTCTATCAGAGTCAGACTCGGGCCAGCCGCCGCGGGCCCGGTCCGGCTCGAGCTCCTCGACGCTGCCGGCCGGCTGCTCCAGATCCGCGACCTCGGCGGGAGCACCGACCAGCTGGACTGGCGCGTCGGCCGCCTGGCTGCCGGGCTGTATTTCATCCGCGCCTGCACGCCGCTCGGCGCTGCCGCCACACGCACCTGCCTGGTGCGGTAAAGACAGCCGACCAGCCGCCCTGGTCTGCGAACTACCGGTTGTCCCTGCCCGACACAGTTTCTGCAGCACACAGCCCGGCATGCAGCGGGCCGGCTTGACTCCGCCTGCCTATCCGTAGAATGTAGCCTCTGAAATGACCAAAAGGAGGTCAGTAGTGAGAAAGACACTAGCCCTGCTCGCGCTCGCGCTGCTCGTCGTCGGCTGCGGCGGCAAAGGCCAGGTCCAGCCCCAGGCTCAACCTGCCACCCCGCCCGCCGAAACCGCGACAGTAGCGCCGGCTGAGACTGCGGCCGCGCCGGCCGGTACCCCGGCCGCGACAGCTGCCGAGACCGGAGGAATCTTGAAAGACACGCTCACCTCAGGCAAACTGCCTGCGGACCTGTTCATCACCATCAAGGTCAAGGACTACGGCACGATGAAGATCAGGTTCCTGACCAAGGACGCGCCCAAGAACGTCACCAACGTCGCCAACCAGGCCATCAAAGGCTTCTACAACGGGCTCACGTTTCACCGGCTCATCCCCGGCTTCATGATCCAGGGCGGCGACCCGGACGGCACCGGCATGGGCGGCCCGGGCTACACCATCGAAGCGGAGATCAAGGCCAAGCACAACAAAGGCTCGATGGCGATGGCCCGCACCGGCGACCAGGTCAACCCCCAGCGCCGCTCCTCGGGCAGTCAGTTCTACATCTGCTTCGCCCCGACCCCGTTCCTCGACGGCCAGTACACGGTCATCGGCGATATGGTCGAGGGTACCGACATCCTCGCCAAACTCGAGAAGGTCCAGACCGGCGCCCAGGACAAGCCGACCAAGCCGGTCATCATGGAGTCGGTGACGGTCTCGACCAACTAGCACGACCACTGATCTTGCGCGGCCCGGCTCTGCCGGGCCGCGGCGTCTCGGGCACGCGGCGGCCCTCCGCCCTGCTCGCCGGCACAGACTCCTGCCGTGCCGTCTGCAGGCATATCGGGACGGAACTCTCAGGGTAACGGACGGCCTCCGGCCAACTGCTGGCACCTGAAGAATGCAGCAGCAGTCACACGCAGAGAGCCGGCGGCCGGATGCCGGCGGCGCGGCTTGACTTGCCGGGCCGGACGAGCAAGCTTTCTCAAGGAGCCACATTGACAATACCACTGCTGTCCGTTCTGCTGCTCTTTGAATCCCTGTCCCCGAGTCTCATCGAGCAGGAAAGCTTACCTGGTGACGCCGGGGCGATCTGGTCACCCGGCCGAACTTACCGCGCGGCAGTCGAGTTCGAGTCCGGCAACTCGGAGTTCGTCCCTCTCAGCCGGTTCAAACTCGTCGGTCCGGACCACAGAACGGTCTATGAACGACGCGGCGACGGCCATACGGTACTCGATGTGTCAGACCATGGCCAGGTAGTCGGCATCGACTTCGACGGCCCGGTCTCCGGCCATGCCAGGCTGCACTTCTACGACCGGGCCGGAACGGTGAAGGGCTCGGCCGACGTCGGCTTCCTCGACCACCGGGCCTTCTCCGACGACGGCTCGGCCTACGCGGTGCTGGACGGCAGGTCCGGGCTGCGGGTCTTTTCGGTCGACGGGACGGAACGCTACAACCTCGGTCCGGGCACGTGCTTCGCCCTGTCCGCCGACGGCCGCACTGCTGCTCTCGCCCGCGACGGTGAGATCGCACTGACCAGAGACGGCAGCGAGACCGCCCGCGTACCGCTTGCTTCCCCGTTCACCAGGCAACTGGCCGTGTCTCCCGACGGCTCGGTGCTGGCCTGGGTCGACCGCTTCCTGCTCCATGTCTGGCGCACCGCTGACCCCGAGAAGCGCGTGGAGGTACTCCCTCCCGAACCCGGCCTTCGCTTCGTCTCGGTCAGCGTTTCGACTGATGCCCGACTGATTGCTGCCGGGTTGGACTACGACGCCGGCAGGGGCACTGAGGACAGACACCGCCGCGGACTGGTGCTCCTGACCGACCCGTCCGGCACGGCTCTGTGGCAGGAGCCGCTCGCATACGGTCGGTGGAACATCTCGGTGCCGTCCGTCCGGTTCCGGACTGACGGCGGGTTCGAGGTACGGACCGCCGATCTTGTTCACGAGTACAGGTACTAGGAAGTCATGATGCGCCACTTCGTCGTTATCCTGTCCCTGGCCACCATCGGCCTCGCCCTGCCCTGGCCCCACTACCCACAGGACCAGCCCCATCCCGTCGGTAACTCCTGGGGCAACTACCAGAACTACGGCAGCTCGCCTTACTGTCACAACGGCCAGGACATCATGACCGGTCCCCTGGTCCCGGCGCTCGCCATCAAAAGAGGTTACGTCAAAGGTATCTTTCTCGGCGGCAGCCCGATGTACAACGGCGTGACCGTCGCCGACTCGGCCGGCGCGGCGTTCTGCTCGGGCTACATGTACTACCACATCGACAACTCAACCATCGTCGTCCAGGAAGGCGACACCGTCGAGGTCGGCGACACGCTCGGCCAGATTGCCTACTGGTCGGTCGCCGGCTTCCACCATGACCACTTCTCGAAGAACCGCCGCTCCGGCGTCACTTGGCCCGACTACGGCAGCTTCTACAAGAATCCGCTCCCGGACCTCGAGCCGGACGACGACTCCATCATCCCGAACTTCCTCAACGCCTACACCGGCCAGCGCTTCGCCATCTGTCGCAACAACACCAGCACGTACCTGTCAAAAGACAGCGTCTACGGCACCGTCGACGTCATCTGCCGTCTCGACGAACGCATCAACCACCGGCTCTGGAAAGTCGCCGTGTTCAAGCTCCGGCTCGGCGTCCGCGACACATTCGGCAACTACGTGGTGCCGACCCAGACCACGATACAGATGACCGACTCGCTCGACGGCTACACCGCCCAGCAGTCCCGGGTCGTGTACAAGCAGGACGGCACCTGCCCGACGCGCTGCAACTACGACTCGCTTGCCCGCGCCTACTACTACATCGTCACGAACACCGACTACGACTCGGTCATCGAATCCACCGACTCGCTGGCGGGCTGGAACACCGCCGCCCACGCCGACGGCAACTACTGGGTGATGGTCACCGCCTCGGACGAACACGGCAACGCGGTGACGGACAGCATGCTGGTGAAGGTGCGCAACGGCATCGCCAACCGGCACGACGTCGGTTGCACCGCCATCAAGTCGCCGGCGGCGATGACCGATTCCGGCTCGACCGTCGTGCCCGCCTGCTCGCTCTACAACTACGGCACCTACACCGAATCCTACTCCGTGCGCATGCTGGTCGGTTCAGTCTATGACCAGGCCGCCTCGATAGCCGACCACGCCCCCGGCACCAGCCGCTACCTGCTGTTCCCGGACTGGGTGGTCAACTGCGCGCCCGGCACCTACGCGCTCTCCTGCTCAACCCGCCTCGCCAGTGACACGAATCGTGCCAACGACCGCCGCGCCGGCTCTACCCAGGTAGCGGTGCACGACGTCGGCGCAATCGCAATCGTCACGCCGGTCGGTATCGTCGACTCAGGCGTTCCCGTCATCCCGAGCGCCCGCGTGCGCAACTTCGGCACCGTGTCCGAGAGCTTCGTGGTCGAGTTCTCAATCAGCGACGGCTACATCCGCAGCCTGTCCCGGACCGTCCCTGCCGGCACCGACACCCTGGTCCAGTTCGCCGCCTGGACTCCGCAGACCGTCGGCACCTGGGTCACGCGCTGCACTACCCGGCTGGCAAGCGACGTCCGGCATCTCAACGACAAGGTCGAAGACTCGGTCGTCGTCGCACCCCAGACCGGCGTCGCCGAAAAGAGCCCCGTTGGGCTCACTATCACCCTGCCCAATCCGGTCCGCTCGGCAGCGACCGTCTGCTACACGGTTTCCCAGTCAGGAAACGTAAACGTCAAGCTGTACGACGCAGCCGGCAGACCGGCGATGATACTCGCCGCAGGCGTCCAGAAAGCGGGCTGGCAGACGGCCGAGATGCGCGTCGGCCAGCTCGCCGCCGGCATCTACTGGCTCAACGTCGAAATCGGTACGACCCGCTCGGTCCGTAAGGTTGTGGTCGCAGGAGAGTAGCACCGGCAAGACGACCGTGATATGAGACGCTTCGGGGCCCTGGTCATGCTTCTCGCTACAACAGGAGGAGCCGCCCTGCCCAAAGGTCCATGCCTGCAACTCTTGACTGATAGCGCGATTGTCGTGCGCTGGGAGACAAGCGCCCCAATGCCCGGCAAGGTGCAGTACGGCCTGACCTCGGCCTACGGCTTGGAGAAATCACACCTGGATTCGCTCGTCGACCACGAGCTGACCATGACCGGCCTGCTGACCGACACCCAGTATCACTACCGTGTTCTCTCAGGCTCGGACTCAAGTGCCGACGCCGCGTTTCGCAGCATGTCCGGGCCGGGCCGGCCGTTCACCTTCTTCGCGGTCTCGGACAACCACTCGGACTCGGCCGCGCACCAGCGCGTGCTCAACCGAATGCTGGCCAATGACGCTGTACCGGTGCTATTGCTCAATGCCGGCGACTTCACCGGCAACTCAGGCGCCGCCCAGTACAACACCTACTTCAACCTCGAGCGGCCGCTGCTCAACCACACGGTGCTCTACCCGGCCATCGGCAACCACGACATCGACACGATGTCCTACTGGTACCGCTTCTTCGCCCTGCCCGGCAACGAACGGTACTACTCGGTGCGTTGCGGCAACTCGGCCTTCTACTGCCTGAATGCGTTCGAGTCCCTTGGCTCAAGCAGCAGCCAGTACCAGTGGCTGCTGGCCGCGTTGCGCGCCGACAGCGCCGACCCCGAGGTCCGGCACCGCTTCGCCTGGTTTCACTACCCGCCCTACACGACGAGCACGGTGTACTCGGGCTACACCGAAGCCCGGCAGTACGCCTGCCCGCTGTTCGAGCGCTACGGCGTCGATGTCGTATTCTGCGGCCACGTCCACGCCTACGAACACAGCGCGGTCAACGGCGTCCACTATATAACAACCGGCGGCGGCGGGGCGACGCTCTCCACCGGCTGGAACGCCGTCCAGCCCTGGACCGTGTACCGCGAGGCCTGCTACGAGTTCGTCCGGGTTGACGTCGGGACCGACTCGGTCATCACCCGCGGCATCAGGGTCAACGGCACCGAGTTCGACACGCTGCTGTTGATTCGGACCGGCGCACGCGAGGTCCTGCCCGCAGCGCGCGGCGATACCCGGCTCACCGCCTCGAGTGTACTCCGTAACCGGGCGCGGGTCGTCCTGGAGACGGTGATTCCCGGCCCGGCCGAGGTCACGGTCTGCGACGCTTGCGGCCGGCCGGTCGCGCTTGTCCACCGCGGGCCGCTAACCGCAGGAACGCATATCTTCTCGTGGCAGCCAGCTCGCGTGCCTGCCGGCGTCTACTTCGCACAGGCGAAGACTGCCGGACAGACTCTCTCCGCACGCCTGGTGCTCGTGCGCTGAACAACAACAGCACAAGAGACGGAAGCGACCGCAGAGACATGACTGCTCGACACTTTCGACTTCAGCATTCTGGCATCTGACTTCGCCCGGTGTGCGCTCCGCTTCCTTGACTCTCCTGCCTTGCGTTCTAGAATAAGGCTCTTTGACCTCGGGCAACATTTCACTGTACGCGTTGTCGGATGGGTTCTTCGGACTCGACGGCGGCGCGATGTTCGGCGTCGTGCCGAGGGTGATGTGGCAGAAGAGAAATCCGCCTGACCCGAACAACCGGATAAAGCTCGCGCTCCGCTCCCTGCTCATCGTCACCCCCGCCGAGCGCATCCTCGTGGACACCGGTGTCGGCCGGAAATACGGGTCCAAGTTCGACGAGATGTTCAACGTGGACAACTCGGACAACCTGCCCGACTCGCTGAGGCGCGCCGGGTATGCACCTGAGGACATCACCATCGTTGTCCAGACCCACCTGCATTTCGACCATTGCGGCTGGGCCACGCGGCTTGACAGCCGGGGCAGGACGGTACCGACATTCCCCAAGGCGCGCTACGTGGTCCAGGCGCAGGAATGGCAGGACGCAGTCACCCCGAACCGCCGGACCCGAGGCTCATACCGGCCTGACGACTTCCTGCCTCTGCAGGCCGCCGGACAGTTGGAGCTGGTCGAAGGTGATATCGAGCTCGTGCCCGGCGTCAGTCTGGTCCGCACTGGCGGGCATACGCGCGGACACCAGATTGTCCTGATTCAAACGAAGGCAGAAGCGAGAAACCAGAATGCAGAAGGCAGAAGTACTGACCCGCAGAGCCAGAACCCCGGCCCCCGAACCACACCCCCTGCTGCGGTCTTCTGGGGCGACCTGGTTCCGACCACGAGCCACATTGACGTGCCCTATATCATGGGCTATGATACCTTTCCCTTGGCCACAATGGAGCAGAAAGAGAAGCTGGTGGCCCGGGCCGCGGCCGAAGCCTGGCTATGCTTCTTCGAGCACGACCCGGAGTTCGCCTGCGGACGCATTGAACGGGACGGAGAACGATACCTGTTCAGACCATACGAAGTATGATGTCAGAAGTCAGAATGCAGAAGTCAGAATTACGGACAACGGAATGAGGAGTTATGAGTACTACTGACTGGCGCACCAGATACGCCGACAAGATATGCACCGCGGACAAAGCGCTGGAGGTGTTGCAGCCCGGGGACCGGGTTTTCATCGGCTCGGCCTGCGGCACACCCCAGAAGCTGGTCCAGGCCCTGGCCGACTGCCCGACCGAAGACGTTGAAATCATCCACCTCCTGACCCTCGGCGTCGCGCCCTACGCCCAGGAGAAGCTGGCCAGCCGCTACCGCGTCAACGCGCTCTTCATCATGCCCAACGTCCGGCCCGCGGTCTGGGAAGGCCGCGCCGACTACACGCCCATCTTCCTGTCCGAAATCCCCGGCCTGTTCCGAAGCGGCCGGCTGCCGCTCGACGTCGCGCTCATCCACGTGACGCCGCCGGACGAGCACGGCTTCTGCTCCTTCGGCGTGTCGGTCGACATCACCAAGCCCGCGGCCGAAGCCGCGCGGTGCGTCATCGCCGAGGTCAACCCGCGGATGCCGCGAACCCTGGGCAACTGCTTCATCCACGTCTCGAAGATCGCCGCGCTGGTCGAGAATGACGCGCCGATTTACGAATTCACGACCCCGGGCGAGAGCGACGTTGCGCGCCGTATCGCCAAGAACGTCGCGGACCTGGTCGAGGACGGATCGACCATCCAGGTCGGGTACGGCGGCATCCCCAACGCCCTGCTCCACTACCTCGAGGACAAGAAAGACCTGGGCGTGCACACCGAAGTCTTCTCGGACTCGACCATCGACCTGATTGAGAAGGGCGTCATCAACTGCCGGAGGAAGACGCTGCACCCGGGCAAGGTCATCGCCTCGTTCGCGATGGGCTCGGAGAAGCTGTTCCGCTACATCGACAACAACCCGATGTTCGAGTTCCACCCGGTCGACTACACCAACGACCCGTTCGTGATAGCCCGGAACGACAAGATGGTGTCGATCAACTCGGCGCTCGAAGTCGACCTCACCGGCCAGGTCTGCGCCGATTCCATCGGTTACCAGTTCTACTCCGGCATCGGCGGCCAGGTCGACTTCGTCCGCGGCGCGGCCCGGTCCAAGGACGGTAAGGCGATCATCGTGCTCCGCTCGACGCGCGACGACGACAAGTTCTCGCGCATTCTGCCGACCCTGACCGAGGGCGCGGGCGTCGTCACCTCGCGCGGCGACGTTCACTACGTCGTAACCGAATGGGGCGTCGCCTACCTCCACGGCAAGACGGTGCGCGAGCGGGCGCTGGCGCTCATCTCGATCGCCCACCCCAGGTTCCGCGCCGAGCTGTTCAACCTGGCCAAGGAGAAGCACTACATCTACGCCGACCAGCCGGCCGGCCCGCTGCTCGAGTCGCGCTACCCCGAGGAGTTCGAGGCCAAGGGCCAGCTCAAGGACGGCACCGAGCTGTTCATGCGGCCCATCCGGCCGACCGACGAACCGCAGATGAGGGACCTGTTCTACTCCTTCTCCAAGGACACCGTTTTCTATCGGTACTTCTCCTACCTGAAGGCGATGCCGCACGAGAAGCTGTCGAAGTTCGTCAACGTCGACTACGACTCCGAAATGGCCCTGGTCGCCGGTCTCAAGCAGGCCGGCGAGGACCGCATCATCGGCTCGGCCCGCTACTACGTCGACCACGCGACCGGCCTCGCCGAATACGCCATCGAGGTCAAGGACGAGTTCCAGAACCGGGGCGCAGGCGGCGTGCTCTTCAACCACCTGGTGAAGGTCGCCCGGATGAAAGGGGTCAAGGGTTTCATCGGCTACGTCCTCGACTCCAACACGCGCGCCCACCGGCTCATGACCCGGACCGGCCTGCCCATAGAAACCAAGTGGGAGGACGGCGTCTACACCCTGACGATGAGGTTCAAAGATGGCGCGTAGCGAGGGAATCCGCACTCTGCCCAACTCCGCCAGCATCGGGCCGCTCTTCAAGCCGCGCTCGGTCGCCGTCATCGGCGCCTCGAACCGCGAAGGTTCGGTCGGTCATGCGCTCTTCCGCAACATCCTGATAAACGGCTACACCGGGATAGTCTACCCGGTCAACCTGAAACAGCGCAGCGTGCTCGGGGTCAAGGCCTACGAGTCGGTGCGCGAAATCCGGGACGAAGTCGACCTTGCCGTCCTCATCGTGCCCGCGGTCTCGGTGCCCGCGATGCTGGCCGAATGCGGCCAGAAGAAGGTCAAGGCCGCGATCGTCATTTCCGCCGGTTTCAAGGAACTCGGCCCGGTCGGAGCCCAGCTCGAACTGGCCGTGCGCGACCGCGCCCGAACCTACGGCATTCGGCTCATCGGCCCGAACTGCTTCGGCGTCATCGACGCCAGCCCGAACGCACGTATGAACGCCACCTTCGGCCGCGTCATGCCCTCGTTCGGCAATATCGCCCTCATATCCCAGTCCGGCGCGGTCGGATTGAGCGCGCTCGACTACGCGATGTCGGAAGAAGTCGGACTTTCCAAGTTCGCCTCCATCGGCAACAAGGCCGACGTCAACGAGAACGACCTACTGGCCTACCTGCGCGATGACCCCGAAACCGACGTGATAATGTTCTACCTCGAGGACCTGGTGAACCCGGCCGAGTTCATGCGCATCGCGCGCGAGACCACGTCCCACATCGAACGGCCCAAGCCGATTCTCGCCATCAAGGCCGGACGGACGTCCGAGGGCGCCAAGGCGGCGTCCTCGCACACCGGCGCGCTGGCCGGCTCGGACGCGGCCTACGACGCCTTCTTCGCCCAGGCCCGTATCATCCGCGTCGATTCTATCGAGGAGCTGTTCGCCAAGGGCGTCGCGCTGGCCTACCAGCCCGCGCCCAAGGGCCGCCGCATTGCCATCGTCACCAACGCCGGCGGCGTCGGCATCATGGCGACCGACGCCTGCGTCCGCAACGGCCTCCAACTCGCCAAGCTCAGCGACGACACCCGCGCCGAACTTAAGAAGTACCTGCCGGTGACCGCCTCGACCACGAACCCGGTCGACGTCATCGGGGACGCGGACGAGAACCGCTACCGCGCCGCGCTCGAACTGCTGGTCAAGGACGAGAACGTCGACGGCCTGCTCCCCATCTGGGCCCCGACCCTGATGGCCGAGTCGTCGGTCATCGCCAGCATCACCGCCGACATCGGCCAGAAGTCGGACAAACCCATCCTCGCCTGCATCCAGTCGATGATGAACGCCGAGGCGGTCCGGCGCCAGTTGCTGCGCGACCACATCCCCCACTACCAGTTCCCGGAGAACGCCGCCCGGGCGCTGGCCGCGATGGTCGAGTTCGGCGATTGGAGCCGCCGGCCGCAAGGCGAGGTGAAGCAGTTCGCCGATGTCAAACCCGACGTCGTCAAAGCCATCATCAGCCGGGCCAGGCAGCGCAAGCCGTTCTACGTGTCCGAACCCGAGGGCCACGATATCCTCTCTGCCTACGGCCTGCCGGTGCCGCCGTACCGGCTGGTGAAGAGCCTGGACGAGGCGCTGGCCGCGGCAAAGGGGTTCGGCTACCCGCTCGTGCTCAAGATCGTCTCTCCCCAGATACTCCACAAGACCGATGTCGGCGGCGTCCGGGTCAATATCACCGACGAGGCGAGACTCAAGACCGACTACACGGGGCTGCTGGAGACCGTCAAGGCCAAGGCCCCGACCGCCGAAATCTGGGGCGTGCTCGTCCAGAAGATGGCGCCCAAGGGCACCGAGACCATCCTCGGCATGAAGCGCGACCCGTCCTTCGGCCCGCTGCTGATGTTCGGCCTCGGCGGCATCCTGGTCGAGGTCCTGAAAGACGTGATGTTCCGCGTCGCGCCGGTCAACGAGATATCGGTCGACTCGATGGTCACCGGCATCCGGGCGGCGAAGCTACTGCAGGGCTTCCGCGGCGAGAAGCCGCGCGACGTGCCCAAGATCAAGGAGTGCCTGCAGCGACTGTCCCAGCTCGTCACCGAGCACCCGGAGTTCGACGAAATCGACATCAACCCGCTGCTGGTGTACGAACAGGGCAAGGGCGCGCTCGTCCTCGACGCCCGGTTCCTGCTGCGCTAGACGGAACGCAACAGCGCTCAAGCCCGGACGACACTGCACTCTCGGCCTGGACTCTGCCGGGTCCGACACGATATCCATACCGATACCCCGGCTCTCAATCAGGCTCTGAACCGCCTTCTGACTCCGGGATTCACCACCGGTCTGAATCCGGCCCTGAAACCCCGGCTCAACCCGGCCCTGAACTCCTAACTCACAGCCCGACTGAAGCCTGTGCTGAAAGCCCGACTCAACTCCCAGCTCAACCGGCACTTGAAACTGCCGCTGAGTCGCCATCTCATTGTCAGAGTCATTCGAGTACTGAAACCCTATATCATTAGCCGATTCAGGCCCGGCCTGACTGCCCGAGTCACTCCCTAGGTCACTGGGTGACTCCTGGGCACCGTCGAGGCACGGTCAGCGCCCCCAAAAGCTCTCTCGCCGGGTCTCTTGCCCGGCATCGGGGGCCATATCCGGCCCGGCGTACTGGCCCATATCCCGCCGGGTATCCTGCCCGGTATATCAGGGGATATTAGACCGGATATCGGACCGGATTTCGGGCGGGATATCCGACCCGGTATCGCGGGGAATCTCGGGCCGGACATCGGGCCGGGTATCTGACCCCACGTCGGGCGGGATTTCCGACCCGGTATCCCGGGGAGTCTCGGACCGGGCATCGGGCCGGGCATCTGACCGGATGTCCGGGCCTGTATCCGGCCCGGTATCCGAGGGGATGCCGGGGGGGATATCTCCCCGGACGAGGGCTCATCGGTCCGGGGGACCGGTGCGGCATGGTCCGGGGGACAGTGCGGCCACTGTCCCGGGGACGGTGTGCGATGGTTTCAGGGAAGTCGGCAGAGTGTCAGGTGAAGGAGGT
>JAEAMF010000924.1_pt1 | contig 26863 bp, 24 predicted proteins | sample 8958721 | NCBI WGS metagenome assembly JAEAMF01 (sample SAMN16933255, study PRJNA681124) | bioreactor sludge metagenome | isolation source: anaerobic bioreactor treating anionic surfactant - SDBS | place: India: Bengaluru | collected 2019-02-28 | reverse complement strand
GAACAGGACGGCCTTGGCCATCTCGGCCGCGGAGGCGGTCGCCGCTTTCAGGCGCGGGGTGAACAGCAGGATGCCGCTGTTGGAGAGGGGCAGGAAGTCGAGGACGTTGTGATCGAGGCCGGCCTTCAGGTCGACCACCAGGTAGTCGGCCTGCAGGCCGTTGATGCCGTCGATCAGGCGCGCCTTGACCCCGGGGCTGAAGTTGACCATGTCGGCCACGAAGCCGCGGGGCGAGGCGATGAAGCTGAAGTTGGCGAAGGCCCCCTCGGGGTCCATGGCCGGAGGCAGCCCCTGCCGGCAGCCATCGAGCGCCGCCCCCTGCTTCAAATAGTGGGACAGGTCGCGCTCGATGCGGACGTCGAGGAAGTTGCGCAGGCTGGAGGTGCCGGTGTCGAGGTCGAGCAGCACGGTGCGGTTCGACTTGGCCAGGGCCAGGGCGAAGTTCAGGGCGAACGTGGTCTTGCCCACCCCGCCTTTTCCCGATGAAACCGGCAATATCCTCATGAACGGCGGATTCCCCTCTTGCCGGCGCGCCGGGCCTCGTGCGGGCGCCGCCGGCATCTCCATGGCACACTATAGCCCAAGCCGGCGGAAAAATCAACCGTCCGGGCTCAGACGCGCGCGCGCGCCACCGGCAGGTCCGGGTCCGCCATGATGGCGCGCACGACCGGCGCCACGTCGCGGAGCGGGCCGCTGGTAAAGCAGTCCAGCCTGCCCCGCCGCTGCCCGGGGCGCAGCAGCCCCGCGGCCTTCAGCCGCCGCTGCAGCTGGCGGGCGACGGGCTCGCCGGTGTCGATCACGGCCACCCCCGGCCCGCACTCCCCGGCGATGGCGCCGTGCACCAGCGGGTAATGGGTGCAGCCGAGCACCAGCGTGTCGATCCCCTTCTCCAGCAGCGGCCGCAGGCTGCGGCGGATGACCTCCCGCGTGCTCTCGTCGCCGGCGCGGCCCGCCTCGATCGCCTCCACCAGCCCGGCGACCGGCTGGGTGTACACCTCCAGGCCGGCCGAGAAGTTCTCCAGCAGGCGCGAGAAGCGCCGGCCGCCCAGGGTCAGGGCCGTGCCCAGGACGCCGATGCGGCGGTTGCGGCTCAGCCGCTGGGCCACCTTGACGGCCGGCTCGATGCCGACGATCTCCAGGCCGGGAAAGGCCTGGCGCAGAAACTCCAGCGCCGCCTCGCTGGCCGAGTTGCAGGCCACGACGATGGCCTTGGCCCGGCGCCGCAGGAGGAAGCGGCTGATGGCCAGGGCGCGGCCGCGGACGAAATCGCGGCTGCGGCCGCCGTACGGGCAGTGCGCCGAGTCGGCGAAGTAGAGCATGTCCTCGCGCGGCAGGAGGCGGCGGGCGGCGAGCAGCACCGAGAGGCCGCCGACGCCGGAGTCGAAGAAGCCCACCGGCGCCGTGGCGACAGGCCGGAACGGATGATCCACAGCGCTTGTCATCGGCGGGGATTATACACCAACTCCGCCCGCGGCGCACGGAGCGATTGAATGTGAGTGAACTCGGCGCACGGCAACGGCGCCGCTATGAACTTGGCATACGGTGTACGGCATACGGTTTACGGCAACAGCACTCCCATGAGTTGGAAAACATCATCGGGTCCTTGGACTCCAGGGAAAACCGGCGGAAAAAGGAGAAAAACCATAAGGAAGACATAGCGTGCAATAGTATGCGGGAGGACGGCAACCGCCTGCTGTATGAGCATGCCGAAGCCCGGATGCTTGAAGGGCTTTCACCGTCCACCGTGCACCGTATACCGTACGCCAAGCCCGGGAAGCGTGCGAGGGCTTTGCCGTCAACCGTGCGCCGTAGGCCGTGTGCCAAGCTCTTTGAAGCCCCAAAATTCCGACGGGGGAAATTTGACCGCGTGCCCTTTTGGTGTATAATTCCCCTTTAACCCCTATACCCCGGAGGAAGCGCCCCGTGGAGAACCGCTCGGAGAAACGGATCCAGCATCGCATCGAGCTGATGTACGGCTGCAACGACACCTATTGCCCCGGAACCGCCGTCAACCTGTCCCCCCACGGCATGCGCATCCACGCCGAGAGTCAGATCGTCGCCATCGACCGCGAGGTGCGGCTGGTCCTGACCCTCGACGGCCAGCCGGTGAGCATGACCGGCTTCGTGCGCTGGAACAGCGAAGTCCTCGACCTCCAGCCCGAGGCCGACCGCCACCTGGGGATCTATGTCCCCGACCCGCCCCTTTCCTACCTGGATTACCTCTACCGCCTCAACTGACCCGCGTCCGTCCCGCTGCCTGTCCCCGGCCGCTGCGGGAGCGGGCGAACGGTCGTGAAGGGCGGGGCCGATCCCCGGCCCCGCCCCTGAGAAAACGGCCTAGAACTTGACGATAACGAAGGCGCGGGAGCGCACGACCTTGAAGTCGTCGTAGTTCACCCCGCCGATCCAATCGTTGCCCGTGGCGTAATCGGCGATGTAGCCCACCTGCAAGCCGGCGAACTCGACCTTGGCCAGGAAGTACAGCTTGTTCTTCTTGCTGGAGAGGTCGGCGCCGCCGTAGGTGATGCCGTCGTCGTAGATGCAGTAGCCGATCTTGGCGTAGATCTCGTCGCTGACCTGGCAGCCCAGGCCGAGGTCATAGATCCACTTCTTGCTCTCGTAGTCGTCGCTCGCCGCGGCGGTGCTGGCGCTGTCCTCGTCGTGGATCAGCTTGACCTTGCCGGAGATATCCATGGGCTTGCCCAGCTTGAACGAGTACTTGAAGCGCAGCAGGCCGATATAGGAACTGCGGTCCTGGTCCTGGTTCCAGATGCGGGCGTTGACCGGGTAGAGATCCATGTCGCGGCCCTGGCCGTTGGAATTGTAGCCGATGCTGGTGAACTCGGCGTTCAGGTCGAGGCCGCTCTTGCTGAAGCTGGCGATGCCGGTGAAGCCTTTCCAGCCGATGACGCTCTCATACGGCACCTCGTCGTACTGCGTCTCGCCGTTGTCGGCGATCGCCGACACCGTCTGGGCGAAGTTCCCCTCGTAGCCGATCCAGTCCTGGGTGTAGCGCCAGTTCTCGCCGGCGCTCCAGGCGTTCCAGCGGCCGGAGACATCGTCGCCCTCGAAACCCTCGGTCAGCAGGACGTCCTGCTCGCGCCGCGAGGCCATGATCGAGATGTAGTCCTCGCCGATGTTGAAGTACTCGAATGACAGGTTCAGGCCGACCTTGAAGGGGTCCTGCATCAGGGCGGTCACTTTGAACATGCCGTCGCTGCAATCCTTGGCGGGCATGCTGTTCCAGCCGCCCCAGTTCTTGGTGTAGTTCTCGGCCTTGTAGGTGGTCGAGGCATGGGCGTAGACGCCGTTCAGCTGCAGGAAGTCGACGGGGTTGGCATCGGCCTCGACCGACCAGATGGTGCTCTTGAAACGGTCGGTGAAGTCCGTGCCGTCCCGGGAGTTGCCGTCGCTGGGGTCGACCTCGAGGTCGCTGGTATGGTAGGCGATCAGGTGCACGCCGTACTGATTGTTCGGTTTGAAGGCGATCTTGCCCGCGTAGGCGTAGTCCTTGTTGATGTACAGCTGGTTGTCGTAATCGCTGCCGCCGGTGCGCCAGCCGGGACCGGCCCAGAGCGACGGCAGGCTGATGCGCGCCAGTTCGTAGCTGATCTCCTTGGTCGGCTTGCCGCTCAGGAAGAGGCCGGCGGCGTTGTCGCGGTCGATGTAGCGCAGGCGGCCGATGGTGTAGGGGCTGAACATGGCCAGGTCGCTGGAGCCGACGTGGATCTTGTCGACGACGCCCTTCAGCCACTCAGGCGTGCGCACGTCGGCCCAGGAGCCGCGGAGCTTGAACAGGCCGGGACGCTCGATGTTGCCGTTGTGTACGGCCATGTCCCAGAAGGTGGCCCAGTAATTCTCGCGGTAGCGGCTCTGGACGCGGGCGCCGACCTCGACGTTGTTGGACACCTTGGCCAGCAGGTTGAGCTCGAGCTCGGGGGCGACGCCGTTGTGGCCGTGGGTGTGGTTGGTGCCCTGGGTGGTGTCGTTCTCGTGCAGGAAGTTGATGAACAGCTGGCCGGTGATCTTCAGGCCGAACTTGTCGCTCTTGGCCGCCTTGGCCGCTGGCGCGGCCGGCGCCGGGGCCGGCGCCTCCGGGGCGGCGGGGGGCTCGGGAGCGGCTGCCGCCGGGGCGGCCGCCCGGTTCAGGTAGACCATGGGCAGCTTGACGTAGACGTACTGGGCGGGGTCGTCGCCGCTCACCCAGCCGGACATGACCTGGTGCTGCAGATCGGCCTCGTCGCCTCCGCCCTTGCCGGTCGCGACCAGCATGTCGAGGAAGTTGGGGTCGCCGTCATAGTCGCTGCCGCCGCCGAAGCGGTGCTGCCCCTCGTACTCATTGAGCTTGCGCACCAGGATGGAATTTCCCTCGGGGAAGCCCTCGTTGGACGTCATGAGCACCTGGAAGCCCCATTCGGCGCTGACATCGGCGCCCAGGTCCGACTTCTGGATGGTGGCGGTGAAGCTCTTGCCTCGGGGCGCGACGCTGGCGGGAACAATAATGTCGCGCTCCATGTCGGCCGCCTTCATCTTCACCTCGGTCTTCACCCGCGAACTCGGCTGCGGGCTCATGATGACCGCCTTCTCCCAGTAGCAGCAGGGCAGGAACTCGGCGTTCAAGCCCGGCAGGGCGAATTGGTGGCCGCTCCCCTCCTTGCCGTCCATGTCAATGAAGACGAAGGCCTGCTGCACGCTGAAGCCGCTGGCCATGTTCCAGGGATTCTCCAGGTTGGCGGCCACGGTGACGGTCAGCTCGACCGTGCTCCCCTTGTCGATCACGGTGAAGCCCGTGATGTCGAAGGAGCCAGACTTGTAGACCGGATCGGTGGGATAGACGAACGCGCCGCTGCCGTTGTCGTCTCCCGCGGGATCCTTGAAGGAAACTTCCTTCTGGGCCCACACGGGCAAGGCGACGACCAGCAGGGCCAGGACCATGAATAGTCCTACTCTCTTTTTTATCATAGTGCCTCCTTTAGCCTTTGACGCTCCCGGCGGTCAGGCCGGAAACGAGGTATTTCTGCAGCGAGAAGAAGAGGGCCACGATGGGGATCGAGACGAGGATGGCCCCGGCGGCGAAGTAGCCCCAATCCTGGGCGAACTGGCCGACGAAGTTGCGCAGGGCCACCGGCAGGGTGTAGCTGAGCTCGCGGTTCATGAACGTGGCGGCCTGGATGTACTCGTTCCATGCGGTCATGAACGAGAACAGCGCCGTTACGGCGAGCGCCGGCTTGGCCAGCGGCAGGATGATCTTATAGAAGATCCGCGTGCGCGAGGCGCCGTCGATCAGGGCCGACTCCTCCAGTTCCTTGGGAATGGTATCGAAATAGCCCTTCAGCATCCAGACACTGAAGGGAATGGACGTGGTGGAATAGACCAGGACCAGCCCGGCCAGGTTGTCCAACAGCCCCAGCCAGTTGACGATGAGATATAGGGGGATCATCATCATCGTCCCGGGGAACATCTGGGTGATGAGGAAGGAAAGCAGGCCGGCCGTCCTCCCCGGAAAGCGGAAACGCGAGAAGGCGTAGCCGGCGGTGGCGGCGAGGAAAATACCGATGATGGTGGTGGCCACGGCGACGATAGCGCTGTTCAGCAGCCAGGCGAAGAACGGCTTCTTGAACAGCAGGTAGTTGAAGTTTTCCAGGGTGGGCTGGGCCGGGAGCAGGCTCAGGGAGATGGAGAGCCCCTTCTGCGCCCCGAAGGCGATCTTGAACACCCATAGGACCGGGTAGATCGTCCCGATGGTGAAGAGCAGGATCAAGGCCTGCAGTAGCAGCCCCAGCACCCGCTCGCGCAGCGTCCGCTTCTTTTTCTCTTTCATGGCCATGGTCGTTCCCCTCAGTCGAACACGCCTTCGGTCGCCCGAGTGACGCGGTTGGTGAAGACGCTGTAGGTCACCAGGATGATGAAGATCAGGATGGAATAGGCCGCCGCGAACCCCCAGTTGAACTTTTCAAAGGCGAAGCGGTAGGCCTGGATGATGAGGATGTCGGTGCTGCGGTTGGGGTCGCCGCCGGAAACCAGATAAATGACGTTGAACTGGTTGAAGGTCCAGACGGTCCCCAGAATGATCGCCGGGAAGAGGGCCGGCTTGAGCAGCGGCATGGTGATCTTCTTGAACTGCTGCCACTTGTCGGCGCCGTCGATCTGAGCCGCCTCGTAGAGGTCGGCCGGGATCGACTGCAGGGCGCCGAGGCTGATGACCATCATGAAGGGGAAGCCCAGCCAGGTATTGGTGGCGACATTGGCGAAGAACGCGGTCCAGAAGTTGTTGAAGAAGCTGATCGGCTCGGCGCCCAACAGCTGCAGGAAGGCGTTGATGGCGCCGAACTGCTTGTGAAACATCCCCTTCCAGATCAAGGCCGTGATGTAGCTGGGCATGGCCCAGGGCAGGATGAGCAGGACGCGATACACGCGCTTGAGTGGAAAGTCGGGGCGGTTGAGGATGATGGCCAGAACGAGGCCGATACCCACGTGCAGCGCGACGTTGATCACGGTCCACATGACCGTGATCAGCAGGACGAAGTAGAAGTTGCCCGTGGTCAGCGGATGGAAGTCGGAGAGGATCTCGACGAAATTCTGCAGCCCGACGAACACCCACTTGCCGCTCTGGCTGGGCGGCACGCGGAAAAAGCCCATGGACAGGCCGTAGACGAACGGCATCATCACCAGGGCGATCATTCCCACCATGGCCGGAAAGATCATGATGTAGGAATAGCGGTACGTGAGCAGCGCCCTGGCCGTGCGCAGGGCGTGGCCAGCCATGATGAAGAAAAGCAGCAGCCCGGCCAGCAGGCCGAACACGGTCAGGATCACACGCAGCTGCCGCCGGATCGCGCCCTCGCGGGCGGCGCGGGCACCGGCGTCGGGTTCCAGGACGAAAGCGCCGCCGGCGCCTAGGTTGACGCGCTCGGCGGCCGCGTTGGGTCGGGTCTCGTCCGTTGTCCCCGCGGGAACGTAGCTCGCCGCCTTCCATTCGCCCAGCATGCCGCCGAAGATGCCCCCCTTGAGGTCCTCCGCAAATACGGGGAGAATTTCAGGCGACTGGCCTGCCAGCAGGGTGCCCACGCGCCCCAAGTGCTCCCGCTTGGCCTGGGCGGACTGTGCCAGGTTGCGTTGCTCGTTGTTCAGCAGCAGCAGCGAGCCCGCCGCCAGGGCCAGCAGCAGGGCGGCCGCCGCCAGAGGCCAGCGCCAACGGTGCAGCCGCTTCATCAGGAGCAGGAAGGCCAGGAAGATCCCCAGGAACAGCAGCCCCATCCAGGCGTCCATTGCGCCGGGCACGCGCTCCAGGCCGTAGCCGATGCGCAGCGTCCCCATGCTCTTGCGCCGGCCCTTCAGCGCGGGCTCGCTCAGCTTCAGCGCCCCAGACTTGCGGTCGAATTCCAGGAGATAGGGCTTGCGCCGCTCCGATTTCAGCAGGTAACGGATCTCCACGCCGCTGTCGTACAGCGCCTTGTCGGCGGCGTCCTGGGGATCGACGTCGGCCCCCAGCTTGCGCGGGTCGGAATGGTACCGGAACGTCGTGCCGCTCAGTGCCTGCAGCTCCAGGACGCGGGGATCAGCGCGGCGGACGGCGCCGGCCAGGGCGGCGAGCTTCTCCCCGGTTTCCGCACCGCCCTCCAGGGTGAGCGCCAGCGGCCGCAGCCAAAGATGCGCCTTGGCGAGGGAGACCTCTTCCTGGCGCTCCAGGCGGTAGGCGCGGTCCAGGACCAGGAATCCCGCCAGCACCATGCCCAGGGCGGCCAGCAGGGCGCCGGGGACGGCGAGATTCTTCCGCGGGGCGGTCATGGTCGGCTCTTCGTCACTGCCGGAAGGTCTGGATGTCCTTGGCGATCTTGCCCTGGGCCTCGTCCAGTGCCTCCTTGGGCTTGGCGGTCCGGTTCAGCACCTTGCCGATGGCCAGGTCGAACGGCGTCCAGACCATCATCATCTCGGCGATGTTGGGCATGGGCACGGCCGTCTCGGCCTGCAGCTTGAAGACCGGGATGAAGGGGTGGTTTTTCACCGCCGGGTCGTCGTAGGCCTGAAGATTGGCCACCGGCTGTCCTCCCTTCTTGGCCATCACCACCAGCGCCTCCTTGGAGGTGAAGTACTTGATGACCTCGAAGGCCTCCTTCTTGCGCTGCGACTGCGAAGACATGAACATCGCCTCGACGGTGAGGAAGGGGCGCGGCTTGGCCTTGATCTCCGAGATCAGGGGCAGCGGGGCGACGGCGTAATCGACGCCCTTTTCGATTTCGCCCAGGAACCAAGGGCCGCTGAGGACCATGGCCGCCTGGCCGCGGTTGAACAGGGTGGTCACCAGGGTGTTGGTGATCTCCTCGGGCATGACGTTCTGTTTGCGGTAGAGGTCATAGACGAAGTTCAGCGCCTTGACGTTGCCGGGCGAATTGATGATCGGGTCGTCATTCTTGTCGAAAATGCCGCCTCCGAAGCCGAAGAGCCAGGCCGAATTGTAATAGGTCAGGCCGATCTCGTAGGCCAGGCCGAACTTGTTCTGCTTGACGTCAGTGTTCTTTTTGGCCAGGGCGATCATCTCGGCGGTATCCTTGGGAGGGGCCTTGACCAGCTTCCGGTTGTAGATCAGGCAGAGGCACTTCAACGAAGTGGGCAGCCCGTACAGGGCGTCCTCGTAGGTCAACGCCTCCAGCGTCGACGGCATGAACAGGGAGGACATGTCCTTTTTCACCCACAGGCCCAGCGGCTCCAGCACCTTTTTGTCGGCCCAGTAGCCCACGCGGTCGTGGCCGAAGATAAACACGTCGGGGCCCTTGCCGCGCGGAACGGCGGCGGTTATTTTGTCGGGCAGGGCGTCGAAGGGAACCTGCAGGAACTGGATCCTGATCTCGGGATGGGCCTTGGTGAAGTTCGCCCCCACCTCTTCCAGGGCGTCTTTCTCCAGGCCGCGGTACGAATGCCAGAAGACGATGGTCACCGACTGAGAGAAGCACATCCCGGCCAGGGCCAGCAGGGCCAGGGAAATCGTCAGCCAACGGACGGTACGTTTCATTTCGCAACCTCCTCGCGCAGGGCATTCAAGTCTTTTTTATCGAAAACATGGATCTTCTGCGTTTCCATGACCAAGCGCATCTCCCGGCCGACGCTCGCCCTCGTTTTGGGAGTCACGCGAGCCACGAATCGGTCGCCTCCGACGACGAGGTGGACGTAGGTTTCGGCGCCCATCGGCTCCACCACCTCCACCATGCCGCGGAAGGCCTCGCCGCCGTCGCCTCCGGGAAAGAACTCTGCGTCGTGCAGGTTTTCGGGGCGGATGCCGAATAGGTACTCGGCCGGGCCACGCCGCAGGGCCGCATCCGCCAGATGCCCCGGCCAGGGCACCCGGAAGCCGCTGGCGGCGATCAGAGCCCGGCCGCCCTCGTCGCGGAGACCGGCCTCGAAGAAGTTCATGGGCGGAGAGCCGATGAAGCCGGCGACGAACTTGTTGGCCGGCGCCTCGTAGATGTCGAGCGGCGTGCCGCACTGCTGGATGAGCCCCTCATTGACGATGGCGATCTTCGACCCCATGGTCATGGCCTCCACCTGGTCGTGGGTGACATAGATGCTGGTGGTCTTCAGCTGCGAGTGAAGCTTGGATATTTCGGCGCGCATCTGGCCGCGCAGCTTGGCGTCGAGGTTGGAAAGCGGCTCGTCGAAGAGGAAGACCGCCGGCTTGCGCACCAGGGTGCGCCCCAGGGCCACGCGCTGGCGCTGGCCGCCGGAGAGCTGCTTCGGTTTGCGCGCCAGCAGCTTCTCAATGCCCAGGATGCGCGCCGCCTCCAGCACGCGGGCCTCGATCTCCTCCTTGGGCACCTTGCGCATTTTCAGGGCGAAGGCCATGTTCTCGCTGACGTTCATGTGCGGGTAGAGAGCGTAGCTCTGGAACACCATGGCCAGGTCGCGGTCCTTGGGCGGCACGTGGTTGACCACCCGGCCGTTGATGATGATCCGTCCCTCCGTGACCTCCTCCAGGCCGGCGACCATGCGCAGGATGGTCGTCTTGCCGCAGCCCGAGGGGCCGACCAGCACCATGAACTCGCCGTCCGCGATGCGCAGGTCGATACCCTTGACCACGGTCACCTCACCGAACCTCTTGGTCACCTTTTCCAGGATGACTTCCGCCATGTTTAGCCTCTCGCCTCGCCGAGCCGCTGCACGCTGTCGCGCACGATCAGCTCGGGCTCGAGTATGATTTTTTTCAGGCGCACCTTCTTGTACTTTTTGTATTCAATGATCAGCTCCGCCGCCTGGGTTCCCATGGCCACCTGATCCTGATGGACGGTGGTCAGGGCGGGAAGGAAGTGCCGGGCCATGGCGATGTCGTCGAATCCCATGACCGACACGTCCTGGGGAACGCGGAGCCCCCGCCTAATCAGGCAGTCGATGGCGCCGATGGCCATGTTGTCGTTGGCGGCGAACACGGCGGTGGGCGTCGGGTCTCCGCCCTCCAGGATCCGCTCCATCCCCTGGCTGCCCGACGGGATGGAGAAATCCCCGCGCTGGAAATGCCCCTCCGGGACATCGAGGCCCTCCGCGCGCATCGCGTCGTAAAAAGCCGCCGTCCTTTTCTCCGCCTCGATGTCGTCCTGGGGAGGGGCGATGAAAGCGATGCGGCGATGGCCGCACTCCAGCAGGTGCCGCATGGCTTTCTGGGCGCCGCGGTAATTGTCCTGCAGGATGGCGGGGACGTTCAACTCGTCGATGGCTTGGTCGACGAGCACCATGGGGATACGCTCGATGATCTGGGCGATGATCTCCCGGTGTCGCGGAGTGATGCGGGCGGCCGAATAGATGATCCCCTCGACCCGCTGCTTGGCCAGCAGGTTCAGGTTCTCCATCTCCTCCTCGTATTTCGCCAGGCCGCTGGCGATCATGACGCCGTACTTATTGCGCGAGCAGACATCCAGGATGGCCTCCACCCTCTGGCTGTACCAGCCGTCGAAGCGGGGCATCATCAGGCCGAAGATGTTGGTTTTTTTCTTGACCAGTCCCCTGGCCATGAGATTGGGCCAGTAGTTGGTTTTCTGGATGATTTTTTCCACGTTCGCCCGCGTATCCTTCTTGACACTGAGATCGCCGTTGATGACCCGGGAAACGGTCGCCGTTGAAACCCCGGCCAGTTTCGCGATCTCCTTTATTGTCATGATACGCCCTTGCGAACTCCATGAACCTGAGACAGATTAATTCTGCACGGGTGGAAAGTGAATGTCAATAGAATTTGTAATCGTTTTCATTTTTTTTATTTCTCATTGACTTCGATCAGAAAATATTCGCACCAAGCAAAAACTGAAATGGCTGATCGGGCTGATTGGCATAAAAAAAAGTGCCCTGATATCTGAGATAACAATGTATTTTCAACTTTATACTTGAAAATCCGAAAAATGCAAGTTACATTATTGTTGAAATCGTTTACAATTCTAACGATGTATTAGGCATCCACTTGAATGCGAAAGAAGAAGGAGGGGCGCTCATGGTCATGAAAAAAGCTTTGTTTCTGCTTGCCATTTTCGCGGCTGGCACCGTCCTCGCCGGAGCCGGCGACGACTGGTATCGGGACGCCGTGTTCTACGAAGTCTTCGTGCGCAGCTTTTACGACAACGATGGCAACGGCATCGGCGATCTCAAGGGACTGACCGCCAAGCTCGACTACCTCAACGACGGCGATCCCGCCACCTCCACAGACCTGGGCGTGACCGCGCTCTGGCTCATGCCGGTCAGCGAATCGCCGAGCTATCACGGCTACGACGTGACCGATTACTACTCCGTCGAACGGGACTATGGGAGCATGGAAGACTTCAAGCGCCTGGCCGCGGCGGCGCACAAGCGCGGCATGCGCGTCATCATCGACCTAGTGCTGAACCATACATCCAGCCAACACCCCGATTTCGCCGCCGCCGCCAATCCCAAGAGCCCCAAGCGCGATTGGTACGTTTGGAAGCCCGCCCAGCCCGACGGCTGGGGCCAGCCCTGGACCTCGGGCAGCTCCTCCGAGTACGTCTGGCACTCGTCCGGCTCAGGGGGTCATTATTACGGCTTGTTTTATGACGGCATGCCCGATCTCAACTACGGCAATCCCGCCGTTCAGGAGGAGATGATCCGCGTGGCCAGGCACTGGCTGGACGCCGGCGCCGACGGCTTCCGCCTCGACGCGGTCCGCTATCTGGTCGAGACGGGGCCGGGCCCCGGGCAGATGGACACGCCCGAGACCCACGCCTACCTGGCCCGTTTCTTCCAGGCGGTGAAGCGGTACAAGCCCGACAGCTACCTGGTGGGCGAAATCTGGACCGATCTCGACACCGTCGCGACCTACCTCGATGCCCCCCAGGAGCTCGATTCGGCCTTCAACTTCGATCTCGCCGGCGCCATCGTGGGCGGGGTCAAGGACCGGAACTTTGCCTACATCAACGCCACCCAGGAAGTGACCCTGGAAACGTATCCCCGAGGAGTCGCTGACGCCGTGTTCCTGACCAATCACGACATGGACAGGATCGCCTCGATATACGGCCCCAACCTGGCCAAACTGAAGCTCGCCGCTTCCGTCCTGCTGACCCTTCCCGGGACGCCTTATATTTACTACGGCGAAGAGATCGGCATGCCGGGGACCAAACCCGACGAGAACATCCGCAAGCCCATGCTGTGGAGCCCCGGCGAGAACGCCGGTTTCTCCTCCGCCCGACCATGGAACGCGCCGGCCAGGGTGCGCCCGGGAGTCAGCGTCCAGGAAGAGGCGGGGAACCCTGACTCGCTGCTCTGCCACTATCGCCGCCTGATCCACCTGCGCCATGGCAGCGTGGCCCTGCGCCGCGGCGGCTACCAGGCCGTGCCGCTGGAAAACCGGAACGTCTACGCCTTCCTTCGCCGCTATGAGAGCCAGAGCGTGCTGGTGTTGCACAATTTTTCTGACCAGCCGCAGCCGGGCCTCGTCCTGCCGGCCGGGCTGAAACTGGCCGTGAGCCGGGACCTCGCCGCCGGGGCTCCGGCAACCGAGATCGCCGAGCTGGCGCCGTTCGCCACGGCCGTCTACGAAGTCGCGGCCGGCGAAGCCCCCCGCTGAGGGATCACGACCACCGTGGGCGGAGCGCTCCCCTACCAGCTCCGGCTGAGCCCCGACATGCCGGGGATGCTGGACCTGCCTTGGAGCGTTCCCCTGGAATCATGGCAGCGGGAGTGCCCGCGCTTCGTCGAAGTGCAGGCCGGGAACAGCCGCCACACCGTCGTCTTCATCAGTTACGACGATGCGGTGTTCGCCCTCAAGAAGCTTCCGCTGCCGGCGGCGGAGAAGGAGTACCGCAACCTGAAGTGGCTGGAGGACCGCCGGCTGCCGGCGGTCCTCCCGGCGGGGCTGGCGCTGCCGCTGAGCCGGGAGCCGGGACGGGACGAGGCGATCCTGATCACGCGCTTTCTCGAGTATTCCCTGCCCTACCTGCACCTCTTCCGCCGTTCCAAGGATGCCCTGCCGCCCGACACGCTCCTCGACGCGCTGGCCTCCCTGCTGGTCCAGCTACACCTGCAGCAGTTTTACTGGGGGGACTGCTCGCTTTCCAATGTCCTTTTCCGCCGCGACGCCGGCAGGCTGCAATCCTATCTGGTCGACGCCGAAACGGCCGAGGCGCATGACACGCTTTCCGAGAACCTGCGCCGCAACGACCTGGAGATCGCCGGCGAGAACCTCGGCGGCGACCTCCTCGACATGCAGGCCCTGGGCGAGGCGAACACCGGCATCCAGCCCGCGAAGCTGGCCGGCGATCTGCTCGACCGCTACGAAAGGCTGTGGACCGAGCTGAACGAGACCGTCTACATCCGGCCGAACCAGGCGTTCCAAATCGAAAGCCGCATCCGCCGCCTCCATGAAATGGGCTTCAGCATCGGCGAGATCCTCCTCGAACCCACCGAGCTGGGCGACCGCCTGCGGTTCAAGGTGACGGTCACCGACCGCCAGTACCATCACAACCTCCTCTTCTCGCTGACGGGGCTGGCCGCCGGCGAAGAGCAGGCGCGGGCGCTGCTCAACGACATGGCTCAGTACAAGGCCATCCTCACCGCGCGCCACAACCGCAGCCTGTCGTTGAGCGTGACCGCCCTGCACTGGCTGGAGGAGTGCTTCCGGCCGGTGGAACGGGCCCTGGCGGCGCGCCTGGGGCCAAATCTTGACGCTGTCCAGGGATACTGCGACGTGCTCGTGCACAAATGGTACCTCTCGGAGCGGGCGGGGCGCGATGTCGGGCTGGCGGCGGCGGCGGCGAGCTACGCCGATGAGGCCGCCCGCAAGCCGCGGGATCCGGGCGCGGCCGGCCCGGCCGCGGGTCAATAGAAGCCGAGAAGCCTCCGGTCCCGAAGCCAGTCGGCGATGCGGCCGCAGGCGGCCGGGACATCGTCGTCGGAAACGTCGACCTCCAGGTGCGGCAGCCGCGATCCCGCGACCTCGGCGCACATTTCCTCCTGTTCGCGCAGGAAGGGACCCAGGTCCCGGTATTGCCCGGGATTCCCCGACACGGCCAGGCGCTCCTCGCGCGCCCGGGCGAACGTCGCCTCGCGGCGGGTGCATAACACCAGGGCGAAGCCCAGGGGCAGCAAACGCTCCTCGAGCCAGCGGAAGTCGTATTCACGCCCCTGCCGGCGCTGGAACACCCGGGTCGAGACGTGGAAGCGGTCGACGATCCAGGAATAATATTTCTGCAGTTCGAAGAGACGGACCCAGGTGCGGTACGTTTCCATGGCCAGGCCCTCCTCCTCGGGGGCGAAGTTGATCAGCCCCCGCCCCCACGGGAAGTTGGTGAAGGCGCACCATTCGGCGGAGACGAGCGGCGAGTGGTAGCGGTAGCGGCGCGGGCCGACGATGCGCGGATGCTCGTTGAGGGCGAAGGCGATGTCGGTCTTGTGCGTCAGGCGGGTTCCCTCCAGGATAATTTTTGGCGTGAGCTTGGGCGGCATGGCGTCGGTCATCGGTCCCTCCTCCCCGACATTGTATTTTTTCTCCGCCCCGTTTACAATGACCGCTTGCCCCGCCCCTAGGAGGATGACATGAAACCCAGGCACCTGCTCGCGTCGTGCGTGTGCATCCTAACCGCCGCCTTGCTCCCCGGCCAGGAGGCCCCGCAGGGCAGCCTGGTGATCAGCGGCGGCAACCTCACCACGGCCCTCGACCGCATCCAGGGCCGCTTCATCGAGCTGGGCGGGGGCGCGGAGAACATCCGCCTGGCCATCATCCCCGCCGGCAGCATCGAGCCGGCGGTCAGCGGCCGCGAGAACGCCGCCGACTTCATCCGCCTCGGCGTTGCCGCCGGGCGCGTCCGCGTGTTCCCGCTGGCCGTCGTCGACGATCCCTCGACGCCCGACGCCGACGAGTCGCGCTGGGCGGGCAACGGCGCCGACGCCGCCCTGGCGCGGGAGATGCGCGAGTGCACCGCCGTCTATTTCGTGGGCGGCGACCAGATCCGCTATACCCAGACATTGAAGACGGCCGACGGCGGCGACACGCCGCTGCTGCGCGCCATCCGCGAGGTCTACGCCCGCGGCGGCGTCATCGGCGGCTCCAGCGCCGGGGCGGCCATGATGTGCGACCCGATGATCTGCGACGGCTACAGCATGAAGGCGCTGCTCGCCGGCGCCGACTACCGGCCCGCCGCCTGCGCCGAGGCGCGCGGCGTGAGCCTGGCCGCCGGGCTGGGCTTCTTCACGGCCGGCATGGTCGACCAGCACTTCCTGAAGCGCGGCCGCGTGGGCCGGCTGCTCGTCGCCCTCTGCTCCGGCGCGGCCGGCCTGGGCATCGGCGTCGACGAGGACACCTCGGCCGTCTGCCGCGGCGGGACGGTCGAGGTGATCGGCAGCTCGGGCGTGCTGGTCGTCGACGCCGTCGAGGCCAAGGCGAGTGGAGGCCTGTCCTGGTCACCGGCCGGCGGCCTGCGCGCCCGCGGCGTCATCGTGCACTACCTGGAGGAAGGGGACCGCTTCGACCTGGCCGCGCGCCAGCCGCTCCCCCGCCCCGAGCGCCGCCCGGTGGCGAAGGGCAAGGAGGCCAACGAAAACTATCCGCTGGAAACCAACCTCTTCGCCCCCGACGCCTTCCGCAACATGATGGTCGACGGCCTGGCCGAGAACCGCCAGGCCGGGACGGCGGGGATCGCCTTCACCCTGGACGACGGCGGGCGCGGCCTTGGCAGCCGCTGGACGCTGCGCAAGACCCCGCGCTTCGCCGGCCTGTACGCCAGCATCCGCGACATCGACACCTATTCGGTCATATACGCGTCCCTGGACGTCGAGCCCATATCCCTGCATATAAAGAAGAAGTGAATAGTGAAATGGTGAAAAGTGAAAAGTAAAGGCAAGCAGAACGACCCGTTCTCGGAAATGGCGGTTCACCTTTCACTTTTCACCCTTCACTCTACACTTGAAACATAATACCAAGGAGAACCAATGAGCTTGCAGCAGCTGGTCGACCTGATCAATAGCTACGTCTGGAGCACGCCGCTGGTGCTGCTCTGCCTGGGTACCGGCGTCTATTTCTCTGTCCGCACCCGCTTCCTGCAGGTGCGCCTGATCAGGGACATGGTCGGCCAGCTGTGGAAGGGCCGGGCTTCGCAGTCCGGGGTCTCCTCCTTCCAGGGGTTCGCCATGGCCCTGGGCGGCCGCATCGGCATCGGCAACATCGCCGGCGTCGCCACCGCCATCTCCATGGGCGGGCCGGGCGCCTTGTTCTGGATGTGGATGATCGCCTTCCTCGGCGCCGGCTCGGCCTACATCGAGTCGGCCCTGGCCCAGGTGTGGAAGGAGAAGATCGGCGGCGTCTACCGCGGCGGCCCCTCCTATTACATCGACAAGGGGCTGGGCCAGCGCTGGTACTCGCTGCTCTTCGCCCTGGTTACGGTCGTCTCCTGCGGTGTCCTGCTGCCCGGCATCCAAGCCAACAGCATCGCCGCGGCGTTCCAAAACGCCTTCCCGCCGGTCGTGCCGCTCTATTCCGGGATCTTCGTCACCGCCCTGCTGGGGCTGATCATCTTCGGCGGCGTCAAGCGCATCGGCCGCGCGGCCGAGCTGATGGTCCCCTTCATGGCCCTGGCCTACATCGCCATGGCCCTGGTCATCATCGCCATCGACTACAAGCGCGTCCCGGAGATGTTCGCGCTGATCGTCTCCTCGGCGCTGGGCAAGAATGCCGTGTTCGGCGGCATCGTCGGCTCGGCGATCGCCTGGGGGGTCAAGCGCGGCATCTACTCCAACGAGGCCGGCCAGGGCACCGGGCCGCAGGCCGCGGCCGCCGCCGAGGTGGCGCACCCGGCCCAGCAGGGGCTGGTGCAGGCCTTTTCCGTATACGTCGACACCCTGTTCGTCTGCTCGGCCACCGGCTTCATGATCCTGATCACCGGCACCTACAACACCGCCGGCCGCGACGGCGGCTTCCTGGCCCAGCACATCCCCGGCGTGGAGGCCGGCCCGGTCTGGACGCAGACGGCGGTCGACAGCCTCATCCCTGGCATCGGCGCGCCCTTTGTCGCCGTGGCCCTGTTCTTCTTCGCCTTCACCACCCTGATGGCCTACGCCTTCTACACCGAGTCGAACGTCGCCTACCTGTTCAAGAAAAAGAGCGGGCTGATGATCGCCCTCTCGCGCGTCTTCCTCCTGGTCATGACGTTCTACGGCACGATGCGCACCGCCGGCCTGGCCTGGGGCCTGGGCGACATCGGCGTCGGGCTGATGGCCTGGCTGAACATCATCGCCATCCTGCTGCTCTCGCGGGTGGGGATCGCCACACTGAAGGACTACGAGGCGCAGCGCAAGTCGGGCAAGCCGCTGCACTTCGACCCGGAGAAGCTGGGCATCCGCAACGCCGATATCTGGAAGGAAATCTCCGCCCCGCAGGGAAAGCACTGACGCGCATCGTTGGCGCGCGGCCCTTCCCGGTCGCCTGGCCGGTTCGCACGCGGGCCCTCCCGGCGGCGGCGCATCGAAATCCCCGGACGGTGCCTTACCTCCTGCTCGGGGACAGCACCAGCTTCAGGGCCGCGTAATCGATCGTCTGGCAGAATTCCTGGACCGCCTTGGTCAGGGCGGCGTCGTGGCTGATGAGCGCCTGGCGGCACATGAAGACCTCGTAGTCGTGGTCCATGGCACCGTGGTAGGTCGCCAGGACGCAGCCCACGGCGCTGAGGCCGCACAGGAACAGCGTGTTGCGGCCCTTTTCCTTCAGCAGCTTGTCCAGCTCGGTCTTCCTGAAGGCGTTGCCGTAGTTCTTGACCACCATGGGGTCGTCTTCGCGGACGGCCACCGTCTTGGGGAACTGGAACTCCTCGCTGCCCGGCTTGGGCCATCCCTGGGCCGGATCGGTGTGATAGACGCGGATCACCGGAAAATCGTTGGCGCGGAACAACTGGATGTAATAGTTGATCCCCTCCATGGCCATCTTCTTGTCCTTCTCGTCCATGTAGGGCAAATAGGCGTTCTGGACGTCGATCACCAGCAGGGCCGGCGCGATCGCGGTCGTCTTGGCCTTGGCCGGCTCGGCCGCCGCGGCGACGCTCAGCGCCAGCGCCACGAGCAGGATCATCAGTGCCGTTCTTTTCATGGAGAATTTCCTCCTTATGCCCGTGAAGGCATGTCTTCCTATTCATAGCAGATCGCGGATGTTTCGTCCACTCTCGCCCACGACGCGGCCGGCATGTCCAGGACGGGGAGACGGCGTGGACAACGGCGTCCGGCCGCGCTATAATCTGCGCCTTCCCAGGGCATCATCATGAAACTGAAAATGAAGGCGCTCATCGGCGCGGGGCTCCTCACTGGGGCGGCGTTCGCGTTCTTCCTGCTGCGCGGCTCCCACGGCGCCGACGGGCGCATCGTCCGCATCGCCGAGGAAAAGCTTCCCGTCGACCGCGAGCATTTCGTCATGGACGGAGAACGCCAGCGGCTGCTCTTCGTGGATGGAGACCGCCGCGAGCCGCTCGACGACGCGCCCGACGTCCACGGCGCCCGCTTCCTCCTGCGCGGCGGGAAGCGGGTCGTACTCGACGCGGGGCTGACCGGCCGGGTCGGCCTCCACACCTATTTGTACCTGGAGGGGCGGCCCGCCGGCGAGTCGATCGAGTTCTCCCTGGAGGTCGAGGACCGGGGCGGGCCCCGCGTCGTGCGCCGCATCCGCGCCCCGCGCACGTCCTACCCGCTCTTCCAGGAATTCGACCTGCGCCGCCGTGAGCGAGTCGTCCTGCGCTTCACCGGGCGCGGCATCGCCTGCTTCAGCCGGCCGCTGCTCTATGAGGCGGCCGCCGATCCCCGCCGGCGGACGAACGTCATCCTCGTCGCCGTCGACACCTTCCGCGCCGACCTGCTGGGCGCCCGCGTCGACCCCCTGCCTTCGCTGACCCCGTCACTGGACCGCTTCGCCCGCGACGCCGTGCGCCTGGATCACGCCATCGCCCCCACCTCCTGGACCCTGCCCTCCTTCATGAGCCTGCTCACCGGCCGCAACGAATACCGCCACGGCGCGGGCATCCAGGGGCCGCTGCGCCCCGACGTCCCCAGCCTGGTCGAGAGCCTCGCCAACCGCTTCGCCGCCATCGGCTTCCATGGCGGCATGGTCATGAAGGGCCGCTGGGGCTTCGCGCGCGGGTTCGACCTTTACCGCGAATTCGAGCAGGCGTCCCCGTTGTACCCGCAGGGCGGCCGCTCGCTGTTCGAGAAGGCCCTGGAGGTCCTGCAGGCCGGCCGTTTCCCCCGGCTCTTCCTCTTCCTGCACACCTACCAGCTCCATTCGCCGTACACGCCGCCCGAGGAGTTCCTGCTGCGGCTCAACCCACGACCCGCCCAGCGCCGCCTCGACGCCGTCAATTACGCCGAGCCGGCGAAGACCTACCTGCCGGTCGCTCCCGCCATGCGGGGGTCGCTGCGCGAGCTGTACCAGGCCGAGGTCGCGGCCTTCGACGCCTATTTCGGCGGGTTCGTCGCCGCCCTGAAGCGCGAGGGGCTGTATGAGAACTCCCTGATCATCCTTACCTCCGACCACGGCGAGGAATTCTTCGAGCACGGCGGCTGGAGCCACGCCCACAGCCTGTACAACGAGCTCCTGCACGTTCCCCTGCTGATCAAATTCCCCCACGGCCGCTTCGGCGGCCGCCGGCTCAGCCAGCCGGTCGGGCTGGTCGACGTGCTGCCCACCGTCCTGGGCTATCACCGCCTCCCCTTCCCCGCCGCCGACCTGGACGGCGCGGACCTTATGCCCCTGATCCGCGGCCGCGATGAGGGTCCCGTCCGCACCATCGTATCGACGATGTCCACCGGCCGCTACTACGAGCATTTTCCCCTGCGCGTCGCCCTGGTGCAGGGGCGCTACAAGCTCATCTACAACGAGCCCTTCACGCCGCAGGGGCTGGCGGCGTTCTCCGCCTTCACACCGCCCCGTGACCCCGGGGCCTACGAGCTGTTCGACCTGGACGCCGACCCCGGTGAAACGAGGAATCTCGCAGCGGCGCTGCCCGGGCAGAAGAACAAGATGCTCCCCCTCATGATAAAGGTCCGCCGCCAGATCGCCGCCGCAGCGGCGCGCCAGGGGAATACGGGCCTCGACGCCGAATCGCGCCGTCAGCTGGAGGCCCTGGGATACCTCTGAGGGACTGTTTTCCGGTCAGAACCCCTTCAGGAATGTGGAAAGGATCAGGAGCAGCCAGCCGGCGCCCATGAACCAGTACAGGTTGACGGTGACGAAGGGGATGGCCACGAAGTAGGACAGCAGGCTTAGGAGCCCCAGGACGAGCGAAATGATCCACGTGATCTTGGTCGGTGCATTCAATTTCATTTTCCCTCCTGACGTTGCCGTCATGATACCTGCAAAATAAAATATTTCAAGCCTTTCCTTTGACTATTTTCCCGGGATCTCCTATACTGAATCAGAGAAAAATACGCGAACGGGCATTCCGTTCGGCAAAACCATCAAGGAGGGAAAAGATGGCAGACATCAAACTGGATCAGTTGAAGGTCAAGTATCAGTCGGTGCTCAACATGATGAACGGGCTCAAAGTGCAGCTGAAGAACCTGCACGTCCAGGGGGACAAGCTGGTGATCCGCGGCGAGGCCAAGACCAAGCAGGACGCCAACAAGGTGTGGGACCAGATCAAGCTGGTCGACAAGAACTACGCCCAGGACCTGATGGCCGAGATCACGTTCCTGAGCGATGCGCCGGCGCCCAAGCCGCAGACGGCCCCCACCCTGCGCATCCACAAGGTCGTTGCCGGCGACACCCTGTCCAAGATCGCCAAGAAATACTACGGCAAGGCCGGCGACTATATGAAGATCTTCGAGGCCAACAAGGACAAGCTGAAGGACCCGGACAAGATCTTCCCGGGGCAGGAGCTGGTCATTCCCTGAGCCGCTGAAACGTCACGCACCCGACAAGGCCGGCCTCGTGCCGGCCTTTTTTCTTGCATAAGACAAAAATACCTTCAGCGGAAGAGCAGAACGATGGAGGGAAAGGACAGTTTTTTTGCCTTTTTGCTGTCCGTCCCCATTTTCCATTTCAATCATTTTTCCCGCACAATTCCAGCACATTGCTGTTACAAAATAAATTAGTTGGGTATCTGGTGATCGATCCCGCCCATGTATCGATCCTGGCGATATTTTGAAATGCTTTCCGATGATGCTGCCAGTTATGCTTTCCTTTCAGTGCTGTTTGACTTTTTCAAAATTCATCCATAAAATCAGCTCAAGGGGAAAATTAATTTTCCTGTCAGTGAACCGTGAAGTATAAAGGGGTATTAAATAATTTTTTTAGTTCAAAAAAGGAGGGGGTCTATGAAACGCATTGCTATTGCAGCCAGCTTGACAGTCTTAGTCTTTGTCGTCGTTTTCAAGGCACAACTTCCGGCCCAGCCAAAAAGCGGGAGAGTGGAACAGGAAATTCGCCGGATGTTCGAGGAATATTTCAAGACCGTGGAGCGTCATGAATTGAAAGCTTTCCTGGCTTTTTTTGCGGAAGGCGAAGACTTGACCGTTTTCGAGGACAAGGAGATGTATGACTGGAAGGGCTTCGTGGCTTTCGCCGAGGGCTTTTTTGCACAGGTCACAGAGATTAAGTTCAACCTTGAGAAATGCGCGGTGAATCCCATCGGCCCCGGCTTGGCCGTCGCTACTGGGATCTTCGGGGCCGTGGGCAAGACCGTGTCAGGGGAGCCCATCTCCTTCCGCAACGCGTATACCTTCGTACTGACCAAAAAAGCAGACCACTGGCGCATCAAGCATGTTCACGAATCAACGCTGTAGTAAGCAAGAAGCTGAAGAAGAAGCGGAAAGACGCACAAAAAGGGGAGCAAACGGAGGGAAAGGGATGAGTTGCTCGCTTCGCTCGTAACAGATCCTACTCCCTCCGTTGCGAACATAAGAAGGCAACGGAGGGAGTAGGATTCGAACCCACGGTCCCCGTAAAGGGACAACGGTTTTCAAGTCCAGCAAGAAAGGGTGCTCGAAACCCTTTATCCATGGGCCTTTGGGAGTCTCCGCCATTTTTCCATGTTCCTTGAACCAGGCCTTTTCGATCATTTTTTCCTGTACAAATCCGACACGCCATCAGGCCCGTCTCCAGGGGTTAGGACGGGCAGGTTGATCGCCATGATGGCCTTCATCTTCTGGTCGTTGGTCGTGTGCGTGTAAGTTTCGACCATCCTCAAACTGGAGTGCCCCAGGATGGCCTGAATGGTCCTCAAATCCGTGCCCGCGCTCAGCAGCAAGGACGCATGGGTATGCCGCAAATCATGAAATCGCGCCGACACTTCGATGCCCGCCTTCTCCTTCACGCTTGACCATACCTTCCGGATCACGTCCGGCCGCCGGTGGGGAATGTCGAACACGAACTCACTCTCCTTTGGAAGCGCATTCAGTATTTCATTGACCACCGGATGGATCGGGACGAACCGCTTGCGGTTGTTCTTCGTGATCTCGATGACGAAGTAGTTGTCACGGATATCGCTCCACCTCAGCCTGATAATCTCCCCGAGGCGCAGTCCGGCATACAGCGCCACCATGAACATTGGGAAAAAGTTTTTCTGCACGGCGGATCGCCCTCTCCTGCTGGCTTCCATGGCTGCGGCGCCAAGCTTGGCGATCTCGCTCTCGCTGAAGAAGCGCTCCCTGGCCTTCTCCTTGAAGAACACGAACTTCCTGACCGGATTTGCCTTCTCGAAGATCTCCCAGTGGTCGATGGCAAGGTTGAACATGTGTTTTAGGGTGGTCAAGTAGCGGTTGGCCCGCGCCTGCGTGATCGTCCTTCTGCCCACCCTGCGCTCCAGGAGATGGGAGGTGAACTCCTCGATCCGCAGTGGGGTAATGTCCGACAGGAGCGTTTCCTTTTTGAAGAACCGCAGGAAGACGGCGAGCATCCGGACATCATCGACCCAGCTTTTTTTGTGCAACTTCACATGGTTGTGGTACCGGACGCAGAGCTGGCCGAAATTGATCTCCTGCATCGTAGACAATCTTTTTTTCTCTCGCTCGATGATCAGAGGGACCCGCTGATGGGCTTTGTGCTCGTCGGCCTCCCCGGTCGACCGTCGAAAATCGAGGCCGTTAATGTAAAAACGCACCCAGCAGGTCTCTCCCCTTTTGTAGACTTTGTATTTCAGCATTCATCCTCCCCATGGCTCTACCCGGAGAATTCCGAGCAGATCGTGTTGAGGACGGCCTGTTCCGCAGCGGAGAAGCCCCTGCCCACCTTCATGGGGACATCAACCTCGCGCTCGTCCTTTGTGCGTTCGATGAAATCGCTGACTTCCCTTGCAGAGAAGCGGTGCGCTTTGGCGCCCAGCATCACCGGGCTGAGCTTCCCAAGGAAGACCAACCTCCTCAGGGTGGCGCGGGATATCCTCAGCAGTTGCAGAACTTCACTGGTACGCAGGAGCTTATCGCCCGTGTATCCGCCGGGATTTCCTTTTGCTTCATCCAAACTACTTTTAAATATTTTCATGATTACCTCCATTTGTTTCCTTCCATTTACTTATACCAGATAAAACGGCGCGTTTACTTCCTGATGAACTCCAGCCAGAGCCGTTGGCACCGTCATTTTTCAGGATCCAAGCTAAACTAAAAATCATCGTGCTGCCTCAAGTGAATTCCGAACTGTTTTAGCTTTTCCAGCACAGGCTCTAAACCGCGGCTGGTGATGCAGAACGTACAGGTTTTAAACTTTTCGGGGTGCTCTTTCTCAATGACTAAAAAGTAGTCAAGATCAAGATAGCGTTGGTAAGGCAGATGGGGGTGGTGAGATCGAAAAGCCCCTGTCAGGTATCCAGCCGCCAGTAGGAGCATTTCCATGGCATCGGCTCCTCCTGGGATTTCAAGCATCGCAGCCACGGCCCTTAAGCTATAAACGCACATTCTTTCCCTGGAGTTACTTTTTTTCATTTTGTCTCCTTTGGTTCAATAGTTTGTTCCGCCATTCGATTATTTTTTGGAATGCCCAGCGCTTGTCGTTCATGAGCGAATAGAACCTTCTTTCAAATTCGTCTCCCATCGTGCCGACGATCAAATCCAATTCCTCATCTCCTTCGGCCAACACCATGGCTATCGAGGCAAGCGCACGGCACAACTTGTCTGCCAGTTCCAGTTCGCGCTTTTTCGTGAAGATATTAACTTCCTCGCGGTTTTGAAAATATCGATATTTCGGCATCTCGTAAATCAAGTTTTGTTCCGGGTCGTAGATGAGCCGGCTTCCAACCTGGAACTTTATCCGTTTTAACGGCTTGTCCCCTTGCTGCGGCTCAGGGAGCAGTAGCCCCATGTCTTTGGCGATATGCTCGATGGCCGCTTGGAAATCGAGCCCGATAGCCTGCATTACGAAATCAATGATGTCCCCATGGGCCAGACAGCTGAAGCACATGTAACGGTTGTCCCGAAAGATGTGAAAGGCGGGTGTTTTGTGCGGCCCCTGCCCGGAACCGCAGAACGGGCAGCACATCTTGTTCCGGCGTAGCTGATGCCCTTGCAAGGCAAGGAATTCCCCAAGGTTCAGCCCCTTGACCAGCTGTTTCAAATTCAAAAAATCGCTCGATTCTCCCTTCTTCAACGCCATATCACTTCACCCCTTGTTCATGGCCATCGGGGGTTGCTGGATCCTGTCTTCATGGATCAGCATGCCGCTCGCTGGGCTATAGAAGTAGACGATACTCGGCGATGATCGTCCGTACCGGTTGCCGATGATGCGCAGCTCAACCTGGTGCTGCCGTTTCAGGGCTAATTTTGGATCGATCTCAGGCCGGCACATGCCAATAATCACATCCGCAACCTCTTCTAGGGCACCTGAGCCCTTTCCTGAGGCAAGGCTGGGCATGACTGATCCATCATCCGCCTTATTTCCCTCAGCTCCGCGGGACACCTGGACCAACGAGATGAAAACTTTGCCGGTTTTCTTGGCCAGCGCAGAGAGGCCATAGGATACGACCGTGGTCTGCGTAAAGAGATCCTTTGTGTTTTCCACCTTTACACGGTGGAGGTGATCCAAGAAAATTACGTCGGGATTGTACTTGTTGATCGCGGCTTCGATTTCCTCAAGGGTTGCCCCTGGAGGATCGAAAATGACGAGCTTCTCCGGGATGCCGACCTCGGTAATTTTTTGCAACACGCGTTCAATCCCTGAATTCTCGCGGCAAATTTCTTTCAGTTCCTGTAATCCCACCCTCATCACTAGTCGGCACATTCGAAGGATGATGTGGGCGGAGGACATTTCAAGGGAAATAAACAGAACTCTCCGACCGCACAAAACAAGAAAATACACCGAGTAACAAGCGAGGTAGGTTTTACCAACCTTACTCTTTGCGAAAAGCATGACTAGGCTCCCAGCAGGGATGCCGAAGTTATCAAAGAACTGTTCGAGTTCCGGCAAACCGATGGAGAGATCCCGCTTATTACTCGCTAAAATTATCTTGACCCGGCCAAACTGGCTGAAAAAGTCATATTCAATCGGTTGGCTCATTACTATTGCCCCGGTAAGGTCGATTCCAGCTCAGATATCTTGCGTTTAACCTCTATTAGCTCCTGGGTCCATCTTTTTCGCGATTCTTCCCCCACACACATAGCTAATGCAGCCTCTACAGTGTCCTTTTCATCGTTCAATTTCTTTAGATTATTTTCATATTCGAGGCGCATTTTTAGGGCGAATTGAGGGGATACGGGGCGTGAAGCACTGAAATTGCTCTGGCTAGCTGCCTTCGCGAACCAATTCACCAGGAAACTTTTAAAATTGGATCTTTTTTTCCCAGGATTTGCCAACAGCCAGGCCTGGGCTTGCTTAATCTGCTCAAGGATGTCAATTTTCGTATATGCTTCCCCCCATTGACCTAACTGGGCCTCATCGGCCATAATTTGCTTGAATCCTTCCCCGACCCGATCTTCATAGGTCACGCCCTGATTCTGGCCTACTTTTCTTTTCTTCTTTATTTCTTCTTTCTTATTAGGCGTCGTATCCCCGTGCTGAGCTCGTTCTCCGGCTGTCAATGACTTGTCATCCTGTACGTCAGGTTGGGCAAAGTTAGGATCGAATATGGCCGTAGATATTAGCTTTGCGATGGTTCCCCAGTTCGTTGCCCGGAACGTTGCGATTCCGGCTTGCTCAAGCTTTTTCTTCGCAGTCCTGTACTCGCCCTCAGTCAATCCCAACTGGCCGAAAAGCGAGTTGCTACCGATTTTTGCCTCGCCGATCTCGAGTTTTTCCATGATAGTCGGCTCTCTACGCGCCCTCATGGCAATATAGAAAAGCAGCAAAAAGGATGGGCGATGCTCCCGGATCAAATCCAAAGCGTCCAGCAAGCAGGACCTCAGAAGCTTGACGAAAGCGCCATCACCCATGCTTTTTCATTCCGGTATTAGTTCTTGCTCGGATCAGAAGAGTGGGATTTTGCCA
>JAEAMF010000920.1_pt1 | contig 26938 bp, 21 predicted proteins | sample 8958721 | NCBI WGS metagenome assembly JAEAMF01 (sample SAMN16933255, study PRJNA681124) | bioreactor sludge metagenome | isolation source: anaerobic bioreactor treating anionic surfactant - SDBS | place: India: Bengaluru | collected 2019-02-28 | reverse complement strand
TCCGACCCGGACCGGCTGAAGTTCTCGACCGACCAGTTCTACTTCAAGTCGGCGGCCGAGATGGCCGAGCTCTTCAAGGACACGCCCGAGGCCATCGAGAACACCGGCAAGATCGCCGCCCGCTGCGCCTTCGACTTCCCGGGCAAGAGCTACCAGCTGCCGGATTTCGCCCCGCCCGACGGTCAGGCCTTGAGCGACTATTTCGAGGCCGTGGCCTGGGAGGGCTTCCGGGCCCGGATGGAGGCCCAGGGCGGCGGCGGCGCCGGCGGCCAGGGCCGCCACACCCCGGCCGAGTACGAAGAGCGCCTGAAGCGCGAGATCGCCCTGATCAAGAAGATGGGCTTCGAGGGCTACTTCCTGATCGTCTGGGACCTGCTCAAGGCCGCCCGGGAGCGGGGCATCCCGGTCGGGCCCGGCCGCGGCTCGGCCGCCGGCAGCCTCCTGGCCTACGCCCTGCGCATCACCGAGATCGACCCGCTCGAGTACGACCTGCTGTTCGAGCGCTTCCTCAACCCCGAGCGCATCAGCCTGCCCGACATCGACATGGATTTCTGCGGCCGCCGCCGCCAGGAGATGATCGAGTACGTCACGAAGAAATACGGCCAGGAGAACGTCTGCCAGATCATCACCTTCGGCACCATGGCCGCCCGGGGCGCCATCCGCGACGTCGGCCGGGTCCTCGAGGTGCCCCTGCCCGAGGTCGACCGGGTCGCCAAGATGATCCCCTTCGCCCTGGACGCGACCATCGCCGACGCCCTCAAGACCGTGCCCGAGCTCAAGGCCCTGCGCGACCGCAACGCCAAGATCGCCCAGCTGCTGGCCATCGCCCAGAGGATCGAGGGCCAGGTCCGCCACCCCTCCATCCACGCCGCGGGCATCGTCATCACGCCCAAGCCCCTGGTCGAGTTCCTGCCCCTCTACCAGTCGGTCAAGGGCGAGATCACGACCCAGTTCCCGATGGGCGACGTCGAGGCCCTGGGCCTGCTCAAGATGGACCTCCTCGGCCTGCGCAACCTGACGGTCATCGACGACGCCCTGGCCTCGATCAAGGCCGGGACCGGCGCCGTCATTGACATCAACGGCCTGCCGCTCGACGACGAGGCCACCTTCGACCTCTTCCGGGCCGGCAACACCGACGGCGTCTTCCAGTTCGAGAGCCCGGGCATGAAGGACCTGCTCCGCCGCTTCGTGCCGACCGAGTTCCGCGACCTCATCGCCCTCAACGCCCTCTACCGGCCCGGGCCGCTCAAGAGCGGCATGACCGACGAGTCCATCCACCGCCGCCACCACCCCGAGCGGATCGCCTACGAGCTGCCCCAGCTCGAGCCCGTCCTCAAGGAGACCCGGGGCATCATCGTCTACCAGGAACAGGTCATGCGCATCGCCGTCGAGCTGGGCGGGTTCACCCTGGCCGGGGCCGACCTGCTGCGCAAGGCCATGGGCAAGAAGGACAAGGAGACGATGAAGGCCCAGAAGCAGAAGTTCCTGCAGGGGGCCAAGAAGAAGGGCATCCCTTCGGCCAAGGCCGACAAGATCTTCGAGCAGATCAAGGAGTTCGCCGAGTACGGCTTCAACAAGTCCCACGCCGCCGTCTACGCCCTGGTGGCCTACCAGACGGCCTGGCTCAAGGCCCATTACCCGCTCCACTACCTGGCCGCCCTGCTGACCTCGGAAGCCGAGCGCGGGGCCACGCCGCAGGTGGCGAAATACATCGGCGAGTGCCACGAGATGGGCCTCCAGGTCCTGCCGCCGGACATCAACGCCAGCGAGTTCCGCTTCACCGTCGAGGACGGCAACATCCGCTTCGGGCTGGCCGCGGTCAAGGGCATCGGCCAGGCGGCCGTGGAGGAGATCGTGGCCGCCCGCCGGACGCGGGGCCGCTTTTCGTCGCCCTTCGACCTTTTCCTCGAGCACGACACCAAGGTCGTCAACCGCAAGGCCGTCGAGAGCCTGATCAAGGCCGGGGCCTTCGACTCGCTGGGCTGGAAGCGCTCGCAGTGCTTCCACATGCTCGACCGCATGATCGAGTTCGGCCACGACGTCCAGAAGGCCCAGGCCTCCGGCCAGAACTCGCTCTTCGGCCCGGCCGCGGTCGAGGCGCCGCCCGTGCCGCCCGAGGTCCAGGAGATGCGGGAGTGGGACGAGTCCCACGTCCTGTCCTACGAGATGGACGCCCTCGGGCTCTACATCACCGGCCACCCCCTGGCCCGCCACAAGGACCGCCTGCGCAAGCTCGTCTCCCACATGATCGACGAGCTCGACAGCGAGCGCGATTTCGACAAGGACGTCCGCCTGGCCGGCATCATCGGCTCGCTCAAGCCGCTCAAGACCAAGAAGGACGAGCGCATGGCCACCTTCGTCCTCGAGGACCTGACCGGCAAGATCGAGGTCGTCACCTTCCCCGACGCCTTCAGCAAGTGCGGACAATACCTGCGCGAGGGCCAGCTCGTCTGGATCAAGGGCAAGTACATGGGCGAGGAGGACAACCGGCGCATCAGCTTGAGCGCGGCCATGCCCCTGGCCGAGGCCTTCGAGAAGCAGGCCAAGCGCGTCGTGGTGCGCATCTTCCTGCCCGGCCTCGAGGAGTCCACCATCGCCGAGCTCAAGTCCGTCCTCGACGGCTACGAAGGCCGCTGTCCGGTCGAGTTCGAGCTGGAGACGCCCCACTCCTACCGCGTGGTGGCCCAAAGCGCCGAGGTCCAGAAGGTCACGCCTTCCGAGGAGCTCATCCAGAAGATCGAGTCGCTGCTCGGCGAGAACTCGGTCACGGTCGAGTATTGAGCCTGTCCCAAATTGACACCCCGGCCCAAAACGGGTAGAGTAAACTGACTATTTTGTTGATTTTGTGAGGACCGACGTGCCCTACAGCGTTTTTGTGGCCGACCCCAGCCCCTCGGTCCAGAAAGCGGCCCAGCTCGCTTTCGCCGAGCCCGAGTTCCGGGTCGCCGTCTACGACGACGGGGCCTCGCTCCTCGAGGCCCTGGCCGCCGGCCCGCCGGATGCGCTGGTCGTCAGCCTGACCCTGCCCGGCCGGGAGGGCTACGACGTGGCCCGGACCCTGCGCAGCCGCAAGGACCTGGCCGCCGTGCCGCTCGTCGGCCTGCGGGGCGCGTTCGAGTGCCTGGACCGCGACAAGAACGTCCCGGCCGACTACGACGAGGTCGTGGCCAAGCCGTTCGACTCGGAGCGCCTGGCCGCCGCCGTCCGCGAGCTCATCGCCCGCAAGACCGGGCCGTCGTCGCTGCCCGAGGAGCCGGTCTGGTTGGGCGGGCCGCCCGCGTCGCGGGCCACGCCGCCGGCCGCCGCGGCCGCCGCGGCGCCGCCGGACGCGGACGTCCGGGCCCTGGTCCGCGAGGAGATCGGCGGCCTGGAGCGGGAGATCGAGAAGCGCGTCCGGGCCGGCGTCCTGGCCGACCTGAAAGAATGGATGTCCAAGTCATGAGCACCACCGACGAACTGGCCAAAGCCTACGACCCCAAGCCGGTCGAAGAGAAGTGGGGACGATTCTGGCTCGACGAGGGCCTCTATGTCGCCGACGCCAAGTCCCCCCGGCCCAAGTTCTCCATGGTCCTGCCGCCGGCCAACGTCACCGGCATCCTGCACATGGGCCACGCCCTCTGCTTCACCCTGCCGGACATCATCACCCGCTGGAAGCGCATGCAGGGCTTCAACTGCCTCTGGCTGCCCGGCACGGACCACGCCTCGATCGCCGTCCACAACGTCATCGAGAAGAAGCTGGCCGCGGAGGGGAAGAGCCGCGAGTCCGTCGGGCGCGAGGAGTTCCTCCGCATCGCCTGGGAATGGAAGCACAAGTACGCCGGCGTCATCACCAGCCAGCTCAAGAAGCTCGGCCTGTCGCTCGACTGGTCGCGCGAGCGCTTCACCATGGACGAGGGCTTCAGCCGGGCCGTCATCCAGGTCTTCGTCTCCCTCTACAACGAGGGCCTGATCTACCGCGACTACTTTTTGGTCAACCGCTGCCCGCGCTGCCGGACGGTGCTCTCGGACATCGAGATCGAGCACAAGGACCTCCACGGCAAGCTCTGGCATATCCGCTACGCGGTCGAAGGGTCGGACGACTCGGTCGTCGTGGCCACGACCCGGCCCGAGACCATGCTCGGCGACACGGCCCTGGCCGTCCACCCGGACGACGAACGCTACAAGCATCTCCACGGCAAGCGGGTCATCCTGCCGCTCCAGGACCGGCCCATCCCGGTCATCACCGACGAGCGGGTCGAGCGCGAGTTCGGCACCGGCGCGGTCAAGGTCACCCCGGCCCACGACCCGGTCGACTTCGAGCTGGGCAAGAAGCACGGCCTGGAGCAGGTCATCGTCATCGACGGCCAAGGCAAGATGACCGAGGCCGCCGGGCCCGACTTCGCCGGCCTGGACCGCTTCGCCGCCCGGGCCAAGGTCGTGGAGAAGCTCACGGCCCTGGGCCTGCTGGTCAAGATCGAGGACCACGACCACGCCGTCGGCCACTGCTACCGCTGCCAGAGCGTCATCGAGCCGCACCTGTCGTGGCAGTGGTTCGTCCGCATCAAGCCGCTGGCCGACGAGGCCATCCGGGTCGTCGAGTCGGGCGAGATCCAGTTCATCCCGGCCAACTGGTCCAAGACCTACTTCGAGTGGATGTACAACATCCACGACTGGTGCATCTCCCGCCAGCTCTGGTGGGGCCACCGCATCCCGGCCTGGTACTGCCGCGACTGCGGCCACGTCATGGTGGCCATGGAGGCCCCGGCCCGCTGCGCCAAGTGCGGCGGCCCGCTCGACCAGGACGAGGACGTCCTCGACACCTGGTTCTCCTCGGGCCTGTGGCCCTTCGGCACCCTCGGCTGGCCCGACGAGACCGAGGACCTGAAGGCCTTCTACCCGACCGACCTGATGTCGACGGGCTTCGACATCATCTTCTTCTGGGTGGCCCGCATGATCATGCTGGGCCTCAAGTTCCGGGGGCAGATCCCGTTCAAGCAGGTCTTCATCAACGGCCTCGTCCGCGACCTCAAGCGGCGCAAGATGAGCAAGTCGGAAGGCAACATCATCGACCCGCTGGAGATGATCGACAAGTACGGCACCGACGCCCTGCGCTTCACCCTGGCCGCCCTGGCCGTCCCGGGCATGGACCTGGCCCTGTCCGAAGAGCGCATGGCCGGCTACCAGGCCTTCGCCAACAAGATCTGGAACGCCTCGCGCTTCGTGCTCATGAACCTCAAGCCCGGCCTGCCGGCGGTCCGGGAGGCCGACCTGACGCTGGCCGACCGCTGGATCCGCAGCCGGACGAGCGCCGTGGCGGCCGCCCTCGACGAGAGCCTGAACCAGTACAAGTTCTACGAAGCCGCCGACCTCGTCTACCACTTCATCTGGCACGAGTTCTGCGACTGGTACATCGAGTTCGCCAAGGTCGGCCTGCGCGAGGGCAACCGCACGACCGAGGCCGTGCTGGCCGACACCCTGGACCGCATCCTGCGCCTCCTCCACCCCTTCATGCCCTTCATCACCGAAGAGATCTGGCAGCACCTGCCCGGCGCCGGCAAGTCCATCGCCGTCGCGCCGTATCCCCAGGCCGAGCCGGCCTGGGCCGATCCGGCCGCCGAGAAGACCATGGCCCTCCTTCAGGCGGTCATCGTCGAGACCCGGACCATCCGGACCCAGAACAAGATCGCGCCCAAGGAGAAGGTCCGGCTGATCGTCAAGGGCGCCGGCGAGACCGCCGCCCTGGAATCCCAGGCCGCCTTCGTCAGGACCCTGGCCGGGCTCGAGTCGCTCGAGTTCGCCGCCGCCCTGCCCGACAGCGAGGGCCTGCTCAAGGGCGTGGCCGGGCCGTTCGAGATCGGCCTGGTGCCCCCCAAGCCGGCCGACGTCGGCCAGGAGCGGGAGCGCCTGCAGAAGGACCTGGCCAAGGCCGGGGCCGAGATCGAGAAGCTCGAGCGCAAGCTGGCCAACGCCGATTTCGTGGCCAAGGCCCCGGCCGAGGTCGTGGCCGAGAACCGGGCCCGGCTCGAAGAGCTGCAGGCGCGGCGCGAGAAGCTCGACCGCAACCTGGCCGGGCTGGCCGAGTAACCCGGCCGGGAGAAGAGGCGGGAGCCATGCCCGTCGGCGACATCGTCCACCGTCTGGAGACCGTTCTCTCCACCAACGACGCCGCCCGGGCCCTGGCTCTGGACGGCGCCGCGCACGGCACGGCCGTCCTGGCCCGCGAGCAGACCGGGGGCCGGGGCACCAAGGGCCGGAGCTGGCATTCGCCGGCCGGCCTGGGCCTGTACGCCTCGTTCGTCCTGCGCGGTCCCGGCGGCGGGCCGGTGCCGTCGCCCCATCTCCTTCCCCTGGCGGCCGGGCTGGCCGCCTCCGACGCGGTCCTGGAAGCGGCCGCCGTCACGACGGCCCTCAAGTGGCCCAACGACCTTCTGTTCCAGGGCCGGAAGCTCGGCGGCGTCCTCTGCGAGGGCGTTGCCGGGGGGCCCGGGGGGGATTTCGTCGTCGCCGGCATCGGCCTCAATGTCGGCCACCAGAGCGCCGACTTCCCCGACGCGATCCGCGAGGCCTCGACCTCCGTCCGCCTGGCCGCCGGCCGGGACGTCCCCGTCGAAGCCGTCTTCGCCGCCCTTTGCCGGGCCCTGGAGCGCTGGTATAATGTCCTGGCCCGGGGAGACCGGGCCGCCGTCGTCGCGGCCTTCCAGGCCCGTCCGGCCTTCCCCCAGGGCGCGGCCCTGAAGATCGAGACGGCGGAGGGGACCTTCGAAGCGGCCTACCGGGGGCTCGACGCCGACGGCCGTCTCGTCGTCGCCCGCGCCGGGGCCGGAACGGTCGCCCTCGACGCGGTCCTGAAGCTCGAGCGGGCGTCTTGAGGAGGCAGGCCATGCTCATGGCATTCGACGTCGGCAACACGACCATCGCCGTCGGCCTCTTCCGCGGCCGCAAGCTCGTCCGCAGCTGGAAGCTCAAGACCGACAGCGACCGGACGGCCGACGAGTACGGCATGATCATCCTCGGGCTGCTGCACGCCGCGGACCTGACGGCGGGCAAGATCACCGCGGCCATCATCTCCAGCGTCGTCCCGCCCCTGACGCCCGTCGTCGAGGAGGTCTGCCGGACCCGCTTCGCCGTCGAGGCCGGCGTCGTCGGCCCGGGCCTCAAGACCGGCATGCCCATCCTCTACGAGAACCCCCTCGAGGTCGGGGCCGACCGCGTCACCGCGGCCGTGGCGGCCTTCGAGAAGTACGGCGGGCCGGTCATCGTCCTCGATTTCGGCACGGCCACGACCTTCGACGCCGTCTCGGCCAAGGGCGAGTACCTGGGCGGGGCCATCGCCCCCGGCGTGCGCATCTCGGCCGAGGCCCTCTACCTCAAGACGGCCAAGCTGCCCCGCATCGAGATCCGGAAACCCAAACGGGCCATCGGCCGGACGACCGTGGCCAGCATGCAGTCGGGCCTCTATTTCGGCTACATCGGCATGGTCACGCGGACGATCGAGGAGATCCGCAAGGAGCTGGGCCGCGAGGCCCGGGTCGTGGCCACCGGCGGGTTCGGCGGGCCGATCGCCGCCGAGCTGGCCGAGATCGAGGCCTACGAGCCCGACCTGGTCCTCGAGGGCTTGCGGATCATCCACGAGAGGAACCGCGAGGCCCGGGCCTGACCCGGCGCCCCGCGGAGCGGCCATGGCCGACGACAGCGCCCAGAGCGGCTATTACCGGGACATCGCCCGGGCCTACCTGGCGCGCCGCGGCGGGCCGCTCCTCCTCTCGGCCAGGGACCAGGCCGCCATCGCCGCCTGGGAAGCGGACCGCGTTCCGCTCCGGGTCGTGCTCGAGGGCGTCGGCCGGGCCTTCGACGACCTCAAGGCCCGCGGCCGGGCCAGCCGCGCCGTCCCCCTGGCCTTCTGCGACCGGGCCGTCCGGGCCGCCTTCGCCCAGCACCGGGACCGGGCGGCGGGCCGGCACAAGCCCGCGGCGGCCGGACCCGCCCGGCCGGACAAGCGGGAGCGGGCCCGCCGCGAGATCGGCCAGGCCCTGGCGTCCCTGCCGGCCGGCGAGACCGGGATGAAAAGCCTCTTGGCCGAGGCCCTCGGCGTCCTGGACCGGGAGCCGTCCGACTCGGACGCCCTGGAACGGATCGACGCCGCGATCGAAGAGGCGCTCTGGGCCGGGGCGACAGAGGCCGAGAAGGCCGACGCCGCGACCGAGGCCCGTAAGTCGCTCAAGGGCCGTTCGGCAGCTCGGGGACACGTCCCCGGGACATGTCCCCCGGCCGGGTTCGCGGATACGGCCAAGCGCCTGGCCGTCCAGGCCGCCCGGGCCCGCCGCCGGGTCCCCCACGTCTCGCTCCATTATTATTGAGAAGAACCCCATGTCCACCGTTCGCATCCTCAACCTGCTCAAGAAACACCCGCAAGGCCTGGACCTCGACGGCATCCTGGCCGAGCTCGGCCTCAAGCGCAAGGACCGGGCCAAGCTCCTGGACGAGCTGCGCCGGCTCGAGGCCCGGGGCGAGGTCCGCTCGCCGCGCGGCCGCTTCCGGCTGGCCGGCGCCACCGGCGTCGTCCGGGGCCGCTTCGTCACCGCCCGGCCCGGCTTCGGCTTCGTCACCCCCGACGCCGGCGGCCCGGACATCTTCGTCCCGGCCCGCGACGCCCGGGGCGCCCTGCCCGGCGACGAGGTCGCCCTCGTCGTCAACGAGCGCGGCAAGTTCGGCAAGCCCGAAGGCCGGGTCGAGCGCATCGTCCGCAAGGGCCGGACCGGCCTCGTCGGCATCTACGTCGAGCGCCACGGCGCGCCCTTCCTCGAGCCCTTCGACTCGCCGGACACCGACGACGTCCCGCTCAAGTCCCGGGGCAAGCTCAAGGCCGAGCCGGGCATGATCGTCGAGGCCGACCGGGTGACGCACGCCCTGACCCGCGTCTTCGGCCGGCCCGAGGACCCGGGCGTCGACGCCCAAGTCGTCATCGACCGCTACGGCCTGCGCTCGGAGTTCCCGGAGGACGTCCGGGAGGAGGCCGAGGCCATTCCCGACCTCGGCGCCGCGCCGGACCTCGAAGGCCGCCGCGACTTTCGCGGCTGGACGACCGTGACCATCGACGGCGAGACGGCCCAGGACTTCGACGACGCGGTCAGCATCCGGCGCCTGGACGACGGCGGCTGGCTCCTCGGCGTGCACATCGCCGACGTGTCCCACTACGTCAAGCCCGGGTCGGCCCTCGACCGGGAGGCCTTCGAGCGGGGCACCAGCACCTACTTTCCCGGCCTGACCATCCCCATGCTGCCCGAGCGGCTGTCCAACGGGCTCTGCAGCCTGCGGCCCCGCGAGAACCGGCTGACGGTCTCGGCCCTGCTCGACATCGACAAGGAGGGCCGGGTCCGCAAGGCCGAGTTCGGGCCGTCGATCATCCGCACGGTCCATCGCCTGACCTATACGGCCGTCTTCGCCGTTTTCGAGGGCGATGCCGGGGAACGGGCCCGCTACGCCGACGTGGTGCCCGACCTCCTGGCCATGCGCGAGCTGGCCGCGGCCCTGCGGGCCCGCCGCCTGGCCGAGGGCAGCCTCGACTTCGATCTGGTCGAGCCCGAGCTGATCATGGAGGAGGGCCGGCTCCTGGCCGTGGCGGCGGCCGAGCGCAACGAGGCCCACCGGCTGATCGAGGAGTTCATGGTCGCGGCCAACGTGGCCGTGGCCTCGGCCTTCACGGCCCGCCAGGTCCCGGCCATCTACCGCGTCCATCCGGCCCCGGACCCCGGCGACCTGGAGAAGCTGCGCGACGTCCTGCTGCGCTTCGGCCTGGCCCTGCCCGACCCGGCCAAGATCCGGTCCAAGGACCTCCAGCGGGCGATCGACAAGGCCAAAGGCCTGCCCGGGGAGAAGTTCATCGGCCGCCAGGTCCTGCGGGCCCTCAAGCTGGCCGTCTACTCCTCCAAGAACGTCGGCCACTACGGCCTGGCCAAGACCGATTACACCCACTTCACGTCGCCCATCCGCCGCTACCCCGACCTCGTCGTCCACCGCCTGCTCAAGGGCCTGCTCCGCCGCGAGCCGCGGCCGGACCTCGACCTCGAGGCCATCGCCGCCGCGTCGTCCGAGCGCGAGCGCAACGCCGCCGAGGCCGAGCAGTCTCTCGTCGAGTGGCGCATCCTGCGCTTCCTCAAGGACCGCCTGGGCGAGGAGTTCGACGGCCTGGTCGTCGACGTCATCAAGGCCGGCCTCCTGGTCGAGCTCGAGGATTACTTCGTCTCCGGCCTGCTGCCCTTCGGCTCGCTCGGCGGCGACTACGAGCCCCGGCCGGCCGGGCGGCGGTTGCGGCCCAAGAAGAAGCGGCCCCGCCTGGAGCTCGGCGACGCCGTCCGGGTGGCGCTCGTGTCCTGCGACCCGGCCCTGCGGCGCATCGGCTTCGTGCCGGCCGAGGGGCCGGCGGCGAAAGGCGGGCGCGCGTGAAGGCCGCCGCGTTCGACGCCGTCCTCGATTTCTCCCTGTCCGGGCACGGGCCGGACCTCCGGGCCGAGGTCCTCTTCCTGGGCGGCTCGGCGCCGGCCCGCATCCTCGATTACGAGGTGGCCGGGCGCCGCAAGGCCCCCTTCGTCCGCGTCCAGACCGACCGGCCCGTCGAGGTCAAGTGGGCCGACCCGTTCGAGGTCAGGACGGCCAAGGGCGAGACCCTCGGCCGCGGCCGGTGCCTTTACCCGGCCCCGCCGACGCCGCAGGAGCTGGCGCTTTCCCGGCGCAAGGTTCTGTTGGCCCGGCTCGAGGGGAGCGAGAAGGACATGGTCCTGGCCCTGGCCGAGCAGGGCGGCCTGCAGGGGCTGAAGGGCGAGGACCTGGACCGCTTCGCCCGCCTCTCCCAAGCCCGCCTGGAAACGCTGTCCCGGGCCCTCGAGGAGGAGGGCCGCCTGCGCATCCTCGGTTTCGCCCCCCTGCGCCTGCTGTCCCAGGCCAACCTCGACCTGCTGCGCGGCCGCATCGTCTCCTTCCTGGGGCAGTATCACAAGAAGCACCCGGGCCAGAAGGGCGTTCCGGCGGACGCGCTCGAGAAGAGGTTCGAGGCCCCGAAGAACGTCCTGACGCTGGCCCTGCGCCTGCTGGCCAAGGAGGGCCGGGTGATCGAGGAGGCCGGGACGGTGCGGCTGCCCGATTTCCGGGCTCCCCTCTCGGCCGCCGACGAGGCCGCCCTGGCCGAGCTCGAAGGCCTGGTCCTGCGCGGCGAGATGGGGACGGTGACCCTCGACGACGTCCGGGCCCAGCTGGGCCTGTCGCCGTCCCGGCTTCAGGCCTTGATGGGGGTCCTGGCCGAGCGCAAGAAGGTCGTCGAGGGCTTCGACGGCTTCATCCTGCACCAGAACTGGCTCGACGAGATCATCGCCAAGGTCAGGGCCTCGGGGAAACGCGAGCTGACGGTGGCCGACTTCAAGGCCATGACGGGACTGTCGCGCAAGTACAGCATCCCGCTGCTCGAGCTCCTCGACAGTCTGGGCGTTACCCGCCGCAAGGGCTCGGTGCGGGATATCCTCTAATTATTTCGGTTCTTCGCCTTCGGGCTTCTCTTCGGGCTGCTCCGCGGACGCCTCGGCGGCCTCATCCTCGGGCTTCTTCTTGAGCGCGGTCTTGAGCAGGTCGGCGAAGATGCCGAACTTGGGCTTGACCTCGTCCTTCTTCGGGGCCGGTTTGACCTCGTCCTTCTTCTCCCGGACCCGCTGCTGCTCGGGCGTTTCTTCCTCTTTTTCCTTGACCGCGGCCAGGGCGTCGCGCTCGGACTCTTCCTCGGCGATCTTCTCCTCGATGACCCGCCGCTCGCTCTTCTTGGGCCGCGGGCCCTTGTCGCTGCCGCCGCCCTCCTTGGGCTTCCTCTTCTTGAATTCCTTGCCCTTCTTGGCCGTGGCCGGGTCGGGCAGGGGGGCCTGCGGGGCGGCGGGCGCGGCCGGCGCCTGCGGCGCGGGCTCGTAGTTCGTGTCGGGCTCGAACCCGCCCATCTCCTCGGCCACGGCCTCGAGGGCCGCCTCCTCCGGGGTATAGGCCTCGGAGACGGCCTCCTCGTCGAAGCCTTCGGCGTAGGCGGCCTCGCCGGCCTCCTCCTCCTCGATGAAGGGCTCGCGGTAGGTGAAGACGCCCTTCTTCTTGTCGGACTTGGTGAACTCCGGCGAGTTGATGAGGACGTATTCGACGTCCTCCTGGGTCGTCTGGCGGACCAGGTCGATCAGGTGGTAGGCCCGCAGAAAGTGGAGCGAATGGGCCGAGGTGGACAGGATCGGGTCGCGGAAGATGGTCACGACCAGGTCGCGCAGGTTGAAGCCCTCGCGGGTGGCCGTCAGCGGCAGCAGGAGGGACAGGGTCTCCCGCTCGATGTAGATGATCTTGTTCGGCTCGGCGTAGGTGTAGGCCTCCTCGCCGTTGTCGGTGAACTCGTCCCGCTCGGCGTCGTAGGCCAGGCGGATGACGGACATCTTCTTCTTGGACCGCTTGACCCAGAACTTGAAGGTCGTCGGGCCGGTCCGCTCCAGGGTCAGGCTGGCGCCCTGGGGGATGTTGTGCTGGGTGTAGTAATCCTGAAGGCCGAGGAAGAAGTTCTGGGCCGGGTAGTAATAGAGGGTGTAGGCCTTGTTCTCCTCGGAGTCCGTGAAGGTGTATTCCCGGGCGTGGGACAGGAGCTTGCCCAGGCTGCGGGGGACCTTGAGGCCGCCGGAGACGATCTCGCGCCAGCTCAGGTAGACCTTGATCGGGAAGTCCTGGACGATGCTCATCTCGGGCTTCTCGAGCTCGTCCATCTCCGGCACTTCGGCCATCTCGGCCGACAGGGCCAGGCCCTCGGGCAGGGCGTTGAGGATGGACTTGAGGTGCCACTTGCCCCAGCCGCCGTCGGCGAGGAGGATGAACTCCTTCTTGTGCTTCTTCTCGAGCAGGGCGGCCAGGCTCAGGCAGGTCAGGTCGAACAGGTCCGACGAGGCCTCCAGGCCGAAGAACTTGCGGACCAGGTCCTCGGTCGAGGCCGAGCGCCCGGCGGCCTGGAAATCGGCCTCGATCTCGCCGACCTTCTCGGCCGGGATGTCGACGCGCTTGGACGTCAGCTGCCAGAACTCGTTCCAGGCGAAGACGCGGGGGTCCTTGGCCAGCCGGGCCCGGAGGTTCTTCTCCAGGGTGCGCAGGTCGCGCTCGGTCATGGGCAGCTCGGTCAGGCGGGGGTCGTCGGCCTTGGCCATGATCTCGGGGGCCTTGGCCCGGCCCTCGCAGTTGGACGGCAGGAGCACCTGCGTCCGGGTCTTTTTCATGTAGTCGACGTACTTGCGGAACACCCCGCCGCCGGGGTAGTCGACCTCGAGCATGTCGCAGGCGAAGTGCTTGTTGAAGGTCTTGGCCACGACCTTGAGGATGACCCGGCCCTCGAAATGCTCGACGGCCTTGCTGCCGACGGTCAGCGGCTCGTTGTATTCCTTCTCGATGAGGTCGCCGACCTCGTAGCGCGTGTCGGGGTCGTACTTCTTGACGTCCTGGGTGCGCTCGGTGGCGGTCTTGGCGAAGGCCAGCCGGCCGGCCAGGTCGTGCGTCGACTGGGGATGCGGCGCCCGCTCGAGCTCGCGCTCGACGAGGGCCAGGTCCTCGTCGGACACCTCGGTCAGATTGATCGGTTCGGCGTTCATATCAGTCCTTGTCCCCCATGAGCGCGATGAGGATGGCCTTCTGGGCGTGGAGGCGGTTCTCGGCCTCGTCGTAGACGACGGAGTACGGGGCGTCGATGACCTCGTCGGTGACTTCGTCGCCGCGGTGGGCCGGCAGGCAGTGCATGAAGATGGCGCCCTTGCCGGCCTGGGCCATGAGCCGGCCGTTGACCTGGTAGGGGGCGAAGATGCGGGCCCGGGCCTCCTTCTCCGACTCCTGGCCCATGGAGGCCCAGACGTCGGTGTAGACGGCGTCGGCGCCGGCCACGGCCTCTTCGGCCGAGGCGGTCAGGGTCAGGGCGAAGCCGGTGTCCCGGCCGTCCTCGCGGGCCCAATCGACGACCTGTTTCTTGGGCTCGTAGCCGGGCGGGGTGGCCACGGCCATCTTGGTCCCGCCGCGGGCGGCGGCCAGCATCAGGCTGTGGCAGACGTTGTTGCCGTCGCCGACGTAGGCCAGCTTGAGGTTCGACAGGGCGCCCTTGTGCTCCCGCAGGGTCAGGAAGTCGGCCATGGCCTGGCAGGGGTGCGACAGGTCGGTCAGGGCGTTGATGACGGGGATCCTGCAGCTGGCGGCCAGGTCGACGGCGATCTGGTGCCCGAAGGTCCGGATCATGATGCCGTCCACCCAGCGCTCGAGGTTCTTGCCGATGTCGTAGGCGCCCTCGCGGCTGCCCAGGGAGATGTCGGAGGGGGCCAGGTAGATGGCCTCGCCGCCCAGCCGGAGCATGCCCGTCTCGAAGGTCATCCGCGTGCGCAGGGACGGCTTCTGGAAGATCATGGCCAGGATCTTGTTCTTGAGGGCCTTGCGGCATTTGTCGGGGTGTTTCTTGATCTCGGCGGCCCGGTCCAGCATCTGGCCGAACTCGTACACGCTCAAGTCGCGGATGGACAGGAAGTCTTTCTGCATGGCGGCTCCTCCTAGGATGCGGCGACGATCCGGGTCCCGGACCGGTTGATCAGGGCGGCCTTGAGATGGGTGTCCTTGGTGATCAGGACCTCCCGGCCGCCGGCCTCGATGTACTCGACGGCGGCCCGGATCTTGGGCCCCATCGACCCCGGCGGGAACTGGCCGTCGGCCAGGTGGCGGCGGGCCTCGTCCACGGTCAGGACGGGCGCCTCGGCCTGGTCCGGCTTGCCGAAATTGACGAAGACGCGCTCGATGGCGGTCAGGATGATGAACAGGTCCACCTTGACCTCGCGCGCGAGCAGGCTCGCGGCGTAGTCCTTGTCGATGACGGCCTCGACGCCTTCGAAGAGGCCGTTGGAGTTGATGACGACCGGGATGCCCCCGCCGCCCGCGGCGATGACGATGCGCCCCGCCTCGACGAGCTGGGTGATGACGCCCTTGGGGACGACGTCGATGGGCTTGGGCGAGGCCACGACCTTGCGGTAGCCGCGGCCGGCGTCCTCGACCATGGTCCAGCCCTTCTCGCGGGCCAGCTGCTCGCCCCGGAACTTCGAGTAGAACGGGCCGACCGGCTTGGTCGGCTTGGCGAAGGCCGGGTCGTCCTTGTCGACGACGACCTGGGTGACGAGGGAGGCGACCTCCTTGTCGATGGAGCGCCGCCGCAGCTCGTTGACCAGGGCCCGTTCCAGCATGAAGCCCATGCTGCCCTCGGTCATGGCGTCGCAGACGTCGAGCGTGTAGGGCGGGATCTTGTTGGCCGCCTCTTCCATCTGGATGAGGAGGTTCCCGACCTGCGGCCCGTTGCCGTGGACGATGATGAGCTCGTAGCCCTTGCGGACGATGTGGACCATGAGCTCGGCCGCCCGGGCGGCGTTGCGCATCTGCTCCGACTGCAGACCTTTCTGGTTGTCGGGCAGCATGGCGTTGCCGCCGAAGGCGACGAGGGCGATCTTCGGTCTCATCGGTCTCAGAACTTCTTCAGGACGTCCTTCAGGGTCGGGCTGCCGACCTCCTCGAGCTCGTAGCCGACGCGCAGGATGGGCTTGGAGACCTTGATGACCCGGGTGATGTCGATGGGCGTGGCGCTGACGACGAGGTCGCAATCGATGGCCTCGATGGTCTGGGCCAGCTCGCGGGTCTGCTTGTCGCCGTAGCCCATGGCCGGCAGGACGTCGAAGAGGTGGTTGTATTTCTCGAAGGTCTTCTTGATCGAGCCGACGGCGAAGGGCCGGGGGTCGATGATCTGGGCCGCGCCGTACTTGCGGGCCGCGACGATGCCGGCGCCGTACTTCATGCCGCCGTGGGTGAGGGTCGGGCCGTCCTCGATGACCAGGACGCGCTTGCCGCGGATGCGCTCGCCGTCCTGGACGATAACGGGGGAGTTGGCCTTGACGATCTTGGCCTTGGGATTGGCCTTCTTGGCGTCGGCCAGCACGGTCTCGATGCCCTCGGGGGTGGCCGTGTCCATCTTGTTGACGACGATGACCTGGGCCCGGCGGAAGTTGGTCTCGCCGGGGTAATAGGTCAGCTCGTGCCCGGCCCGGTGCGGGTCGGCCACGACGATCTCCAGGTCGGACTTGTAGAAGGGGAAGTCGTTGTTGCCGCCGTCCCAGAGGATGACGTCGGCTTCCTTCTCGGCCTGGCGGAGGATGGCGCCGTAGTCGACGCCGGCGTAGACGATGATGCCCTTGTCGATGTGGGGCTCGTACTCCTCGCGCTCCTCGATGGTGCACTCGTGCTTGTCGAGGTCGGCGTAGGTGGCGAAGCGCTGCACCTTCTGCTTGACCAGGTCGCCGTAGGGCATGGGGTGGCGGATGGCGGCGACCTTGCGGCCCTTCTTCTGGAGGATCTCGGCCACGCGGCGGGTGGTCTGGCTCTTGCCCGAGCCGGTCCGGACGGCGCAGATGGACACGACGGGCTTGCGGCTCTTGATCATCGTGTCGTTGGGGCCGAGCAGGACGAAGTTGGCGCCGGCGGCCTGGGCCCGCGAGGCCATGTGCATGACGTACTCGTGCGGCAGGTCGCTGTAGGCGAGGTGGACGTCGTCGACCTTGTGGGCGGCGATGAGGGCCTCCATCTCGGACTCGGCCTCGATGGGGATGCCCTTGGGGTAGAGCTTGCCGGCCAGGGCCGCGGGATACTTGCGGCCCTCGATGTCCGGGATCTGCGTCGCGGTGAAGGCGACGACCCGGTAGTCCGGATTGTCCCGGAAGTAGGTGTTGAAGTTGTGGAAGTCGCGCCCGGCGGCGCCGAGGATCAGGACCTTCTTCATGAACGAGCTCCTTTCATGAGAAAAACTTCTCCATCCAAAAATGCGGACATCTTCAGTTTTGCGAAAAACGAAGGATAAGTATAGCCCATATAAGGCTTTAAATCAATCGAGGTTAGCACGCTCGCTTATCTGAGGATCCAAGGGCGGATTCCTCCCTCGGCGCCACCCCCCATCCGTCCTCACCGCTCCAAAGGGCTCTTCGGCATCAGCGGTTCCGGGCGGGTGGGGGGCCCCCCGCGCCGTTGCGTCACCGCCCTTGCAGGGCGCTTTTCTACGCTCGCGCTTGCCCTAAGATCAGTTTTTAATGGAAGCCCTATTGGGCTATAGGGGGGGCAGGAAAGGACATGGAGGCCTCCGGGGCCGGGGGAAGAGGGCGGCAGGGGACATGTCCCCCGGGTAAGTGCCCCTGGAAACCCCTATTTCGGCTTGGCGGGCGGGGTGATCTTGCGGCCGGGGGCGCGCTTGGCGAATCCCCCCTGGGGCCGGGGCGGGGCCGGCGGGCGGCGGGGCTGTTTCCAGGCGGGCTTTTGGCGGCGGTTGATGGGGTGGGGCATGGCATCCTCTTAAAGCGTGACGATCTCGGCCGTCCGGGCGGCCGGGTCGAGCAGGGCGACGGTGCTTTTCCCCCGCAGCCAGCCCCCGGTCTCCCCGGGATTGACCAGGAGGACGCCGTCCCGGGTCTCGACCAGGGCCCGGTGGGTATGGCCGAAAACGACCACGTCGCCGGCCTTGAGGGCGGCCTGGCGCCCGGCCGTCGCGTCCAGGTGGCAGACGACGATCCGGAGGCCGGCGTGGGCGACGATAAGGGGGCCGTCCCCGATCTCGCCGAGGCCCTGAAAGGCCCGGGCCAGACCGGCCTTTTCCCCGTCGCAGTTGCCGTAGACGGCCCGGACGGGGGCCTTCAGGTTCCGCAGCTCCTCGGCCGTGAAGGGGGCCACGATGTCCCCGGCGTGGATGACCAGGTCGCAGCCGGCGTCGTTGAACAGGCGGACGGCCTCCCGGACCCGGGTCAGGTTGTCGTGGCTGTCGGACATCAGGCCGATCACGGCCGGATTATAGCCCGAACGCGGCGATCGGTCCACGGTCCCCGGCCCCCGCCGCCGGCCGGAAAACGGAAACGTCCCCGTTTCCTTGACAGTCACCCCCGATTTGCTTAATATAGAACGGCTTTAGAGTACGGATGTAGGCGCGTAGCTCAGTGGGAGAGCGCTTCCCTGACACGGAAGAGGCCGTGGGTTCAATCCCCTCCGCGCCTACCACGATCACCCGCCCTCTCGAGGGACTGCACACGATGATGAGCGAGAAGACATATCCTCCGATCGAGGTCCTGCGCCACAGCGCGGCGCACCTGCTGGCCCACGCCGTCCTCGATCTCTACCCCGAGACCAAGACCGGCATCGGGCCGGCCGTGGAGACGGGCTTCTATTACGACTTCCTGCGCGACACCCCCTTCACCCCCGAGGACCTGGAGCGGATCGAGGCCCGGATGAAGGAGATCGCCCGGGAGGACGTGCCGGTCGAACGGCTCGTCCTGACCAAGGACGAGGCCCTCGAGATGTTCGAGAAGAAGGGCCAGCCGCTCAAGGTCGAGCTCATCCGGGAGAAGGGCGAGGCCCAGGTCACCGTCTACCGCCAGGGGCCGTTCGCCGATTTCTGCCTCGGCCCCCATGTGCCCTCGACCGGCCTGCTCCAGCACGTCAAGCTGCTCTCGGTCTCCGGCGCCTATTGGAAGGGCGACGAGCGCAACGCCCAGATGCAGCGCATCTACGGCACCGTCTTCGCCACCGCCCAGGAGCTGGCCGACCACCTGCGGATGCTCGAGGAGGCCAAGAAGCGCGACCACCGCCGCCTGGGCACGGAGCTCGACCTGTTCAGCGTCAACGACGTCCTCGGGGCCGGCCTCATCCTCTGGCACCCCAAGGGCGCCCGTATCCGGGCCGCCATCGAACAGCACTGGCGCGAGCGCCACTGGGCCGGCGGCTACGACATCCTCTACACCCCCCACATCGGGCGGGCCACCCTCTGGGAGACCTCGGGCCACCTCGGCTTCTACAAGGACAGCATGTACGCGCCGATGGAGATCGACGAGCAGCCGTACTACCTCAAGCCGATGAACTGCCCGTTCCACATCCAGATCTACAAGTCCCGGATGCGCTCCTACCGGGACCTGCCCCTGCGCTGGGCCGAGCTCGGCACCGTCTACCGCTACGAGCGCAGCGGCACCCTGCACGGCCTGCTCCGGGTCCGCGGCTTCACCCAGGACGACGCCCACATCATCTGCACGCCCGAACAGATCGAGGACGAGATCCTGCGCGTCCTCGACTTCTCCGTCTCCATCCTGGCCGACTTCGGCTTCACCGACAACAAGATCGAGCTGTCGGTCCGCGACCCGAAGAACCCCGGCAAGTACGCCGGCTCGGACGCCCTCTGGCGGCAGGCCGAGGCCTCGCTCGTCAGGGCCCTCGAGACCCGCGGCTACCCCTACGAGCGGATGGAGGGCGAGGCCGTCTTCTACGGGCCCAAGATCGACATCAAGATCAAGGATGCCATCGGCCGGCTGTGGCAGTGCACGACCATCCAGTTCGACTTCAACATGTCCGAGCGGTTCGGCATGACCTACATCGGCGAGGACGGCCAGGAGCACCGGCCCTACATGGTCCACCGGGCCCTGCTCGGCTCGCTGGAGCGCTTCTTCGGCGTCCTCGTCGAGCATTACAACGGGAGCTTCCCCCTGTGGCTGGCGCCCGTCCAGGCCGTCGTCCTGCCCATCGCCGAGCGCCACGAAGCCTATGCCCGGGCCCTCGAGGAGCGGCTGCGGACCGCCGGGCTGCGGGCCGCCGTCGACTTGAGCCGGGAGAAGGTCGGCAAGAAGATCCGCGAGGCGGAGACCCAGAAGGTCCCGCTCATCCTGGTCGTCGGCGACAAGGAGGTCGAGCGCGGCTCGGCCGCCCTGCGCGTCCACGGCCAGGGCGACAAGGGCGAGGTCGACCTGGCCCGCTTCCTCGAGCGGGCCCTCGAGCTCGTCCGCCAGAAGAGCCTGGCCGTCAATTTCTAGAGGAGGCCCCCCCATTTTCAAGAGACACGGTTTCTACCCCGCGGTCGCCAAGGCCAAGCCCCACCGGATCAACGAGATGATCCTCACCCGCGAGGTGCGGGTCATCGACGAGAACCGCCAGGCCCTGGGGGTCCTGCCGACGGCCCAGGCCATCCAGATGGCCCGGGACCGCGGCCTCGACCTGGTCGAGATCGCGCCGGGCGCCGACCCGCCGGTCTGCAAGATCACCGACTACGGCAAGTTCCTGTACGAACAGCACAAGAAGGACCACGAGGCCAAGAAGCACCAGAAGCAGATCCAGATCAAGGAGATCAAGTTCCGCCCCAAGATCAGCGTCCACGACTACGACTTCAAGATGAAGCACGTCAAGCGCTTCCTCGGGGAAGGCAACAAGGTCAAGATCACGGTCATGCTGCGCGGCCGCGAGAAGCAGAAACCCGAGCTCGGCCAGCAGGTCCTGGACCGGGTCCTCGGCGACGTCAAGGACCTGGCCACCCAGGACGGCTCGGCGCGGCGGATGGACTGGGCCGTGTCCGCCCTGCTCGTCCCCACTAAGGTAGGAGGAAAAGATGCCAAAGTTAAAAACCCACAAGGGAGCCCAAAAGAGGTTCAAGGTCACGGAGAAGAAAAAGTTCCTGCACGCCAAGGCCAATAAGAAGCACATCCTGACCAAGAAGGCGTCCAAGCGCAAGCGCCAGCTCGGCCAGGACGGCCAGGCCAGCCCCGGCGACGTCAAGAACCTGCGCAAGATGCTCCCCTACGAGCTGTGAGCGCCCGTCCCCATTAGGAGATCCCCATGCCACGCGTAAAACGCAGCACCAACCGCCGCGACCGGCGCCGCAAGGTCCTCGGCCGGGCCAAGGGCTATTTCGGCGCCAAGAGCCGCAATTACCGGACCGCCAAAGAGGCCGTCGAGAAGTCCCTGCTCTACGCCTACCGCGACCGGCGGGCCAAGAAGCGCGACTTCCGCAGCCTCTGGATCGTCCGCATCAAGGCCGGGGCCGTGGCCAACGGCACGTCCTACAGCCGCTTCATCAGCGGCCTCAAGGCCCTCGGCGTCGGCCTGGACCGCAAGGTCCTGGCCGACCTGGCCGTCCACGCCCCCGCGACGTTCGCCCACCTGGTCCGGATGACGAAGACCCCGGCGGCGTAGTTCCCGCCGATGGCCACGCTGAAGGACCGGATCGACGAGGTCCGGAAGGCGTTCGAGGCGGCCGCTCCCCGGGCGGGCGAGGCCAAAGCCCTCGAGGAGCTCCACACGGCCTTCCTGGGCCGGAAACAAGGGCGGATCACGCTCCTGTTCGAGGAGCTGAAGTCCGTCCCGCCGGAGGAGAAGCGCGAGGCCGGCCGCCTCATCAACGAGCTCAAGCAGGCCGTCGTCGACCGCCTGCGGGCGCTCGAGGCCCAGGCCGGCCCCGCGGTCCGTCCGGCCCGCGACATCGACCTGACGCTGCCCGGGCGCAAGCGGTACGTCGGCCGGCCCCACCCGCTGACCCTCTTCCAGGAGGAGATCGAGCGCATCTTCCTGGGCATGGGCTTCTCCATCGAGGAGGGGCCCGAGATCGAGACGGACTACTACAACTTCGAGGCCCTCAACTTCCCGCCCTACCACCCGGCCCGCGACAAGTGGGACACCCTGTTCATCAAGGGCGACCTGCTGCTGCGGACCCACACCTCGCCCGTCCAGATCCGGGTCATGGAGCGGACGAAGCCGCCCATTCGGATCATCTGCCCCGGCCGGGTCTTCCGCCGCGAGACGCCGGACCCGACCCACCTGCCGATGTTCCTGCAGGTGGAGGGGCTGGTCGTCGACCAGGGCGTCACCTTCGCCAACCTCAAGGGCACGCTCGAGCATTTCCTGCGGGCCCTGTTCGGCGAGAAGGTCAAGGTCCGCTTCCGGCCCAGCTACTTCCCCTTCACCGAGCCCTCGGCCGAGGTCGACATCGAGTGCCTCGTCTGCTCGGGCAAGGACCCCGGCTGCCGCGTCTGCGGCGGCACGGGCTGGAAGGAGATCCTGGGCTCGGGCATGGTCGATCCCCAGGTCCTCAAGAACGTCAACATCGACCCGGAGAAGTATTCCGGCTGGGCCTTCGGCCTGGGCGTCGACCGGACCGCCATGTTCTCCTTCGGCCTGCCGGAGCTGCGCTACTTCTACGAGAACGACCTTCGATTCCTTCGCCAGTTCGGGGCCAAATGAAGATCAGCCAGGATTGGATCCGCGAGTACGTCGCCGTCGACCTGCCCCGCCGCGAGCTCGTCGACCGGCTGACCATGATCGGCTGGGTGCCCGAGACCGTCGAGGAGCGGGACGGCGATCTCGTCCTCGACCTCGAGACCTACGCCAACCGCCCCGACACCCTCGGCCACCTCGGGGTGGCCCGCGAGCTGGGGGCCCTGCTCCGCCTGCCCCTGCTGGAGAAGGACTGGCCGGTGGCCGAGCTCGACGAGGACACGGCCGGCGCGGCCGACGTCCAGATCACGGCCGAGGCCCTCTGCCCCCGGTACTGCGGCCTGATCGTCCGCGGCGTCCCCGTCGGGCCGTCGCCCGACTGGATGCGGCGGCGCCTGGAGGCCATGGGCCTGCGGCCCATCAACAACGTCGTCGACGTCTCCAACTACGTCCTCTTCGCCACCGGCCAGCCGCTGCACACGTTCGACTTCGGCCGCCTCGGCGGCGGCCGCATTGTCGTCCGCAAGGCCAAGCGCGGCGAGACCCTGGTCGACCTGGACGGCCGGACGCTCGAGCTCGGGACCGACATGCTGGTCATCGCCGACGAGAGCCGGCCCGTGGCCCTGGCCGGCGTCATCGGCGGCCAGGCCTCCGGCATCACCGCCTCGACCCGCGACGTCTTCATCGAGAGCGCCTGCTTCGACCCCGTCGGCATCCGCAAGACGGCCAAGGCCCTCGGGCTTTCGACCGACGCTTCCTACCGCTTCGAGCGGGGCTCCGACATCGACTTCGCGCCCCGGGCCGCCCGCATGGCCGCCTCGCTGTTGACCCAGATGGGCGGGCGGGCCACGCGCGGCCTCATCGACCGTTATCCCCGGCCGCCCAAGCCCCGGACGGTCCGCCTCCGGCTGCGCCGCATCGCCGAGCTCCTGGGCGTGGTCGTGCCCGAGGACTTCGTCGTCGACGTCCTGGGCCGCCTGGGCTTCCGCCTGGAGCCCTCCGCCCACCACGCCTGGCGCGTCACCGTGCCGGCCTTCCGGGTCGACGTCTCGCGCGAGGCCGACCTGGTCGAAGAGGTGGCCCGCTTCTACGGCTACGACCGCATCCCGTCGCGGGTCACCCCGGTCGACTCGTTCCCGCTGGCCGTCCACCGGTGCCGCGAGCGCCTCGCCCGCCTCCGCCGGGCCCTCTGCGGCCAAGGCTTCGACGAGGTCGTCAACTGGAGCTTCGCCGACCCCGAACGGGAGGCCGCCGCGGCCGGCGGCAAGACGGCCGTGCCCATCCGCAACCCGATCTCCAACCGGGCCTCGGTCCTGCGCACGACCCTGCTCCCCGGGCTGGTCGAGAACGCCGCCTGGAACCTCAACCGCGGGCTCGAGGGCGTCCACGTCTTCGAGGCCGGCAACGTCTTCTCCTGGCTCGACGACGCCAAGCCCTGCGAGGAGCTCCACCTCGGGCTCCTCTCGACCGGGCTCCTGCCCGGGGCCGGCCCGGCCCTGGCCGCCGCCGAGACCGACGTCTTCGTGGTCAAGGGCGCGGTCGAAGCCGCCCTCGAGGCGCTTCGTTTCGACCCTGTCGCGTTCGAGGAGCGCGATCATCCGACCTTCGAGCCCGGCCGGGCCCTGGCCGCGCTCTACAAGGGCCAGCCGGTCGGCCACCTCGGCCTCCTCCGGCGCGACTTCGCCGCGGCCGTCTCGGTCGAGCGGCCGGTGTTCGCGGCCGAGATCGACCTCTCGGCCCTGTTCGAGAAGACGCCCCGGCCGTTCTCCTTCGTCCCCGTGCCCAAGCATCCCGGGGCCGTCCGCGACCTGTCGTTCCTCATGGACCGCGCCGTCGCCTACGGCGAGGTGGCCCGCGTCATCGGCCGGCTCGATCAGCCGCTCCTCGAGGGCTTCGAGCTCGTCGACCGCTTCGCCGGCCCGCCCGTGCCCGAAGGCCGGGTCAGCCTGACCGTCCGGCTCCGCTTCCGCCATCCGCAGCGGACGCTGGTGACCGGGGAGGTGGACAAGGCCGCCCAGGAGATCGTCGGCCAGCTCAAGGCCGCTCTGGATATCCAACTCAGGGAGGGTGCAAATTGACTTCCGAACTCGAGCGCATTAAAATACTCGAAGGCAAGATCGGACAGGTCGTCGACCACATCCACAAGCTGACGGCCGAGAACGAGAAGCTGCGGCAGCAGCTCAAGGAGCTGAAGACCGAGAAGAAGGACTTCGAGGAGAACGCCCGCAAGATCGCCCGGATGGACGAGGACATGAAGAAGTACGAGGGCGAGCGGGAGGTCCTCAAGGGGAAGATCGAGGCCATCATCGGCCAGATCGACCAGCTGGGCTTATGACCGAACACATCCTCGAGATCGAGATCTTCGGACAGCGGTACAAGATCCGCGTCAAAGGAGAAGAGGATGAGCAGTATATCGGCCACTTGACCTCGCTCGTGGACCAGAAGATGCACGAAGTGGCGGTGAAATCGAAGTCCGCGGACACGACCAAGATCGCCGTGCTGGCGGCCTTGAACATCGCGGACGAGCTCTTTCTCAGCCAGAAGAAGCTGGACCAGCTGAACGAGGCCTTGGGCCATATGGAGACGGAGATCGAAAGCTTGGAAGGGCATCTTTTCGCAGATGACACGACATACACGGACGCCGATAAATCCCCGCTGTGACGGGGCGGCCCCCGGGGGCCGTCTCGAGGGCCGGGCCGCTCCCGGCGCGGGCATCTGACGCTTCCGGCCTTTCCTTCCCGTCTCCTCATTACGCATAGATGAGGAGGTTCGCCCCATGAACTGGCTGACGTACGTCGCCATCGCCCTGACCGTCGTCCTGGCCGCCGCCGTCGTCGTCCTCCTGCTCAAGCGGCAGGCCGGCTCCCGCAAGGCCGCCGAGGCCGAAGACCAAGCCCGCGTCCTTCTGGAACGGGCCCGCGAGGACGGGGAGAAGATCCGCCGCGAAGCGGCCATCGAGGCCCGCGAGAAGGACCTGGCCCGCCAGAACGAGCTGGAGGCCCAGAACCGCGAGAAGCAGCGCAAGATCAACGAGACCGAGCGCCGCCTCTTGAGCAAAGAAGAGAACCTGGAGCGGCGCTTCCAGTCGATCGAGCGCAAGGAGCGCGATTTCACCCAGAAGGAGCGCCAGATCTCGAAAAAGGAAAAGGACCTCGAGGCCGAGGAGGCCAAGATCGCCGAGGCCCTCCAGAAGGCCGTCCAGGAGCTGGAGCGCGTCTCCGGCCTGACCCAGGACGAGGCCAAGGCCATGCTGATCAAGAAGATCGAGGACGAGGCCCGCCTGGAGGCCATCGCCACGGTCCGCCGCATCGAGGACGAGGCCCGCGAGAAGGCCGCCGTCTCCTCCCGGGAGATCATCACCAACGCCATCCAGCGCTCGGCCGCCGAGCACGTCACCGAGACGACGGTCTCNCGAGACGACGGTCTCGGTCGTCGACCTGCCCTCGGACGACATGAAGGGCCGCATCATCGGCCGCGAGGGCCGCAACATCCGGGCCCTGGAGATGGCCACCGGCGTCGACATCATCGTCGACGACACGCCCGAGGCGGTCATCCTGTCGAGCTTCGACCCCATCCGCCGCGAGCTGGCCCGGCTGTCCATCCAGAAGCTGGTCACCGACGGGCGCATCCACCCGGCCCGCATCGAGGACATCGTCGAGTCGGTCAAGGCCGACCTGGAGCAGAAGATCAAGCAGGAGGGCGAGTCGGCCGTCCTGGAGCTCAAGGTCCGCGACATCCACCCCGAGCTGATCAAGCTCCTGGGCAAGCTCAAGTACCGCACCAGCTACGGCCAGAACGTCCTCCAGCACACCAAGGAAGTGGCCATGCTGGCGGCCATGATGGCCCGCGAGATCGGGCTGGACACCAACGTCGCGCTGCGGGCCGGCCTGCTTCACGACATCGGCAAGGCCGTCGACCGCGACGTCGAGGGCACCCACACCGAGCTCGGCGTCGAGCTGGCCAAGAAGTACGGCGAGTCGGAGAGGGTCGTCCAGGCCATCGCCTCGCACCACCGCGACGTCGACTTCCCGTCCATCGAGGCCGTCCTGGTCCAGGCCGCCGACACGCTCTCGGCCGCCCGGCCCGGGGCCCGGCGCGAGCTGCTGGAGACCTACATCCAGCGCCTGGAGAAGCTCGAGGAGATCGCCGCCTCGTTCGAGGGCGTCTCCAAGACCTTCGCCCTCCAGGCCGGCCGCGAGATCCGCATCATCGTCGAGGCCCTCAAGGTCACCGACGACAAGGCGGCCCTGCTGGCCAAGGACGTGGCGGCCAAGATCAAGGCCGAGCTCGACTACCCCGGCCAGATCAAGGTCACGGTCATCCGCGAGATGAGGGCGGTCGAATATGCCCGCTGATTTCGGGGTCCTCTTCCTCGGCGACGTCATCGGCCGCCCCGGCCGCCGGGCCCTGGAGAAGTTCCTGCCGGGGCTGGTGCAGAAGCACCGGCCCGCGCTCATCGTGGCCAACGGCGAGAACGCGGCCGGCGGCAGCGGCATCACCGAGGACATCGGCAAGGACCTGTTCATGCACGTCGACGTCCTGACCTCGGGCAACCACATCTGGGACAAGAAGGAGGCCCTGCCCTACCTGGAGCGCGAGCCGCGCCTGCTGCGGCCGGCCAACTACCCGGCCGTCAATCCCGGCCGCTCGTCCTACGTCTTCCAGGCGGCCGACGGGACCAAGGCGGCCGTCTTGAGCCTCCAGGGGCGGGTCTTCATGGAGCCCATCGACTGCCCGTTCCAGCGGGCCGACGAGGAGATCGCGGCCCTGCGGGCCGTGACCCCCATCATCATCATCGACATCCACGCCGAGGCCACCTCCGAGAAACAGGCCCTCGGCTGGCACCTGGACGGCCGGGTCTCGGCCGTCCTGGGCACGCACACCCACGTCCCGACGTCGGACG
>JAEAMF010000923.1_pt1 | contig 26996 bp, 24 predicted proteins | sample 8958721 | NCBI WGS metagenome assembly JAEAMF01 (sample SAMN16933255, study PRJNA681124) | bioreactor sludge metagenome | isolation source: anaerobic bioreactor treating anionic surfactant - SDBS | place: India: Bengaluru | collected 2019-02-28 | reverse complement strand
CGATGAAGGTGAAGCCGGATTTCTCCACCTGCTCGGCGAAGTCGGCGTTCTCGGCGAGGAAGCCGTAGCCCGGGTGGATGCCGTCGGCACCGGTGACCTCGGCGGCGGCGATGATCGCCGGGATGCTCAGGTAGGACTGGGCGGAAGCCGCCGGGCCGATGCATACGGACTCATCGGCCAGCGAGACATGCATCAGATCGCGGTCGGCAGTCGAGTGCACCGCCACGGTCTTGATGCCCAGTTCCTTGCACGCGCGCAGGACGCGCAGGGCGATCTCGCCGCGGTTGGCAATCAGGACTTTTTGCAACATCGCAGGTACTCCGCGTGTCAGACGATGGTGAACAGCGGCTGGTCGAACTCAACCGGATGGCCGTTCTCGACCAGGACCTGGCCGATGGTGCCGCTGGCTTCGGCCTCGATGTGGTTCATCATCTTCATCGCTTCGACGATGCACAGGATGTCGCCCTTCTTGACGCTCTGGCCGACTTCGACGAACGGCTTGGCGTCCGGCGAGGAGGCGCGGTAGAAGGTGCCGACCATCGGCGAGCGCACCACGTTGCCGGTCAGCGCCGGGGCAGCCGGAGCGGCGGCAGCGGCCGGAGCGGCAGCCGGGGCGGCGACCGGAGCCGGGGCCGGAGCGGCGGCGTAGACCGGCTGGGCGGCGTACTGCGGCTGCTTGTTGCTGTGGCGGCTGATGCGCACGGACTCTTCGCCTTCGCAGATTTCCAGCTCGTCGATACCGGACTCTTCCAGCAGCTCGATCAGTTTCTTGACTTTACGAATGTCCATCAGGGGCACTCCAGAAATGTGGTCAGGGTCGTTGCAGTTGTTCGATGGCGGCTTCGAGGGCCAGGCGGTAGCCGCTGGCGCCGAGGCCGCAGATCACCCCCACCGCCACGTCCGAGAAGTAGGAGTGGTGGCGGAAGGGTTCACGTTTGTGCACGTTCGACAGGTGAACTTCGATGAATGGGATGCTCACCGCCAGCAATGCGTCACGCAATGCGACGCTGGTATGGGTGAAAGCCGCCGGATTGATGATGATGAAGTCGATGCCCTCGCCGCGCGCGGCATGGATGCGCTCGATCAGTTCGTACTCGGCGTTGCTCTGCAGGTGCAGCAGGTGGTGGCCGGCGGCGCGGGCGCGCGCCTCCAGGTCGGCATCGATGTCGGCGAGGGTGGTGGCGCCGTAGACGCCCGGCTCGCGGGTGCCCAGCAGGTTCAGGTTGGGGCCGTGCAGCACCAGGAAGGTGGCCATGCGTGCAGTCCTGTCAGCGATGGGGGCAGAAAAGTTGCGGGAATATGCCGGAAAAACCGGGCGACTGTCCAGCGCCGCGGTTTTTTGCCGTAGATGGCCGCAAGATGGCTGACGATGGCCGGAATCGGCCGGTCAGAAGCGCGCTGCGGCCTGTTCCAGACGGGCGGCGAAGGCGGCGGCGTCGATTTCGCCGACCACCCGCAGGTCCTGCCACTCGCTGCCGTCGGCGGCGAACAGCAGGATGACCGGCGGGCCGAACAGCCGGTAGCGGTCGAGCAGGGCGCGCTGCTCGGGGCGGCTTTCGGTGATGTCGAAGCGCACCAGTTGCCAGGCGGCCAGCTGCGGCGCGACGGCCGGCGCCTCGAGCACCTCGCGCTCGATCACCTTGCAGCTGATGCACCAGTCGGCGTACCAGTCGAGCAGCAGCGGCCGGCCGGCGGCTTTCGCCGCGGCGAAGGCGGCGTCCAGTTCGGCAGGTGTACTGACGGTCTGCCAGCCGGCGTGGGCGGTCGGAGCGGCACCCGGAGCGGCCTGGGCCAGCGCCGGACGGCCGAGCGGGCGCAGCGGGTCGCTCTCGCCGCGCAGCGCACCGACCCAGGCGGTCAGCGCGTAGACCAGCAGCAGCAGGCCGAACAGCTGGGTGACGCGCTGGCGGTGGGTCTTGGGCACCATCTCCAGGGCGCCGAGATTGAGCGCCACGCCGCCGGCCAGCAGGCCCCACAGCGCCAGGCTGAGCTGGCCGGGCAGCACGCGCTCGAGCAGCCAGATCGCCACGGCCAGCAGCAGCACGCCGAAGGCGTTGCGCACGCTGGTCATCCACACCCCCGAGCGCGGCAGCAGGGCGCCGCCGCCCACGGCGAACAGCACCAGCGGCGCGCCCATGCCCAGGCCCAGGGCGAACAGCTTGAGGCCGCCGCCGAGGGCGTCGCCGCTGGCGCTGATGTACAGCAGCGCGCCGGCCAGCGGCGCGGAGACGCAGGGCGACACCAGCAGGCTGGAGAACACGCCGAGCAGCGCCGCGCCGAGAATCGAGCCGCCGCGCGCGTGGCCGGCCATGCGGTCGAGCGGCTCGCGGACGAAGGCCGGCAGGCGCAGCTCGTAGACGCCGAACATGGCCAGCGCGAAGGCGGCGAAGAACAGCGCGAAGGGTGCCAGCACCCAGGGCGACTGCAGGCGCGCCTGCAGGTTGAGCTCGGCGCCGAACAGGCCCATCAGTGCGCCGAGCACGGCGAAGCAGGCGGCCATCGGCAGCACGTAGGCCAGCGACAGCACCAGCCCGCGCATGCCGCCGACCTGGCCGCGCAGCACCACCCCGGAGAGGATGGGCAGCATCGGCAGCACGCAGGGGGTGAAGGTCAGGCCGAGGCCGGCGAGGAAGAACAGCGCCAGCTCGCGCCAGTTCCAGACGGCCGGCGCGGCGCCCGCCGCAGCCACACCGGCAGCGGCGGTGGTCGCCGGCACGCTGGCGGCGTTCGCGGCGCCGCCGATCTGCAGGGTCGCAGTTTCCGGCGGGTAGCACAGGCCCTGGTCGGCGCAGCCCTGGTAGGTGACGCGCAGGGTGAAGGGCTGGCCGGACGGATTGGCCAGCGGCAGCTCGACGTCGGTCACCCCGTAGTACACCTCGACGTCGCCGAAGTACTCGTCGTGCTTGGCCTGGCCCGCCGGCAGCTGTGCCTCGCCGGCGAGCAGGCCGGCCGGCTCGCTGCGGAACTGGAAGCGGTGGCGGTACAGGTAGTAGCCCTCGGCATTGACGAAGCGCAGCTTCACCCGCCGGTCATCGCTCTCCACCAGACTGAGGCGGAAGGCCTCGGCTACCGGCAGGAAGTCGCTGCTGTTGTTCAGCGGTGCGCTCAGCGGCGCGCCGCCCAGCACGGGGGCCGGGCGGGCGTCGAACAGGCCGGCGCTGGCGGGCAGGGTGAACAGCAGCAGGAGCAGGAGCAGCAGACGAGGCATCACGGTCTCTCGTTCGGGGACGCCGGCATGATAGCGGAAAGGGGCTGCGGCGGGACTGCGGCAGATGGCCGTGCTTTTCTGCCGACGTGCGGCGCGGCCATGCTTTATAGTGCAAGGCAATCTGCGGCCCCGCGAGCGGGTCGCCGGCGCAAATCGTTTCTCGGGGAGTAAGGACCAAGCCATGCTGGACTGGAAGAACAAGGTCGGCGCCATGCGCGACAGCGTCGACGATTCGGTGGAGGGCGCGCGCAGCTACTTCGGCGGCATCTGGGCCAGCCGCGCGGTCGGCGGCGTGCTCGGCGTCTACCTGCTCGGCGCCCTGGTGGTGGGCTGGTACTGGAGCCTCGAGCCCGACCTGCTGCCGGTGCAGCAGCAGGCACAGGCCGCGGCGGAGAAGGCCCAGGTACAGCTGGTGCCCGGCTTCACCACGGTGGAGACCCTGAAGAACGTGACCGGCGTGCTGCTCGACAAGCCGGGTGGCTACCTGTCCAACGACGTCGCGCCGCCCGGCCTGTGGCTGGACAACATGCCCAACTGGGAATACGGCGTGCTGGTGCAGGTGCGCGACCTGGCCCGCGCCCTGCGCAAGGACTTCGCCCGCTCGCAGTCGCAGTCCACCGAGGACGCCGACCTGGCCAAGGCCGAGCCGAAGCTGCACTTCGACAGCAACAGCTGGGCGCTGCCGGCCAGCGAGCAGGAATACCGCGACGCCATCCGTTCGCTGACCCGCTTCCAGAAGCGCCTGTCCGATCCGGCGCAGACCCAGGCGCAGTTCTATGCCCGCGCCGACAACCTGCGCAACTGGCTGACCGACGTCGAGACCCGCCTCGGCTCGCTGTCGCAGCGGCTGTCCGCCAGCGTCGGCCAGATGCGCCTGAACACCGACGTCAGCGGCGCCATCCCCGCCGGCAGCGAGGAAATCGTCAAGACCCCCTGGCTGCAGATCGACAACGTGTTCTACGAGGCGCGCGGCCAGGCCTGGGCGCTGTCGCACTTCCTGCGCGCCATCGAGGTCGACTTCGCCGACGTGCTGGCCAAGAAGAACGCCACGGTCAGCGTGCGGCAGATCATCCGCGAGCTGGAGGCGGCCCAGGAGCCGCTGTGGAGCCCGATGGTGCTCAACGGCGACGGCTTCGGCGTGCTGGCCAACCACTCGCTGGTGATGGCCAACTACATCTCGCGCGCCAACGCGGCGATCATCGACCTGCGCCAGCTGCTCGAGCAGGGTTGAGGGGGCGGGCGTGAGCAAGAAGATGTCCTCCTTCGCTGCCCTCGGCGGCCTGGTCTACTCCACCGACGCCGGCCGCCACTGCCCGGACTGCGGCCAGCCGGTGGCCGGGTGCATCTGCGGCCAGCCGCAGGTCCCGGCCGGCGACGGCATCGCCCGGGTGCGCCGCGAGAGCAAGGGGCGCGGCGGCAAGACGGTGACCACCATCAGCGGCGTGCCGCTGGCCGGCGAGCCGCTCAAGGAGCTGGCCAGCGCGCTGAAGAAGCGCTGCGGCACCGGCGGCGCGCTCAAGGACGGGGTGATCGAGATCCAGGGCGAGCACGTCGAGCTGTTGATCGCCGAGCTGGAGAAGCGCGGCTTCAAGGCGAAGAAATCCGGCGGCTGAGCGCCGCCCCGCGCCCGCTCGGCGGGCGCCATCTTTCCAGCGCGGCCGGTGTGCCGGTCGCCAGCACAGGGAGAACCGCGCATGGCCCGAGCCCCCCGCAAGGACAACGAGAGCCCCTGGAGCGTCGCCGACAGCCGCCGCGTCTACGGCATCCGCCACTGGGGCGCCGGCTACTACGCGATCAGCGACGCCGGCACCGTCGAGGTGCGCCCGCAGGGCCCCGACGGTGCGCCCATCGACCTGCACGCGCTGGTCGGCCAGCTGCGCGCCTCCGGCCTGTCGCTGCCGCTGCTGGTGCGCTTCCCCGGCATCCTTCAGGACCGCGTGCGCCAGCTCACCGGCGCCTTCGACGCCAGCATCGCCCGCCAGGGCTATCAGAACCGCTACACCGCGCTGTACCCGATCAAGGTCAACCAGCAGGAGGCGGTGGTGGAGAACATCATCGCCACCGACGACGTCGCCATCGGCCTGGAGGCCGGCTCCAAGCCGGAGCTGATGGCGGTGCTGGCGCTGGCGCCCAGGGGCGGCACCATCGTCTGCAACGGCTACAAGGACCGCGAGTTCATCCACCTGGCGCTGATCGGCCAGAAGCTCGGCCACAACCTGTTCGTGGTGATCGAGAAGGAGTCCGAGGTGGCGCTGCTGATCGAGGAGGCCGCCGCCCTCGGCGTGCAGCCGCAGATCGGCCTGCGCGTGCGGCTGTCCTCGCTGGCCTCGAGCAAGTGGGCCGACACCGGCGGCGAGAAGTCCAAGTTCGGCCTGTCCGCCGCGCAGATCCTGCGGGTGGTCGAGCGCCTGCGCGCGGCGGGGCTCGACCAGGGCATCCGCCTGCTGCACTTCCACATGGGCTCGCAGATCGCCAACCTGGCCGACTACCGCAAGGGCTTCCGCGAGGCGATCCGCTACTACGGCGAGCTGCGCGGCCTCGGCCTGCCGGTCGACCACGTCGACGTCGGCGGCGGCCTGGGCGTCGACTACGACGGCACCCACTCGCGCAACGCCAGCTCGATCAACTACGACATGGCCGACTACGCCGCCACCGTGGTCGACATGCTCCGCGAGTTCTGCGACCGCCAGGAGCTGCCGCACCCGCACATCTTCTCCGAAAGCGGCCGGGCGATGACCGCCCACCACGCGGTGCTGGTGGTGCAGGTCACCGACGTCGAGCGCCACGACGACAGCGCGCCGCAGTTCGATCCGGCGGCCGAGCGCCCGGAGACCCTGCAAGCGCTGTTCGACCTTCTCGGCGACAGCGACCCGGAGATGGTCGCCGAGAGCTACTGGCGCGCCACCCACCTGATCGGCGAGGTGGCCGGGCAGTACTCGGCCGGCAAGCTCGGCCTGCGCGACAAGGCGCTGGCCGAGCAGTGCTACTTCGCCATCTGCCGGCGCCTGTACGACCAGTTGCAGGCGCGCCAGCGCTCGCACCGCCAGCTGATCGACGAGCTCAACGACAAGCTGGCCGACAAGTACATCTGCAACTTCTCGGTGTTCCAGAGCCTGCCCGACACCTGGGCCATCGAGCAGATCCTGCCGATCGCGCCGCTGCAGCGCCTCGACGAGCAGCCGACCCGTCGCGCCGTGCTGCAGGACCTGACTTGCGACTCCGACGGCAAGATCCGCCAGTACGTCGACGAGCAGAGCATCGAGACCAGCCTGCCGGTGCATGCGCTGCGCGAGGGCGAGGACTACCTGCTCGGCGTGTTCCTGGTCGGCGCCTACCAGGAGATCCTCGGCGACATGCACAACCTGTTCGGCGACACCGACTCGGTGAACGTCTACCAGCGCCCGGACGGCAGCGTGTTCCACGCCGGCATCGAGACCCACGACACCATCGAGGACCTGCTGCGCTACGTGCACCTGGAGCCGGCCGAGCTGATGTCGCTGTACCGCGAGAAGGTCGCCGTGGCCAGTCTGTCCGCCGCCGAGCGCGCACGCTTCCTCGACGCCCTGCGCCTGGGGCTGACCCGCTCGTCGTACCTGGCGCCCTGAGCGGTCACGCAAAGAAGAACGCCCCGCAAGGCGGGGCGTTCGTCGTGGCACCGGGGCGGACTCAGTCCTCGAGCAGCGCCTTGTTGCGCACCGCGCCCTTGTCGGCGCTGGTGGCGAGCAGGGCGTAGGCCTTCAGCGCGGTGCTGACCTTGCGCGCGCGCGGCGCGGCCGGCTTCCAGCCCTTGTGGTCCTGGTGCAGGCGGCGGGCCTTCAGTTCGTCGTCGCCGACCAGTAGGCTGATGCTGCGGTTGGGGATGTCGATGAGGATCTTGTCGCCTTCCTCGACCAGGCCGATGGCGCCGCCGGCGGCGGCTTCCGGCGAGACGTGGCCGATCGACAGGCCCGAGGTGCCGCCGGAGAAGCGGCCGTCGGTGAGCAGGGCGCACTGCTTGCCCAGGCCCTTGGACTTCAGGTAGCTGGTCGGGTAGAGCATTTCCTGCATGCCCGGACCGCCCTTCGGACCTTCGTAGCGGATCACCACGATGTCGCCCGGCTTCACCTCGTCGGCGAGGATGCCCTTCACCGCGGCGTCCTGGCTCTCGTAGATGCGCGCGCGGCCTTCGAACACGTGGATGGATTCGTCGACGCCGGCGGTCTTCACCACGCAGCCGTCCAGGGCGATGTTGCCGTACAGCACGGCCAGGCCGCCTTCCTGGGAGTAGGCGTTCGCCACGCTGCGGATGCAGCCCTCGAAGCGGTCGGTGTCCAGGCTCGGCCAGCGGGTGCTCTGGCTGAACGCGGTCTGGCTGGGGATGCCGGCAGGACCGGCCTTGAAGAAGGTGTGCACGGCCTCGTCGTCGGTCTGGGTGATGTCCCAGGTGGCGATGGCGTCGGCCATGGTCGGGCTGTGCACGGTCGGCACGTCGGTGTGCAGCAGGCCGCCGCGGGCCAGCTCGCCGAGGATGCTGATGATGCCGCCGGCGCGGTGCACGTCTTCCATGTGGTACTTCTGGATGTTCGGCGCGACCTTGCACAGCTGCGGCACGCGACGCGACAGTTGGTCGATGTGGCGCAGGTTGAAGTCGACCTCGGCCTCCTGGGCGGCGGCCAAGAGGTGCAGGATGGTGTTGGTCGAGCCGCCCATGGCGATGTCCAGGGTCATGGCGTTCTCGAACGCCTTGAAGCTGGCGATCGAGCGCGGCAGCACCGACTCGTCGCCCTCGCCGTAGTAGCGCTGGCACAGCTCGACGATCAGGCGGCCGGCGCGCAGGAACAGCTGCTCGCGGTCGGCGTGGGTGGCCAGGGTGGTGCCGTTGCCCGGCAGCGACAGGCCGAGGGCCTCGGTCAGGCAGTTCATCGAGTTGGCGGTGAACATGCCCGAGCAGCTGCCGCAGGTCGGGCAGGCGCTGCGCTCGTACTCGGCGACGGTTTCGTCGGAGCAGTTGTCGTCGGCGGCGGCGACCATGGCGTCGACCAGGTCGAGGCCGTGGCTGGCCAGCTTGGTCTTGCCGGCTTCCATCGGCCCGCCGGAGACGAACACCACCGGGATGTTCAGGCGCAGGGCGGCCATCAGCATGCCGGGGGTGATCTTGTCGCAGTTGGAGATGCACACCAGGGCGTCGGCGCAGTGGGCGTTGACCATGTACTCGACGGAGTCGGCGATGATCTCGCGGCTGGGCAGCGAGTAGAGCATGCCGTCGTGGCCCATGGCGATGCCGTCGTCGACGGCGATGGTGTCGAATTCCTTGGCCACGCCGCCGGCCTTCTCGATCTCGCGGGCGACCAGCTGGCCGAGGTCCTTCAGGTGCACGTGGCCGGGCACGAACTGGGTGAAGGAGTTGGCGACGGCGATGATCGGCTTCTTGAAGTCCTCGTCCTTCATCCCGGTGGCGCGCCACAGCGCGCGGGCGCCGGCCATGTTGCGGCCGAAGGTGGAGGTTTTCGAGCGATAGTCAGGCATGGCGGGTTCCCGGAATGCAGGCGGATACTGAGCTTTCCAGAATACCAGCGATTGGCGGGCGGGTGCAGCGGGGCGGATGGGGTGCGCACGGCGCACCCTACGCAGGCCCGGGCGTAGGGTGCGCCGTGCGCACCAGAAGGATGCCGCCTCAGTTCGGCAGGATGCGGCAGGTCAGGCTCTTGATGTAGCGGGTCTCGTTGATCGCCGGGTGCACCGGGTGGTCCGGGCCCTGGCCGCCGCGCTCGAGCAGCTGGATGTGGCGGTCGAGGTGGCGGGCGCTGGAGAGCAGGATGTTCTGCAGGTCGTCCTCGGGCAGGTGCATCGAGCAGCTGGCGCTGACCAGGATGCCGTCCTTGCTCAGCAGGCGCATGGCCTGTTCGTTGAGGCGGCGGTAGGCGGCCTCGCCGTTCTTCAGGTCCTTCTTGCGCTTGATGAAGGCGGGCGGGTCGGCGACGATCACGTCGAAGCGCTCCTCGGCGGCCTTCAGCTCCTTGAGCGCCTCGAACACGTCGCCCTCGACGCAGGCCATCTTCTCGCCCACGCCATTCAGCGCGGCGTTACGCTCGACGCCGTCCAGCGCCAGCGCCGAGCCGTCCACGCACATCACCTCGGAGGCGCCGAACACCGCGGCCTGCACGCCCCAGCCGCCGACGTAGCTGAACAGGTCGAGCACGCGCTTGCCCTTGACGTAGGGCGCCAGGCGCGCGCGGTTGAGGCGGTGATCATAGAACCAGCCGGTCTTCTGGCCGCCCTGCACCGGCGCCTCGAACTTCACGCCGTTCTCCTCCAGGGCCACCCACTCCGGCATCACGCCGAAGGCGGTTTCCACGTAGCGTTGCAGGCCCTCGGCGTCGCGGGCGCTGGAGTCGTTCTTGAACAGGATGCCGGCCGGCTTGAGCACCTGCACCAGCGCCTCGACCACGGCGTCCTTGTGGCGCTCCATGGTCGCCGAGGCCAGCTGCACCACCAGGTGGTCGCCGAAGCGGTCGACCACCAGGCCCGGCAGCAGGTCGGAGTCGCCGTACACCAGGCGGTAGCAGGGCGCGTCGAACAGGCGCTCGCGCAGGGACAGGGCGACGTTGATGCGGTGCACCAGCAGCGACTTGTCCAGCACGTGCTTGGTGTCGCGGGAGATCAGCCGGGCGCAGATCAGGTTCTGCGGGCTGATCGCGACTATGCCCAGCGGCTTGCCGCCCGCCATCTCGAGGATGGCCTGGTCGCCCGGCTGGAACAGGCTGAGCGGGGTGGCCGCCACGTCCACCTCGTTGCTGTAGACCCACAGGTGGCCGGCGCGCAGGCGGCGCTCGGCGTTGGCTTTCAGTCGCAGGCTGGGCAGGGACATGGGGCACTCTCGCAAAAAGCGCGGAGTATAGCGGAAGGCAGGGCTTCAGGCGCCTGCCGGCGGGCGCGCGAGGGTGAGCGGGGCCGGCAATCCTGCTATGTTGGCGCCCCCTGTTTTGCCCGTGTCAGCCGCCATGCCCGAACTGCCCGAAGTCGAAACCACCCGCCGCGGCATCGCCCCGCACCTGGAAGGCCACCGCGTGACCCGCGTGATCGTCCGCGAGCGCCGCCTGCGCTGGCCGATTCCCGAGGACCTCGACGTGCGCCTGTCCGGCCAGCGCATCGAGCGGGTCGGCCGGCGCGCCAAGTACCTGCTGATCGAGGCCGAGTGCGGCACCCTGATCGGCCACCTGGGCATGTCCGGCAGCCTGCGCCTGATCGAGGCCGGCCTGCCGGCGGCCAGGCACGAGCACGTCGACATCGAGCTGGATTCGGGCCTGGCGCTGCGCTACACCGACCCGCGGCGCTTCGGCGCGCTGCTGTGGAGCCTCGACCCGCTCAATCACGAGCTGCTGCGCAAGCTCGGCCCCGAGCCGCTGGGCGACGAGTTCGACGGCGAGCGCCTGTACCAGCTGTCGCGCGGCAAGCAGGTGGCGGTCAAGCCGTTCATCATGGACAACGCGGTGGTGGTCGGCGTCGGCAACATCTACGCGACCGAGGCGCTGTTCGCCGCCGGCATCGACCCGCGGCGCGCGGCCGGCTCGATCTCGCGGGCGCGCTACCTGAAGCTGGCCGAGGAGATCAAGCGCATCCTCGCCCAGGCCATCGACTGCGGCGGCACCACCCTGCGCGATTTCGTCGGCGGCGACGGCAAGCCCGGCTACTTCCAGCAGACGCTGCTGGCCTACGGCCGCGGCGGCGAATTCTGCAAGGTCTGCGGCGCCACCCTGCGCGAGGTCAAGCTCGGCCAGCGTGCCAGCGTGTACTGTCCGCGCTGCCAGAGCTGAGCGCCGCTTGCGGTCCTGGTACGGGCGATTGACGGCGTTCACGCTGGCGCCGGACGATTGGCTGGTATAGTTATCCCCACGTGCAACGCGGCAAAAGGACCCTGCGCATGAAACTGTTCCGTTCCACCGCCCTAGGCCTGATCCTGACCACCGGACTGGCCGCCCTCCCGCTGTCCGCGTCGGCTACCCAGGACAATGTCAGCGGCGACCCGCACTACACCGTGGAGGCGCCCAAGGCCTTCTCCATGGTCGGCGACCTGCTGATCGCCCGTCCGCTGCTGATCGCCGGCACGGTGATCGGTGCGGGAGTCTTCGTGGTGACCCTGCCGTTCTCGGCGCTGGGCGGCAACGTCGAGGAAGCCGGCCAGGCGCTGGTGATCGAGCCGGGCCGCGAGGCCTTCGTGCGCTGCCTGGGCTGCACCAGCTCCTGGGCCGCGGACGAGCAGTACGCCCGCTAAGCCGGTCGCGGGCGCCTGCCGGGCGCCCGTTCGCTCTCCCCCCCGCCCCCTTTCCCCGCGCATTTCGGGCAGAATGCCCGACGGCCGCCATTGGCCGGTCTCGGGGCGCTTGCCGCCCCCCGTTCGCCGAGCATGCCGCCTTCGGCAAGCCGATTCCCGGGAGAAGCCTTGTCCATCAACAAGAACAACAAGCTCAACGCAGCCGCGCTGTGGCTGCTGGTGGCGGCGCTGGCCGTGTCGTTCTGGTTCAGCCCGGGGTGGACTCGCCTGGCCGGCGGCCTGGCGCTGTTCCTGTTCGGCATGCAGTGCCTGGAGGAAGGGCTGCGCCAGCTGGCCGGCAGCGAGCTGGAGCGCATCCTCGGCAAGGCCACCGACCGCGCCTGGAAAAGCCTCGGCTTCGGCATCTTCGCCACCGTCATGGTGCAGTCGAGCACCCTGGTGTCGCTGCTGGCCATCGCCTTCCTCGGCACCGGGCTGATCGGCCTGGCGGCCGGCCTGTGCATCGTCTTCGGCGCCAACCTGGGCACCACCAGCGGCATCTGGCTGCTGGCGATGATCGGACAGAGCGCCAGCCTCGGCAGCCTGGCCCTGCCGCTGGCGGTGTTCGGCATCCTGCTCGGTTTCAACGGGCCGAGATCCAGGGGCGCCGGGCGGGTGCTGCTGGGCGTGTGCTTCCTGTTCCTCGGCATCGACCTGATGAAGGGCGGCTTCAGCGATGCCACCGCCATGTTCGATCCGGCCCGCTTCAAGGTGGAGGGCGTGCTCGGCATCCTGCTGTTCACCGGCATCGGCGCGCTGGTCACCGCGGTGGTGCAGTCCAGCCACGCCAGCCTGATGCTGGTGCTGACCGCGCTGGCCTCGGGGCAGATCGACTCCAGCCAGGGCTTCGCCCTGGCCATCGGCACCAATGTCGGCGGCGTGCTGACCGCAGTCATCGGTTCGCTGGGCGGCGCCCGCGCCGGCCAGCGGCTGGCGCTGGCCAACGTGATCTTCAACTGGTCGCTCGCGCTGCTCGCCCTGCTGTTCCTGCAGCCGCTGACGGCGCTGGTACTGCTGCTGGCGGAGCGCCTGGGCTTCGCCGGCAATGCGCTGCTCGAGCTGGCGCTGTTCCACAGCCTGTTCAACGGCCTGGGCCTGCTGCTGTTCATACCCTGGCACGGCCGCCTGGCGCTCTGGCTGGAGCGCCTGCTGCCCGAGCCGGCCGAGCCGCACGTGCTGATCGCCGAGGTGGGCAACGGCCAGGCCCCGCAGGCGCTGCCGCAGACCCGCGCCCGCTATCTGGACGAGAACGCCCTGGGCTCGGCGGGGGCCGCGGTGCAGGCGGTGGCCCGCGAGCTGCAGCACCTGGCGCGCCTGAGCCTGGAGGTGATCTGCCACGCCCTGTACCTGCCGGTCGACCAGTTGAACAGCCGGCAGATCGACGACACGGTGTTGCGCAGTTCGGCGCAGATGGCCGGGCATGCGCTGGATGCCGAGCAGCTCTACCAGCGCCACATCAAGGGCGTGTATGCCGACCTGCTGAGCTACATGGGCCGCCTGGAGGCCAGCCTGGACGAAGCGCACAACCGCGCCTGGATCGCCAGCCAGCTGGTGGCGCTGCAGCTGGTGGATGCGGTGAAGGACGCCAAGCACCTGCAGAAGAACCTCAGCCGCCTGCTGGTCAACGGCGAGCCGGCGGTCAGCGCGGCCTACGCCGACCTGCGCCGCCACCTGCTCTGGGTGCTGCGCGAGATGCGCGCGATCAGTCTGCTCGATCTGCCGGCCGAGGCCCTGCGCTCGCGCCTGGATCTGTTCGACAGCCAGGCGGCGAGCTTCGACACGGCCTTCCGCGAGCGGCTGTTCGCCGCGGTGCGCGAGCAGCGCCTGGACGGACTGCGCGCCAGTTCGCTGATGAACGACCTGGGCTACGCCAGCCGCATCGGCCAGAGCCTGCGCAACGTGCTGCTGCTCGGCCTCGGCGACGGCCGCGAGGTGATGCCGCAGCTGCCGTTCCGCAGCGAGAGCGACGAGCCGCTGATCCAGCTGGAGAGCAAATGAAAACGCCGGCCCACAGGGGCCGGCGTCGGTCGACAGCGGGGGCGGTGGATCAGGCCTTGCCGCTGATGATCAGGTACTTCTGCATCAGCTCGTCGCGGGTTTCCGCGTGGTTGGGGTCGAGCGGGATGCAGTCCACCGGGCAGACCTGCTGGCACTGCGGTTCGTCGTAGTGGCCGACGCATTCGGTGCACAGGTTGGGGTCGATCTCGTAGATCTCCTCCCCTTGGGAAATGGCGCCGTTCGGGCACTCCGGTTCGCAGACGTCGCAGTTGATGCAGTCGTCGGTGATCATAAGGGACATGGGGCAACTCCAGGAGCAGGTACAGTCAACGATCTTTATTGTGCCGCAAGCGCAGGCGCGCCGCACCCGCCGCGTCAGCCGGCGAAGCGCTCGCGCAGGGCCTGGGCGACCACCGGGTGGACGAACTTGCCGATGTCGCCGCCGAGCGCGGCGATTTCCCGCACCAGGGTCGAAGAGATGTAGGAGTACTGTTCCGAGGGGGTGAGGAACAGGCTCTCCACCTGCGGCGCCAGCTGGCGGTTCATGTTGGCCAGCTGGAACTCGTACTCGAAGTCCGACACCGCGCGCAGGCCGCGGATCAGGATGTTGGCCTGTTGCTGCTGGGCGAACTGGGCGAGCAGGTTGGAGAAGCCGATCACCCGCACGTTGGGTAGATGGGCGCTGACTGCCTCGGCCAGCTCGACGCGCTTGTCCAGGCTGAACAGCGGGTTCTTCTTCGGGCTGGCCGCCACGGCGATGATCACCTCGTCGAACAGCCGCGCGGCGCGCTCGAGCAGGTCGCTGTGACCTTTGGTGATGGGGTCGAAAGTGCCCGGGTAAAGCGCTCGGTTCATCCTGTTGTCCTGTTGGCAGGGAGCGTCGGAGGCCCGGATGGTAGCGCAGCGCCCACCGGGCGGCCAAGCCGAACCTGAAGCCGGCTCAGGCGGGCACCGCCTCGGCCTCGCTGCACACCCGGTTGCGACCGCCGTTCTTGGCCGCATACAGCGCCTGGTCGGCGCGCTGCAGCAGGCTCTCGCGGCTGTCGCCGGGGCGCGCGCTGCTGACCCCGAAACTGGCGGTGACCCGGCCGACTTCGGCGAAGGGGCTGTCCTGCAGCAGCCGGCGCAGGCTCTCGGCCAGGTGGCTCGCCTGGTCGGCGTCGGTCTCCGGGCAGATGACGATGAACTCCTCGCCGCCCAGGCGGCAGAGGCTGTCGATGCGCCGCAGGCGCGCGCCGATGCGCCGGCACAGTTCCTGGAGCACGCGATCGCCGGCGTCGTGGCCGAAGCCGTCGTTGATCCACTTGAAATGGTCGATGTCCAGCATGATCAGGCTGAGCGGGCGCTGGGTGCGGCTGCGCCGTTCCAGCTCGCCGGCGAGCTGGTCGAGGAAGTAGCGACGGTTGTGGATGCCGGTCAGCGGGTCGGTGATGGTCAGGGTGCGCAGCTCTTCCTCCACCTGCTTGAGGCTGCTGATGTCGGTGATGAAACCGTGCCAGAGCACCGAACCGTCGGCCAGCGGCTCCGGCATCGCCTCGCCGTGCAGCCAGCGCTGGCCGCGCTGCGGCAGCTGCACGCGGTAGTCCTGCTGCCAGCGGGTGAGGGTCAGTGCCGACTGGCGGATCGAGTCGATGACCCGCTCGCGGTCCTCGGGGTGGATGCGCTGGATCGCCGGGCCGGCCTCGCTGCGTACCTCCTCCGGCGTGACCTCGTAGACCTCGCGGATGCCGGCGCTGGCGTAGGGGAAGCAGCTGTGGCCGTCGGGGTACAGGCGGTACTGGTAGATGGTGCCGGGGATCTGCACGCCGAGTTTCTCCAGCAGGCGGCTGCGTTCCTCCAGGGCCTGGCGGGTGCGCAGGCGCTCGCCGATGTCGAGGGCGATCAGCAGGTAGCCGCCGAGCCGGCCGTCGGCTTCGAGGATGGCCGACAGCATCAGGGTGACGTGCAGCGGCTCGCGGTTGCGGTGCAGCAGCACGGTGTCCAGCTCGCGGTGCTGGCGGGGCGCGAGCAGGGCGGCGAGCAGCGCCGGGGCGCTGTCGGGTACCTCCGCCAGGCCGGCGGCGGCGGCCAGTCGCGGGGCGTCGAGCAGCGGGTCGAGGAGCTGGCCATGCAGGCTGCCGCGCTCGTGGCCCAGCAGGCGCTCGGCGCCGGTGTTGAAGGTGCGGATGCGGCCGTCGGCGGTGACGCCGATGATCGCCACCTGGGTGGCGGCCTCGAGCAGCCCCTGCAGGCGCGCGTGGCTCTGGCGCAGCTCCAGCTCCAGCGCCTTGCGTACCGAGATGTCGACGTGGGTGCCGATGATCCGTGCAGGCTGGCCGTCGGGCAGGCGTTCGACCACCTTGCCGCGCGCCAGCAGCCACAGCCAGCTGCCGTCCTTGCGGCGCAGGCGCTTCTCGCAGCGGTACATGGGCGTGCGCCCGGCCAGGTGCTCGTGCAGGGCCTGCTGGCAGCGCGCGGCGTCTTCCGGGTGCAGGCGGCCGCGCCATTCCTCGGGCGTGTCGCCGATCTCGTCCTCGGCGTGGCCGAGCAGGGACTTCCACATCGGCGAGAAGTAGATGCGGTCGCGGATCAGGTCCCAGTCCCACACCCCGTCGCCGATGCCGTCGAGGGCCAGGGTCCAGCGTTCCTCGCTGATGCGCAGCGCCTCGCGGCTTTCCTGCAGCTCGGTGGTGCGCCGCTCGACCAGCGCCAGGGCGCGCTGGCGCTGGCTGAGCAGGACGAACAGCAGGGTGCCGAGCAGCAGGCTGAGCGCCACGCCCGGCACGGCGACGCTCCAGACGGGCAGGAGCGGATGCTGGGCCAGGAAGCTGGCGGTGGGGCGGATCACCAGGCGGTAGTGGTAGCGCGCGGCGCGCAGGTCGCGGCTGGCCTGCAGCGCGCTGTCCGGCGCCGGGGTGCCCAGGCGGTACAGCGGTGCGTTGCCGGGCTGGCCGAGGTCGTGCAGCTCCAGGGCCAGGTTGCTCAGGGTCTGTACGGTCTGCCCTTGCTCCAGCAGCTGGTGCAGGCTGATCGAGCTGAACAGTGCGCCGCGCAGCGGCGCTTCGTTCCGTCCGGCGTGCTGGAGGATGGCGGCGTCGCGTACCGGGGCGACCAGCAGCAGGCCGAGGCGGTCGCTTTCGGCGCCGCTGGTGAAGCGCAGGATGGCGCTGCGGCTGATGCGGTCGTCGCGCAGGGCCTGCTCCAGGGCTTCGCCGCGGGGGCCGGGCGAGGCCATGTCCTGGCCCAGCGGCAGATCGCTGACGCTGCGCGACAGGCTGAACAGCAGCGGGAGGTAGCGCTCGCGGGGCTGCAGCGGATGCAGCTGGCCGGCGGCATCGGCCTCGCGCAGCTGGAAGCGGCTGCCGACCTGGGTTTCGGCGCGGCGGGCGAAGGCTTCCAGCTGCTCCTCGCGCCGCTCGGCGTCGATCGGCAGCAGCGGCGCCCAGGACAGCACCAGATGGTCGTCCAGCAGCGGGCGGACGAACTGCTCGAACTCGCTGCGGGTCACTTCGCCCGAGCTTTCGAAGAAGCGGCGCACGCTGTCGAGGTCGCGCTGGCGCACCTGCAGGCGTTCCTCCAGGCGGTTGAAGTGCTCCTCGGCCTGGTGTTCGAACTGCTGGCGGTGCAGGGCCTGACTGTCGTGCCACAGCTGGCGGGTGAGCAGCGCGGTCAGGGCCAGGCCGGTCAGGGTCAGCAGGCCGCACAGCAGCAGCTGGCAGCGGCGTTGGCAGCGGCCGGACGTGGCATCGCGGGAGGCGGGCATGGGGCTCCTTGTCCGCCGCGGGAGGGCAGGGAGGCGGGCGGACGACGGTGCCTAGGATACCGTTCGGCTTGTCGGCTTTACAGCAATGTGACGGGGTCGACAGTTTGCCGTGTGACGGAATCGACGGTTTTTCGCCGCGGGAGTCAGTCCGGCGTCGCTGGCTGGCGCTGCCACAGGGCGTAGTGCACCTGGCCGGTGTGCTTCTCGCGGTGCAGGCGCCAGTTGCCCGGCAGGCCGAGGGTCGAGGGCGCGCTCTCGCTTTCCGTGTAGATCCAGGCGTCGGCCGCCAGCCAGCCGCGGCCCTCCAGCTGGGCGCAGGCGGGGGCGAGCAGGTCCCTGTGGAACGGCGGATCGAGGAACACCAGATCGAAGGGCTCGGTGCTCGCGCCCTGCAGGTGCTGCAGGGCATCGGCCTGGCGCACCTCGGCGTTGCCGGCGCGCAGCAGCTCGAGGTTGCCGCGCAGGGCGCTGGCGGCGGCCGGATTGAGCTCCAGCGCCAGGCCGCGGCTGGCGCCGCGCGACAGGGCCTCCAGCAGCAGGGCGCCGCTGCCGGCGAAGGGGTCGAGCACGCGGGCGCCTTCCACGTAGGGCGCCAGCCAGTTGAACAGGGTCTCGCGCACGCGATCCGGCGTCGGCCGCAGGCCGGGAGCGTCGGGGAAGCTCAGGCGCCGCGAGCGCCACTCGCCGCCGATGATGCGCAGCTGGCCCAGCCCCTGGGGCTGGCTGGCGGAGGGCTTGCGGGCGGGCTTGGTGCTGGGACGGGCCATCAGTGCTCCGGTACGCCGGCATTCTGCGCGGCGGGACGTTCGACGGGAGGCGGCAGCGGCTGCTGCGCGACGGTGGGACCGCTGGAGACCACCACGAAGGCATCGGCATCGAGGTGGCGGGCCATGGCCGCGCGCACCTGCTCCACGCTGAGCTGCTGCACCTGGTTCATGAAGTCTTCCAGCTGGGTGCTCGGCAGGTCGTAGAAGCCGATGGCGGCCAGTTGGCCGACGATGTCGGCGTTGCTGGCCGTGGACAGCGGGAAGCTGCCGGCCAGCTCGCGCTTGGCCTGCTTGAGTTCCTCCTCGGTCGGCCCCTGGGCGACGAAGTCGCGCACCAGCGAGCGCACCAGCTCGAGGGTGGCCTCGCTCAGTTCGGCACGGGTCTGCACGTTGATCATGAACGGCCCGGCCACCTGCATCGGGGTGAAGCCGGAGTAGATGCCGTAGGTCAGGCCGCGCTTCTCGCGCACCTCCTCCATCAGCCGGGTGCCGAAGCCGCCGCCGCCGAGGATCTGGTTGCCGACGTAGAGCGCGGCGTGGTCCGGGTTGCGGCGGTCGATGCCGAGCTGGGCGAGCATCAGGTGGGTCTGCTGCGAGGGGAACTCGATGTGCTGGCGCTTGGCCGCGGGCGCCGCGGGCGCGGGCGGCGGCGGCAGCGCCGGCCCCTTGGGCAGGGCGGCGGACAGCCGGGCGGCGATCGCTTCGGCCTCGGCGCGGGAGAGGTCGCCGACCAGGGCGATCACCGCGTTGCCGGCGGCGTAGGCGCGGGCGTGGAAGGCGGCCAGCTGCGCGCGGTCGAGGGCGGGAATGCTCTCCAGGGTGCCGTCGCTCGGCCGGGCGTAGGGGTGCGCACCGTACAGCTGCTGGAACAGGGCGATGCTGGCCAGCTTGCCGGGGTTCTGCTTCTGCTGCTCGAGTCCGGCGAGGATCTGGTTCTTCAGCCGCGCCAGGGCGCCTTCCGGGAAGGTCGGCGCGCCGACCACCCGGGCGAACAGCGCCAGCGCCGGCTCGCGCTGCTCGGCGGCGGACAGGCTGCGCAGCGAGGCCACCGCCATGTCGCGGTAGGCGCCGTTGCCGAACTCGGCGCCGAGGCCCTCGAAGCCGGCGGCGATGGCGGTGGTGTCCTGGCCCTCGATGCCTTCGTTGAGCATGGCGTTGGTCAGCATAGCCAGGCCGGGATGCTCGCCGTCCTGGCTGCTGCCGGCGGCGAAGGTCAGGCGCAGGTCGAACATCGGCAGTTCGCGGGCCTCGACGAACAGCACGCGGGCGCCCTCGGCGGTGTTCCAGCGCTGGATGTCCAGGGCGCGGCGCGCCGGCGCCTGGCCGTTGAGCTTGGCCAGCGAGGCGATCGCCGGTGCCGCGGCCGGCGCGCTGCCGGTGGCGGGCGTCGCCGGGGCCGGGCTGTCCGGTCCGGCCGCCGGGCGGCTGATCAGCAGGAGCAGGCCGAGCAGGCCGAGCAGTGCGACTATCAGCAGCAGGTGGCGCTTATTCATGGCGGGTCTCCTTGGCCTGCTCCAGCGGCAGCACCTGGGCCAGGGTCAGTCGTTCGCGCTGGAACAGGCGCCGCGCGGCGGCCTGGATATCGGCGGGGGTGACCGCCCTGAGGGCTTCGAGATCCTGGTCGAGCAGTTGCCAGGACAGGCCGACGGTCTGCAGCTGGCCGATGCTGGTGGCCTGGCTGGCGATGGAGTCGCGCTCGTAGACCAGGCCGGCGATCACCTGGGCCTGCACGCGTGCCAGTTCCTCGGCGCTCGGCGCCTGGGTCTTGAGGGTCTCCAGCTCCTGCCACAGACCGGCCTCGACCTGTTCGAGGGTCTTGCCCTGCTGCACGTTGGGCCGCGCCGACAGCACGAACAGGCTGTCGCCGCGGGTGAAGGGGTTGTACCAGGCCGAGGCGCCGGTCACCAGTTCCTGCTCGCGCTCCAGGCGGCTGGACAGGCGCGCGCTGTAGCCGCCGTCGAGCAGCGCGGCGATCAGGCGCAGGGCATGCACTTCGCGCGGGTTGTCGCTGCTGGCCAGGCCCGGCACGTTGAAGCCTATCAGCAGGCTGGGCAGCTGGGTCTTGACCCGCAGGGTCAGGCGCCGCTCGCCGAGGGCCGGCAGTTCCAGCGGCGCCTTGGCGGCCGGCAGCGGGCGTGCCGGGATGGCGGCGAAGTGGCGCTGGGCGAGGGTCTTCACCTCGTCGGCGGTGACGTCGCCGACCACCACCAGGGTGGCGTTGTTCGGGCTGTACCAGTCGTTGTGCCAGGCGCGCAGGTCGTCCACCGACATGCGCTCGAGATCGCTCATCCAGCCGATGGTCGGGTTGCGGTAGCCGGTGGCCGGGTAGGCGGCGGTCTTGAAGCGCTCGAAGGCCAGCGAGGCGGGGTTGTCCTCGGTGCGCAGGCGGCGCTCCTCCTTGATCACCTCGATCTCGCGGGCGAACTCGTCGGCGGGCAGGCGCAGGCCAGCCAGGCGGTCGGCTTCCATTTCCAGGGCGACTTCCAGGCGGTCGCGCGCCAGTACCTGGTAGTAGGCGGTGTAGTCGTCGCTGGTGAAGGCGTTCTCCTCGGCGCCCAGCTCGCGCAGGATGCGCGAGGATTCGCCGGGGCCGAGCTTGCTGCTGCCCTTGAACATCATGTGCTCGAGGGCGTGGGACAGGCCGGTGAAACCGGGGCGCTCGTAGCTGGAGCCGACCTGGTACCACAGCTGGGACACCACCACCGGGGCGCGGTGGTCCTCGCGCACGATCACGGTCAGGCCGTTGTCCAGGCGGAACTGGTGGGTCGGCTGCGGCACGGCGGCCTGGGCGGCCGGCGGCAGGCCCAGGGCAACCAGCAACAAGCCGGCTAGGCGGCGTGTGAATGCGTTCATCATCAGTGACCTGTCAGACTGCCGGCCGGTTTTGGCGCCGGCGGGCGAGGAGGTGCTAGGATACCCAACCGATTTCCTGGCGGCCACGTCAGTGCGCAGCCGCCCACTTGAGATGCAAGCCGTCCATGTTTGGTTCCAAAGACGACAAGAAGACTCCGGATGCCGGAGAAAAGAAAGGCCTGTTCGGCTGGTTCCGCAAGAAGGCGCAACCCGAGGCCGTCGAGCAGCCGGCGGCCGAACTCGAGCCGGCTGCAGCTGAGCCGTCGGGGGCGGTGCCGGCGTCTGAGCCCGCACCGGCAGTGACCGCAGCCGAGCCGGCCGCCTCCCCCAGCGTGGCTCCGGTCCAGGCCGAAGCCCCGGTCGCCGCCCCGTCCGCCCCGGTTGCCGTGCCGCCGCCGGCACCCGCTGCCAGGCCCGAGCCGCTGGCGGAGCCCGTGGCCGCGGCCCCGGTGGCCGCGGAGAAGCCTGCCAAGCTCGGCTTCTTCGCCCGTCTCAAGCAGGGCCTGGCCAAGACCAGCGCCAGCATCGGCGAGGGCATGGCCAGCCTGTTCCTCGGCAAGAAGGCCATCGACGACGACCTGCTCGACGAGCTGGAGACCCGCCTGCTGACCGCCGACGTCGGCGTCGAGGCGACCAGCGCGATCATGCAGAGCCTGACCAGGCGCGTGTCGCGCAAGGAGCTGGCCGACAGCGACGCGCTGTACCAGGCGCTGCAGGAGGAGCTGGCCGCCATCCTGCGCCCGGTCGAGCAGCCGCTGGCGATCGAGGCCGGCAGCAAGCCCTACGTGATCCTGGTGGTCGGCGTGAACGGCGCCGGCAAGACCACCACCATCGGCAAGCTGGCCAAGAAGCTGCAGGACGAGGGCAAGAAGGTCATGCTCGCCGCCGGCGACACCTTCCGCGCCGCCGCCGTCGAGCAGCTGCAGGTGTGGGGCGAGCGCAACGGCATCCCGGTGATCGCCCAGCACACCGGCGCCGATTCCGCCTCGGTGATCTTCGACGCGGTGCAGGCCGCCCAGGCGCGCGGCATCGACGTGCTGATCGCCGACACCGCCGGCCGCCTGCACACCAAGGACAACCTGATGGAGGAGCTGAAGAAGGTCCGTCGGGTGATCGGCAAGCTCGACGAGAGCGCGCCGCACGAGACCCTGCTGGTGCTGGATGCCGGCACCGGACAGAACGCCCTCAGCCAGGCGCGCCTGTTCCACCAGGCGGTCAGTCTCAGTGGCCTGGCGCTGACCAAGCTGGACGGCACCGCCAAGGGCGGGGTGATCTTCGCCCTGGCCAAGCAGATGGCGCTGCCGATCCGCTACGTCGGCGTCGGCGAGGGCATCGACGACCTGCGCCCGTTCGAGGCCGAGGCCTTCGTCAAGGCGCTGTTCGCAGGACAGGAGAGCGCATGATCCGTTTCGAGCAGGTGGGCAAGCGGTATCCCAACGGCCACGTCGGCCTGCACGAACTGAGCTTCCGCGCCCGGCGCGGCGAGTTCCTCTTCGTTACCGGGCACTCGGGAGCCGGCAAGAGCACCCTGCTGCGCCTGCTGCTGGCGCTGGAGCGGCCGACCAGCGGCAAGCTGCTGCTGGCCGGCCAGGACATCGGCGCCATCGGCAATTCCGAGATTCCCTTCCTGCGCCGGCAGATCGGCGTGGTGTTCCAGAACCACCACCTGCTGTTCGACCGCAGCGTGTTCGACAACGTCGCCCTGCCGCTGCAGATCCTCGGCCTGCCGCGCGCCGAGATCGAGCAGCGGGTCGGCGAGGCGCTGGAGCGGGTATCGCTGAAGGACATGGGCGAGGCGCTGCCCGCCGACCTGTCCAGCGGCCAGCAGCAGCGCGTCGGCATCGCCCGTGCGGTGGTGCACCAGCCGGCCCTGCTGCTCGCCGACGAGCCCACCGGCAACCTCGACCCGCGCCTGGCGGCCGAGATCATGGGCGTGTTCGAGGACATCAACCGTATGGGGACCACCGTGCTGATCGCCAGCCATGACCTTGCCCTGATCGCGCGCATGCGCCATCGCCTGCTGACCCTGCAACGCGGTCGCCTGATTGGCGACGGGGAGCCGGGCTGATGGGGGCCAGCAAGCAACTGCCGCGCGGCGCCGAGGAAGGCGCCCCGGAGCAGCGCCAGCGCCGCCTGCAGGAGGCCGAGACCACCGACTGGGGTGGTCTGCTGCGTGCCTACCTGGACAGTCATCGCGCCAGCCTGGCCGACAGCCTGCGTCGCCTGGTCCGCCAGCCGTTCGGCAGCTTCCTCACCTGCCTGGTGATGGGCATCGCCCTGGCGCTGCCGATGGGCCTGTCCCTGCTGCTGGACAGCGTCGAGCGCCTCGGCGGCTCCTGGCAGCGCGCCGCGCAGATCTCGGTGTTCCTCGACCTGGAGGTGGCCGACGTCGAAGGCCAGGCGCTGCGCGAGCAGATCGCCGGGATGGACGGCGTGCTCGCCGCCGAGTGGATCAGCCGCGAGCAGGGGCTCGAGCAGCTGCAGCAGCACTCCGGCCTCGGCGATGCGCTCAGGGAACTGCCGGACAACCCGCTGCCGGCGGTGGTGCTGGTCACCCCGCAGGAGGTCGACAAGGCCGGCCTGGAGGCACTGCGCGCGCGCCTGGCGGAGCTGCCCGGCGTCGAGCAGGCGCAGCTCGACCTGCTGTGGGTCGAGCGCCTGGGCGCCATCCTCCACCTCGGCGAGCGCTTCATCTTCGGTCTGGCCGTGGTGCTGATCCTCGCCCTGCTGCTGGTGATCGGCAACACCATCCGCCTGCACATCGAGAACCGCCGCGCCGAGATCGAGGTGATCAAGCTGGTCGGCGGCACCGACGGCTACGTGCGCCGGCCGTTCCTGTACACCGGCGCCTTCTACGGCATCGGCGCCGGCCTGCTGGCCTGGGGCGTGCTGGAGTACGGGCTGAACTGGCTGAACCAGTCGGTGGTCGGCCTGGCCGGGCTGTACGACAGCGACTTCGCCCTCGGCGGCGTGCCGGCCGAGGACGGCCTGTCGTTGCTGGTCGGTGCATTGCTGCTCGGCTGGGTCGGTGCCTGGCTGGCGGTGGCGCGCCACCTGCGCCAGCTCGCCCCGCAGTGAGGCGAAGCGTCGTTACTCCGTTGTAAGTTATTGTTTTGTAAGGGTTTTCCGGCTTGTAAGGGAACTTTTCGCGGGCATTCACAGTCTTATCGGCACAGTGCTATAGTCACCAGCCGATTCGGTAACCTGGAGGATGTCCATGTCCACCTCTCTGCAGCCTGTCTATGCCCTGGCTCCCGGCGCCAACCTGGAGGCCTACGTGCATTCGGTCAACAGCATCCCGTTGCTGTCGGCCGAGCAGGAGCGCGAGCTGGCCGGGCGTCTGTACTACGAGCAGGATCTCGAGGCTGCGCGGCAGATGGTGCTCGCGCACCTGCGCTTCGTCGTGCACATCGCCCGCAGCTACTCCGGCTACGGCCTGGCCCAGGCCGACCTGATCCAGGAAGGCAACGTCGGCCTGATGAAGGCGGTCAAGCGCTTCAACCCGGAAATGGGCGTGCGCCTGGTGTCCTTCGCCGTGCACTGGATTCGCGCCGAGATCCACGAGTTCATCCTGCGCAACTGGCGCATCGTCAAGGTCGCCACCACCAAGGCGCAGCGCAAGCTGTTCTTCAACCTGCGCAGCCAGAAGAAGCGCCTGGCCTGGCTGAGCAACGCCGAGGTCGAGGCAGTGGCCGAGAGCCTCGGCGTCGAGGCGCGCGAAGTGCGCGAGATGGAGAGCCGGCTGACCGGTCAGGACATGGCCTTCGATCCGGCCAGCGACGCCGACGACGACACCGCCTTCCAGGCTCCGGCCCACTACCTGGAAGACAACCGCTACGACCCGGCCCGCCAGCTGGAGGAGGCCGACTGGAGCGACAGCGCCAACGCCAGCCTGCACGACGCGCTGGACGGTCTCGACGAGCGCAGCCGCGACATCCTCCACCAGCGCTGGCTGGCCGAGGAGAAGGCCACGCTGCACGAGCTGGCGGCCAAGTACAACGTCTCCGCCGAGCGCATCCGCCAGCTGGAGAAGAACGCCATGACCAAGCTCAAGGGGCGCCTGCTGGCCTGACCGGCAAGCGCCGCGCAACGCGAAAGCCGCATCCCCGGGTGCGGCTTTCGCGTTTCTGCGCGCTACAGACGCTGGAGGTAGTGGCTGCCGCCCAGCTGCCACATCTGCTGGCGGATCCAGTTCGCCCGGCGGCTGACGTAGGCGCTCGGTCGGCCGGCGCTCCAGGTGCGCGGGCTGGGCAGCACGGCGGCGAGCAGGCTGGCCTGCTGGCGCGACAGGTAGGGGGCGCCCCGGCCGAAGTGGTGGCGCGCCGCCGCCTCGGCGCCGAACACGCCGTTGCCCCACTCGGCGCTGTTGAGGTAGACCTCGAGGATGCGCTGCTTGGGCCACAGGGTCTCGATCAGCAGGGTGAACCAGGCCTCCAGGCCCTTGCGCAGCCAGCTGCGCCCGGACCACAGGAACAGGTTCTTGGCCACCTGCTGGCTGAGCGTGCTGGCGCCGCGCAGGCTGCCGCCGCGCTCGTTGTGCGCCAGGGCGGCGCGGATCGCGGCCGTGTCGAAGCCCCAGTGCTCGGCGAACTTCTGGTCCTCGGCGGCGATCACCGCCACCTTGAGGTCGTCCGGCAGCTCGGTCCACGGCCGCCAGGTGCGCTGCAGGTCGATCGGCTCGCCCGTGAACCACGATTCCAGCTTGCGCTCGACCATCAGCGCCGTGCCCGGCGGCGGCAGCCAGCGCAGCAGCAGCACGACGAGGACGCTGGCGAGCAGGGCGCCGAGCAGTGTGCGGGCGGCGAGGGCGGACAGGCGGCGGAGCGGGAGGCGACGCATGGCGGACCGGGGCAGGGCGGACGAAGGCGCCAGTATAGCGGCCCGCCCGCAGCGCTGCCGGCAGTCCGTCGCGCCGGCGGGTTTGCCAGCGCCGGCGGGGGCGGCGATCATGTGCCGCTGTCGCCCCCGCCGGAAGCCTGCCATGTCCCGCCTGTTCGTCCTGTTCGCCGCCGTCTTCGGTCTCGCCGGGGTCGGCCTCGGCGCCTTCGCCGCCCATGGCCTGCGTGGCCGTCTCAGCCCCGAGTACCTGGCGGTATTCCAGACCGGGGTGCTCTACCAGCTGGTCCACGCCCTGGCCCTGCTCGGCGTCGGCGCGCTCGCCCTGCACTGGCGCTCGCGCCTGCTGGCGGCGTCCGGCGGCCTGTTCGCCGCCGGCATCCTGCTGTTCTCCGGCAGCCTGTACCTGCTGACCCTGAGCGGCCTCAGGGTCGGCATGGTCACCCCGCTGGGCGGCGTCTGCTTCCTCGCCGGCTGGCTGTGCCTGGCGCTGGCCGCCTGGCGGGCCCGGCCGCAGGCCGGCTGAGCCGCCTGGCCGGCGCCTTGGTCATCCCCTGCGATCGGCGCTAGAATGCCGGCTTTCCCTGAGTTTGCGAGCGGATACCCATGCGCATTCAGCTGAATGGCGAAGCTCTCGATCTGCCCGACGGCCTGTCCGTCGCCGACCTGCTGAGCCGCCTCGACCTGGCCGGCAAGCGCGTGGCGGTCGAGCTCAACCTCGATATCGTGCCGCGCAGCCAGCACGCCGTCACCCGGCTCGGCGACGGCGACCGGGTCGAGGTGGTGCATGCCATCGGCGGCGGCTAGCGTCCGGAGCCCGTCCGTCCCCCGTTTCCGCCCGTTCGAATGGAGCCTCCCATGACCCAGTCCTCCCGCACCGACAAGCCGCTGGTTCTCGCCGGCCGCACCTACAACTCGCGCCTGCTGGTCGGTACCGGCAAGTACAAGGATCTCGACGAGACCCGCCGCGCCATCGAGGCTTCCGGCGCGGAGATCGTCACCGTCGCGGTGCGCCGCACCAACATCGGCCAGAACCCCGGCGAGCCGAATCTGCTCGAGGTGATCAGCCCGGACAAGTACACCATCCTGCCCAACACCGCCGGCTGCTACGACGCCGAGGAAGCGGTGCGCACCTGCCGGCTGGCCCGCGAGCTGCTGGACGGCCACAATCTGGTCAAGCTGGAAGTGCTGGCCGACCAGAAGACCCTGTTCCCCAACGTCATCGAGACCCTCAAGGCCGCCGAGATCCTGGTCAAGGACGGCTTCGACGTGATGGTCTACACCAGCGACGACCCGATCATC
>JAEAMF010000922.1_pt1 | contig 26997 bp, 24 predicted proteins | sample 8958721 | NCBI WGS metagenome assembly JAEAMF01 (sample SAMN16933255, study PRJNA681124) | bioreactor sludge metagenome | isolation source: anaerobic bioreactor treating anionic surfactant - SDBS | place: India: Bengaluru | collected 2019-02-28 | reverse complement strand
CGCTCGATCCTGCGCCACGACCCGGACAAGATCATGGTCGGCGAGATCCGCGACCGCGAGACCGCCGAGATCGCGGTGCAGTCGGCGCTGACCGGTCACCTGGTGCTCACGACCGTCCACGCCAACAATGTGTTCGACGTGTTCGGCCGTTTTACCCACATGAGCATCGATCCTTACGCCTTCGTGTCGGCCCTGAACGGCATCTGGGCCCAGCGCCTGATCCGCATGAATTGCCCGCACTGCGCGGCGCGCTACGAGCCGGACGAGGCCGAGCTCGCCTCGGTGCACCTGGCGCGCGAGGACGCCCAGGATTACGTCTTCATGCGCGGCAAGGGCTGCGGCGACTGCCGCGGCACCGGCTACCGCGGGCGCCGTTCGATCGCCGAGATCCTGACCCTGAACGACGAGATCCGCGAGCTGATCGTCGACAAGCAGCCGATCCGCCGGATCAAGGCCGCGGCCCACGCCAACGGCACCCGCAGCCTGCGCCTGGCCGCGCTCGACCTGGTCAAGCGCGGCGCCACCACCATCGACGAGATCAAGCGGGTGACCCTCCATGCGTAGGAAGTTCGGACAGTCCCTGCGCCTGGGGGTGGCCGCCGACGGCCTGGCGCTGCTGCGCGTGGGCGGCTGGCCGCGCGCTGGCGCTGAAGTGCTGGCCTTGCAGGTGGTCGAAGCCGGCGCCCCGGATGCGCTGGGCAAGGGCCTGCGTGCGCTGCTGGATGAATGCGATCCGCGCGGCTGGCCGCTGACCGTGGTGCTGGCCGACGACCTGGTGCGCCTGTGGCAGGTGCCGCCGCCGCCGGGCGCGACGCGCCTGGCCGACCTGCAGGCTGCCGCCGCACTACGCCACCAGCACCTGTTCGGCGCGCCGCCGCTCGAGTGGCGCATCAGCGCCGATTGGGATGCGGCCCGTCCCTTCCTGGCGGCTGCCGCCCCAGAGGTGCTGCTGGCGCTGCTGGAGCTGCTGGCGCGCGAACACCGCTTCCACCTGGTCGAGGTGGCGCCGCAGTTCGTGGCCGCCATGAACGCCTGGCGCCGCCAGCGCCGCCCTGGCGCCTGGTTCGGCCTGGTGCATGGCGGCGTGCTGTCCATCGCCGCCTTTGAGGGCAGTTCCCTGGCGGCGGTGCGCACCGCCGTGATCCCGCAGGGCGCCGACCGCGACTGGCTGGAAGCCCACGTCGCGCGCGAAGCGCTGCGGGTCGGGGTGGGGCGGCCCGAACGCCTGCAGCTGTGCGGGGCGGCGCCAGGCAGCTGGGCCAGCTCGGCCGGCCGCCTGAAGTTCGCCTGCACGCTGCTGGAAGACGACAGCGCCGACTGGCCGCTGCACGTGCGCCTGGCGCGCACCGGGATCGCATCATGAAGCGCACCAATATCGATTTCGCACCGCGCAGCCTGCGGCGCTCCCTGTTCCGCGTCCCGCCGCGTTTCGCCGGTTTCCTGTTCCCCACCGCCATACTGTGCTTCGTGCTGGTATCGCAGCTGCGCCAGTACCAGGAAGACCGCGAAGGGCTGGAGGCATTGCAGGCTGCCATCGCGGCGCGTTCGCAGGCCGTGCGCCCGCTGCCGGTGGCCGCGCAGCCGACGTTCACCGTGTCCGATGCGCAGGCCCAGGCCGTCAACGACGCCGTCATGCAGCTCAACCTGCCATGGCGCGACCTGGTCGAGGCGGTGCGCGCGGCCACGCCGGGCAACGTCGCCCTGCTGGCGCTCGAGCCCGATGCCAAGCGCCGCACCCTGCGCATCACGGCCGAGGCGAAGAACAGCGACGACATGCTGGCCTACGTGACCAGGATGGAAGAGCAGGGCTGGTTCGCTTCGAGCGCCCTGGTGCGCCACGAGATCGCGGAGCAGGAGCCGAACCGGCCGCTGCGCTTCCAGATCAGCGCTCAATGGGGTGCAAGCGGGGGCGGCCAATGAAGGACATGAGCCTGTCCTCCTTGTGGCTGCGCCTGGTGCTGACGCTGCGCCGCATGAATCCGGTCGTGGCCGGCGCCGTCGCGCTGGCGCTGGCGCTCGTGGTGGCTTTCCTCCTGATACTGCGGGCCCAGGTCGACCTCGATGAGCAATATGCCGAGGCGCGGCGCCAGGCCGCCTTGCCGCCGCCGGCGCCCGGCGCGATCGCGCCGCCCGCGCCGAGCGCGGACCAGAACCTGGCGCATTTCTATGCCTCGCTGGGCGAGCGCGGCAAGGTCGAGCGCCAGCTCAAGACCCTGTTCGGGCTGGCCGAGAAGAACGGCCTGGCCCTGCGCCAGGGCGAGTACCGCAGCAGCCAGGACCGGGCAGGGCGCTTCCTCACCTACCAGATTACGCTGCCGGTGACGGGCCGCTACGGCGCCATCTGGCAGTTTGCCTTCGACGCGCTGCGCGCACTGCCGCACGCCTCGCTCGACGACGTGGCGTTCCGGCGCGACGCGATCGGCAGCGAGACCGTCGAAGCGCGCCTGCGCCTGACGCTCTACCTGTCCGCCACCCCGGGAGTGCCGCGATGAAGCCGCGCCATATCGCGATGGCCGTGGCCCTGGTGGCGGCCGCTTGTCTGGCGGTCTTCGGCGACAACAGCCCCGAGGACGTGGTGGCCGAGCCGGTCGAGCGCGCACGGGCTCCCGCAGCCGCACCGGCCACGGAAACCCGGGCCGCCTCGGACAAGGACAAGAACGTGGCCATCCTGCGCCTGGTCCCGCGCGAGGTGCTGATCGGCGACAGCGACAATCGCTTCAACGGGGGCGAGAATGGCGTGTTCGCGCGCCAGGACTGGACCCCGCCGCCACCGCCGCCGGCGCCCGCGCCGCCGCCGCCGCCGCCGAGCGCGCCGCCGCTGCCCTTCACCTTCATCGGCAAGTCGCTGCAGGACGGCGTCTGGGAGATCTACCTTGCCCGGGGCGAGCGCACCCATCTCGTGCGCGAGAACACGGTCATCGACGGCATGTACCGGGTCGACGCGATCAAGCCGCCGGTGCTGACCCTGACTTACCTGCCGCTGAACCAGGTTCAGCAGCTCAATATTGGAGTGTTCGACTGATGCTTCGCTTAGTTTCGCCCACGAAGACACGTGTGCTGGGTATGGCGCTGGCGGCCGTGCTGATCGGCGGCTGCGCCGGCCAGCGCGCCTACCAGGAAGGCAATGCGCTGGTGGCGCAGGACCAGGTGGCGGCCGGGCTGGCGAAATACCAGGAGGCGGTCGCCGCCGACCCGGGCAATCCCCAGTACCGCAGCGCCTGGCTGCGCGCGCGCGACACGGCGGCTGACCGCCTGATAGGCCAGGCGGAAAGCGCGCTCGCCAGCAACCAGACGGAAGCTGCGCTGCAGGATTACCGCCGGGTGCTGGCCTTCGACCCGGCCAACGAGCGCGCCAGAGCCGGCCTGCGCCAGGTCGAGGCCGACCGCCGCCACGCCGCCATGCTGCAGGAGGCGCGCGCCGCCTTCGACAAGGGGGAACTCGATGGCCCGCGCCAGAAGCTGGCCGCGATCCTGACCGAGCGCCCGGCGCACGAGCCGGCGCGCCTCCTGATGCTGGACGTGGACGAGAAGGCGGCGGCAAGCCCTGCCGCCGAGGCGGCGCTGGCGGCGTCCTTCCGCAAGCCGATCAGCCTGGAGTTCCGCGACGCGCCGCTGAAGCAGATTTTTGAAGTCATCTCGCGCCACGCGGGCCTGAACTTCGTGTTCGACAAGGACGTCAAGGCCGACCAGCGCAGCTCGATCTTCCTGAAGAACAGCACGGTCGAGGCGGCGGTCTACTACCTCCTGATGACCAACCAGCTCGAGCGCCAGGTCATGGACGGCAACACCATCCTGATCTACCCGAACGTGGCGGCCAAGCTGAAGGAGTACCAGGAGATGACGGTCAAGACCTTCTTCCTGGCCAACGCCGAAGCCAAGAACATCGCCAACACCTTCAAGACCATCCTCAAGTCGCGCGACGTGGTGGTGGACGAGAAGCTCAACCTGGTGATCCTGCGCGACAGCCCGGAAGCGGTGCGCGTGGCGACCCAGCTGGTGGCGCTGCAGGACGTGCCCGAGCCGGAAGTCATGCTGGAAGTCGAGGTGCTGGAGATCAAGCGCAGCCGCCTGGTCGACCTCGGCATCTCCTGGCCGGGCTCGGTGTCCTTCGCGCCCTTGGCCTCGCTCGACGGCCCGGTCAGCATCGACCAGCTGCGCGGCCTGAACCGCGGCAACGTCGGCGTCATCAGCGACCTCTCCGCCACCGTCAACGCCAACAAGACCGACGGCGACTCCAACATCCTGGCCAATCCGCGCATCCGCGTGCGCAACAAGGAAAAGGCCAAGGTCGTCATCGGCGACAAGATCCCGAACATCTCGACCACGATCTCGTCGGGCGTGGGCGGCTTCGCTTCCGAATCGGTGAACTACATCGACGTCGGCCTGACCCTGAACGTGGAGCCGACCATCTACCTGAACAACGAGGTCGGCATCCGCATCTCGCTCGAGGTCAGCACCCTTGGCGACTCGGTCACCACCCGTTCGGGCACCGTGGCCTACCGCATCGGCACCCGCTCGGCGACCACCTTCCTGCAGCTCAAGGACGGCGAAAACCAGGTGCTGGCCGGCCTGATCAGCAATGAGGACCGCTCCAGCGGCAGCAAGCTGCCGGGCATCGGCGACCTGCCGATCGTCGGCCGCCTGTTCGGCAGCACGCGCGACACCAGCGACCGCACCGAGATCGTGCTGTCGATCACCCCGCGCCTGGTGCGCACGGTGCAGCGTCCGGCGGCAGCCAGCTCCGAGTTCGGCGCCGGCACCGAGGCCAGCTTCCGCCGCCGTCCGGACAGCACGGCGCGCGCGCCGGTACAACTGCCGGTCAGTACCGGCGCCGCCGCGGCTGCTGCCGCGCGTGCGGCAGGCACGGTGCAGGGCACGGCGCCGGTCGGCACCCCGGCCGCCGGATCGCCGGACCGTCCGATTTCCGTACCGCCGTCGCAGCTGCCGGTGACGCCGCAGACCGGCTCGCCGCAATCCGGCCAGCCGCCATCGAGCCCCGCAAGCAACCTGCAGGTGGTCCCGGTCGCGCCGCCGCCACCCGCGAACCCGGCCACGCAACGCTGATGTCCACACGCGGCTTCACGCTCATCGAGCTCCTGGTCACGCTGGCGATCCTGGCCCTGCTGGGAACGCTCGCGGTGCCAGTGGCCCAGGTGACGGCGCAGCGCCGCGATGAAGCCGAGCTGCGCCGCGCCTTGCGCGAGATCCGCGCCGGTATCGATGCCTACAAGAAGGCGAGCGACGAAGGCCGGGTGGCCAAGGCCGCGGGCGCCACCGGTTATCCGCCGCGCCTGGAGATGCTGGTCGAGGGCGTGCGCGACCAGAAGAGTCCGAAGCAGGCGCAGGTCTATTTCATGCGCCGGCTGCCGCGCGATCCTTTCCATGCCAATCCCGATTCCTCGGATGCCGAGACCTGGGGCAAGCGCAGCTATGCCAGCGAACCGGACGAGCCCAGGGAGGGCGACGACGTCTACGACGTGTATTCCATGTCCGAGAAGCCGGGACTGAACGGCATCCCCTACAACAAGTGGTGAACCCGATGTCCAAGCTCACGCGCCTGCGCGCCTTCACCCTGATCGAACTGCTGGTGGTGCTGGGCATCGTGGCCCTGCTGTTGACGCTGGCGGTGCCGCGCTTCTTCCCGAGCATCGACGCTACCCGCGAAACCATCCTCGAGGAGAACCTGCGCAATACGCGCGCGATCATCGACCAGTACAAGGCCGACACCGGGCGCTATCCGGATTCGCTCGAGCAGCTGGTGGAGAAGAAGTACCTGCGCGAGCTGCCGATGGACCCGATCACCGAGAGCCGCGAGACCTGGATCGTGGAGCCGCCGCAGGAAGAGGAACAGGGCGAGGTCGGCAACATCAAGAGCGGCGCGCCGGGCAACGGCCGCAAGGGCAAGCCCTACGCGGAGTGGTAGCATGCGTGCCCGACGCCAGGCCGGCTTCACCTACCTCGGCCTGATCATCCTCGTCTTCATCGTCGGCCTGGTCGGCGCCGCCACGCTGAAGGTCGGCGCGCTGCTGCAGCGCGCCCAGCTGGAAACCGAACTGCTGGAGACCGGCGCCCAGTTCAGCGCCGCGCTCAAGAGCTATGCCGACGCCACCCCGCGCGGCCAGCCGACCCAGCCCCTGACGCTGCAGGAGCTGCTGCGCGATACCCGCTTCCCGACCCCGCGCCGGCACCTGCGCAAGATTTTTGTCGACCCCATTACCGGCCGGCCGGAGTGGGGGATCGTGTCGGCTGCCCAGGGCGGCCGCATCCTGGGGGTGTACAGCCTGTCGCAGGCGAAGCCGCTCAAGCTCGCCGGCTTCGACGAACGCTTCCCCAATTTCGAAAACCGTGAGCACCACGCGGACTGGAAGTTCATGGCGCTCGGGCAGGGCGCCGCCCCGCCGCCGCGCCGCGTGCCGGGCGCCTCGGCGGAGCCGCCGATCACGATGGCGCCGCCGCCGGAGCAGCCGGCCGGGCCGGCCGCCGCACCGGTGGAGGCGCAGGCGCCGATGCGCGAGGTGGCCCCGCCCCCGCGCAACGAGCCGGAGCCCGAGGCGCCGCGCGAGGAAGCGCCGGAGCCGGCTGCCGACGACGACCAGGAACAAGACAAGGACAAGGACGAGGGCAAGGACAAGGACGGCCCCAGGGAGCCGCCGCCCCCGGCCACGGACTCCGGGCGCTAGGGCGCTCGCTAGGGCGCTCTTGTGTCTACTTGGCGCGGCGCTTGAAGTCGCGCGGGCGGAAGCCCAGCGCCAGCAGCACCGCGAAATAGGCACAAGCGGCCACCGCGATGATTGCCGCCAGCGCGCCGGCACGCAGCAGCGGCGTGGCGCGCAGCGCGATCCAGTCGAACTGCGCCTGGCCGAACCAGGACACGGCGCCCATCACGCTCACCGCGACCAGGAGCTTGAGGAAGAACTTGCCCCAGCCCGGCTGCGGCACGTAGATGTGGCGCCGGCGCAGGCCGGTGTACAGGAAGGCCGCGTTGATGCAGGCGCCCACGCCGATCGACAGCGCCAGGCCGGCCACGCCGAATAGCGGCACGAACACGATGTTGAGGAGCTGGGTCGCCACCATCACGCCGACCGCGATCTTGACCGGAGTGCGCACCTCCTGGCGCGCATAGAAGGCCGGCGCCAGGGTCTTGACCAGGATGAAGCCGAGCAGGCCGGCGCTGTAGGCCATCAGCGGCAGCGAGGAGTGGGCCACGTCCTGGGCGGTGAACACGCCGTAGTGGAACAGGGTGGCGATCATCGGCACCGCCAGCGTCGCCATGCCGACCGAGGACGGCACGGCCAGCAGGAAGGTCAGGCGCAGGCCCCAGTCCAGCAGCGAGGAGTATTCCTGGGTGTCGCCTTCGGTGTTCGCCTTGGCCAGGCTGGGCAGCAGGATGGTGCCCAGCGCTACGCCCAGCAGGGCGGTGGGGAATTCCATCAGGCGGTCGGCGTACTGCAGGGCCGTCACCGCCCCCGCGGCCAGGCTGGCGGCGATGGTGGTGTTGATCAGGAGGCTGATCTGGGCCGCCGACACCGCGAACACGGCCGGCCCCATCTTGCCGAGCATGCGGCGCACGCCGCTGTCGCGCAGTCCGGTCATGGGATTGAGCGAGAGGCGCGGCAGCATGCCGAGCTTCACCAGCGAAGGAATCTGGATCGCCACCTGGGCCAGGCCGCCCACGCACACGCCCACCGCCATCGCATAGATCGGCTGCTCGAAATAATCAGCCAGCACCAGCGCCGAGACGATGAAGGAGATGTTCAGCAGCACCGGCGTGATGGCCGGGATCTTGAAATGGCGCCAGGTATTGAGCACGCCGCTGGCCAGGGCCACGAAGGCCATGCAGGCGATGTAGGGGAACATCATGCGCGTCATGAGCACGGCGGCGTCGAAGGCTTCCGGTTCGCGCTGCAGGCCGCCGCCGATCAGGTAGATCAGCACCGGCGCGGCGAGGATGCCGACGATGCTGGTCAAGACCGTCGCCCAGACCAGCACGGTGGCCACGTGGTCGACCAGGGATTTCGTGGCTTCCTGCCCGTGCTTGGTCTTGTACTCGGTCAGGATCGGCACGAAGGCCTGCGAGAACGCGCCTTCCGCGAACAGCCGGCGCAGCAGGTTGGGCAGGCGGAAGGCGATGTTGAAGGCGTCGGTGAAATTCGAGGCGCCGAAGGTGGCGGCAAACAGGCTGTCGCGCAGCAGACCGGTGACGCGGGACACCATGGTCATGCTGGAAATAGCGGCGAGGGTACGGAGCAGGTTCATGGGCCGGGATTATACTTGGGCAATAGTCCGGAAAGATCGGCCGCACGTGCTCCAAGGCGACAATTATTGAATTATGAATTGCCCTAAGTGCTTTCGTTCGCTATAATCGTGGGCTGTACTGAATTCTGTTAGCAGACACGAATCGTTGGGCAGGCACTCGTCGGACATAAATGAGGCGCCAGTTTCACTCGCGAATGTTTGCAAACGCAACTTGACCCCGATTTAGGAAATTTCATGGCAAATACCGCACAAGCGCGCAAACGCGCTCGTCAAGCAGTTAAGCAAAACGCACACAACTCGGCACAGCGTTCGACCCTGCGTACCGCAATCAAGGCAGTTCGTAAGGCCATCCAGGCTGGCGACAAGGCCGCTGCGACCACCATCTTCCAGCAGTCCGTGTCGACCATCGACAGCATCGCTGACAAGAAGATCATCCACAAGAACAAGGCAGCCCGCCACAAGAGCCGCCTGGCTGCTGCCCTGAAGGCACTGTCCGCTTAATTAGCGAGGTGCGTGCGGCCTAGGCCGCGCAGGCAGTTCTGTGCAGAGCAAGACCCGCCCGACTTCGGTCCTGGCGGGTTTTGTCGTTTGCTGCTTATGCCTGGGCTCGCTTCGATATCCAGGTGGGCCGGCGGAGGGTCTTAAGTTTAAAACCCATGGCGCACAGTAAAATACTGGTGCATAATGTGAAACGCCGTCTTATGTCTTATAGAAGACTTCACGAAGTCCCGCCTTCAAGACCTGAGCGTTACCACCTGTTTTTTGACATCGTGCGACCCGCATGATCATCGAGGAAAAAGCGTATGAGCAGTGATCCGACCATCATCTACACCCTGACCGACGAGGCCCCGCTGCTGGCGACCCACGCCTTCCTGCCAGTCGTCAGCACCTTCACCAAGCCGGCCGGCATCAAGGTCGAGCAGGCCGACATCTCGGTTGCCGCCCGTATCCTGGCGCAGTTTCCGGAAAACCTGACTCCGGAACAGCGCGTCCCGGACGTGCTGACCGAACTGGGCAAGAAGACCCTGGAACCGGACGCGAACATCATCAAGCTGCCGAACATCTCGGCCTCGGTGGGCCAGCTGACCGCCGCCATCAAGGAACTGCAGGCCAAGGGCTACAACCTGCCGGATTACCCGGCTGATCCGAAGACCGATGAAGAGCGGGCCATCAAGGTCAAGTACGGCAAGTGCATCGGCTCGTCGGTGAACCCGGTTCTGCGCGAAGGTAACTCCGACCGCCGCGCGCCGAAGGCCGTCAAGGAATACGCCCGCAAGAACCCGCACTCGATGGCTCCGTGGTCGCAGGCATCGCGCACCCACGTGTCGCACATGACCCATGGCGACTTCTACCACGGCGAAAAATCGATGACCCTGGACGCCGCCCGCGACGTCAAGATGGAACTGGTCACCAAGTCGGGCCAGACCATCGTGCTCAAGCCGAAGGTCGCGCTGCAGGCCGGCGAGATCATCGATTCGATGTTCATGAGCCGCAAGGCCCTGCTGGCCTTCTACGAGCAGCAGATCAACGATGCCAAGGACACCGGCGTGCTGTTCTCGCTGCACGTCAAGGCGACCATGATGAAGGTCTCGCACCCGATCGTGTTCGGCCACTGCGTGCGCATGTTCTACAAGGAAGCCTTCGAGAAGCACGGCGCCCTGTTCGACAGCCTCGGCATCAACGTCAACAACGGCATGGCCGACCTGTACAACAAGATCGCCGCGCTGCCGGCCTCGCAGCGCGAAGAGGTCGAGCGCGACCTGCACGCCTGCCAGGAAAACCGTCCGGCGCTGGCCATGGTCGACTCGACCAAGGGCATCACCAACTTCCACTCGCCGAACGACGTGATCGTCGATGCGTCGATGCCGGCCATGATCCGCGCCGGCGGCAAGATGTATGACGCCACCGGCTCCCTGAAGGAAGTCAAGGCGGTGATCCCGGAATCGACCTTTGCCCGCATCTACCAGGAGATCATCAATTTCTGCAAATGGCACGGCGCCTTCGATCCGAAGACCATGGGCACCGTCCCGAACGTGGGCCTGATGGCGCAGCAGGCCGAGGAATACGGCTCGCACGACAAGACCTTCGAGATCCCGGAAGACGGCGTGGCCAACATCACCGACCTGGCTACCGGCGAAGTCCTGATGAGCCAGAACGTGGAAACCGGCGACATCTGGCGCATGTGCCAGACCAAGGACGCCCCGATCCGCGACTGGGTCAAGCTGGCGGTCACCCGCGCGCGCAACTCGGGCATGCCGGCCGTGTTCTGGCTGGACCCGTACCGTCCGCACGAGAATGAACTGATCAAGAAGGTCAAGACCTACCTGAAGGATCACGACACCACCGGCCTGGACATCCAGATCATGTCGCAGGTCCGTGCGATGCGCTACACCCTGGAGCGCGTCTCGCGCGGCCTGGACACCATCTCGGTGACCGGCAACATCCTGCGCGACTACCTGACCGACCTGTTCCCGATCCTGGAACTGGGCACCTCGGCCAAGATGCTGTCGATCGTCCCGCTGATGGCCGGCGGCGGCATGTACGAAACCGGCGCGGGCGGCTCGGCGCCGAAGCACGTGCAGCAGCTGACCGAAGAGAATCACCTGCGCTGGGATTCGCTGGGCGAGTTCCTGGCCCTGGCCGTGTCGCTGGAAGACCTGGGTATCAAGACCGGCAACAGCAAGGCGAAGGTGCTGGCCAAGACCCTCGACGCCGCCACCGGCAAGCTGCTGGACAACCGCAAGTCGCCGTCGCCGAAGACCGGTGAACTCGACAACCGCGGCAGCCAGTTCTACCTGTCGATGTACTGGGCCCAGGAGCTGGCCGCGCAGACCGAGGACGCCGAACTGGCAGCCAAGTTCGCGCCGCTGGCCAAGCAGCTGGCGGAGAACGAAGCCAAGATCGTCCAGGAACTCTTGGCGGTGCAGGGCAAGCCGGCCGACATCGGCGGCTACTACAAGGCCGACGACGCCAAGGTGAAAGCCGTGATGCGTCCGAGCGCGACCTTCAACGCTGCGCTGGAGTCGTTCGCGGCCTAAGCGATAGACTGCATCAAATGAAAACGCCGGCTCTCATGCCGGCGTTTTTTTATTCACCTAACCCCAAGACCGTCGTTCCGGCGAAGGCCGGAACCCAATTTCGTCGCATCATGTTGGCGGGTGCACGCAAGCGCCAGCGAAACGCACAGAAAATTGGATCCCGGCCTGCGCCGGGATGACGGAGCATAGATTGGTGGTGCTGATGTTTGTCGGTCAGCGCAGAGAGGAAGTCGGCACTTCGATGAATTCGCCCGGCATCAAGGGATGCGTCGCCAGCGAAAACGGCCCGATGCTCGAGCGCACCAGCCGCAGGGTCGGCAGTCCCACCGCCGCGGTCATCCTGCGCACCTGCCGGTTTTTCCCTTCTTCCAGCGTGATCGCGATCCAGCTGGTCGGCTTGTCCTGGCGCGCGCGGATCGGCGGATTGCGCGGCCACAGCCAGGCCGGCTCCGCGATGCGCATTGCCTTGCACGGCTTGGTGACGAAGTCGCCCAGGTCCAGCGGCGCCTGCAGCCGCGCCAGGGCGGCGCTGTCCGCCACCCCGTCCACCTGCACCAGGTAGGTCTTGGCTTCCTTGTGGTCCGGATGGGCGATCTTGTGCTGCAGCTTGCCGTCGTCGGTCAGCAGCATCAGGCCTTCGCTGTCGGCGTCCAGGCGGCCGGCAGGGTAGATGTTCGGGATGTCCAGGTAGTTGGCGAGGGTCTCGCGGCCGTCCTGGCTGGAGAACTGGCACAGGACCTGGAAAGGTTTATTGAAGAGGATCAGAGGCATGGAGTGCGAATCGGTACATAAAAGGTGCTGCGTAGCGCCTCGGAAAATACTGGTGCATAATGCAAGATGCTGGGAAGGTGTCTTATACAAGACTTGCAGCCGTATTCCACATTGTAGATGAAATGCGGGCCGGGCCCGACGCCGCGACGCGGCCTGCCACGCGACCACATGGGAGAGCATGATGTACCAACATATCAAGGTCCCGGCCGACGGCCAGAAAATCACCGTCAACGCCGACTTCTCGCTGAACGTGCCGGACAATCCGGTCATTCCATACATCGAGGGTGACGGCACCGGCGTCGACATCACCCCGGTCATGCTCAAGGTGGTCGACGCGGCCGTGGCCAAGGCCTATGGCGGCGCGCGCAAGATCAGCTGGATGGAAATCTACGCCGGCGAAAAGTCGACCCAGGTCTATGGCCCCGACGTGTGGCTGCCCACCGAAACCCTGGACGCGGTGAAGGACTACGTGGTCTCGATCAAGGGCCCGCTGACCACCCCGGTCGGCGGCGGCATCCGTTCGCTCAACGTCGCGCTGCGCCAGGAACTCGACCTCTACGTCTGCCTGCGCCCGGTGCGCTATTTTGCCGGCGTGCCCTCGCCGCTGAAGCAGCCGGAAAAGACCGACATGGTGATCTTCCGCGAGAACTCGGAAGACATCTACGCGGGCATCGAATGGGCCGAAGGCTCCGAAGGCGTCAAGAAGGTCATCAAGTTCCTGACCGAAGAGATGGGTGTCAAGAAGATCCGCTTCCCGGAGACTTCCGGCCTGGGCGTCAAGCCGGTCTCGCGCGAAGGCACCGAACGCCTGGTGCGCAAGGCGATCCAGTACGCCATCGACAACGACAAGCCCTCGGTGACCCTGGTCCACAAGGGCAACATCATGAAGTATACCGAAGGCGGTTTCCGCGACTGGGGCTATGCGCTGGCGCAGCGCGAGTTCGGCGCCGAGCTGATCGACGGCGGCCCATGGTGCAAGTTCAAGAACCCGAAGAGCGGCCGCGAGATCACCATCAAGGACTCGATCGCCGACGCCTTCCTGCAGCAGATCCTGCTGCGCCCGGCCGAGTACAGCGTGATCGCCACCCTGAACCTGAACGGCGACTATATCTCCGACGCGCTGGCGGCCCAGGTGGGCGGCATCGGCATCGCACCGGGCGCCAACATGTCCGATTCGGTGGCGATGTTCGAGGCCACCCACGGCACTGCGCCGAAGTACGCCGGCAAGGATTATGTGAATCCGGGCTCGCTCATCCTGTCGGCGGAGATGATGCTCCGCCATATGGGATGGACGGAAGCGGCCGATCTCATCATCAGCGCGATGGAACGCGCGATCACCTCGAAAAAGGTCACGTACGACTTCGCGCGCCTGATGGAAGGCGCCACCCAGGTGTCCTGCTCGGGCTTCGGCGAGGTCATGATCGAGCAGATGTAATCGCTTCGGCGCCGGCTCGGATGGGATAAAAGCCCCGTGCGCGTGCGCGCCGGGGCCTTTTTAATGTCGGAGACAGTAATGGCAGACTACGAGCGCATCGGCCGTTTCATTTATGGTTTCCACCGCATCGCCAATCCGGAAACGCTGCGCGACCTGCTCGCGTCGGGTCCGCTGCCGTCCGGGCTGGCGGACCGCGGCGCCGCGCTGGCGGAGCGCTTCGATGCCGTGCTGGCCGACTGGCAGGAGGACGCCCGGCTCGAACGCGGCGACTCCGTCAGCGACGAGCGCATCGCCGCACTGTTGAAAGACACCCGCGACTTCTCGGCGGAACTGGCTTATGCTCGTACCCAGGGTGCATGAAATGCGGGACGGCAGGCGAGGGGGAATGCCAGGGGCGAAAAAAAACCCCACCGTGGCGGGGTTCTTCGCTTCCGGGAGGGGAATGATTACATGCCCTGGATGTTGGAAGCTTGCTTGCCTTTCGGGCCTTGCGTGACTTCGAATTGGACTTTTTGACCTTCTTTGAGGGTCTTAAAACCGTTCATATTGATCGCGGAGAAGTGTGCGAACAGATCCTCGCCGCCGTCATCAGGAGTGATGAAGCCAAAGCCTTTGGAATCATTGAACCACTTAACAGTACCAGTTGCCATAAAAGAACTTTCAAATTTTAACTAATCACACGAGCCATAAAAGCAAGAAGCTTCTTGCCCCCTCCTCAGCCTGCTCACTTCTTATCAACAAGTACATAAGTACAATGTCAATGACTGCATTGTTGGTGGAATAATCACTGAAGTCAAGCGGTTTTGGGGGGCTGTTGCCAAATTTTTCACGGCAGAGGTAACACGACTCTTGATTTCGTCAATTGGATCGCCATCTGCGCATTCATCGGAAAACCAGTAACATGGAAGCACATGAGAACGAGCTGATGTTTACGCTTGGCACAGACATTGAAAGCATTAAAATACGCCCATGGCTACGAAGCATGACACTGAACAGCTGCTGGAGCGGCAAACTGTAAAACCGCCACCCTTATATCAGGTGGCGTTGCTGAACGACGACTACACGCCGATGGAATTCGTGGTTGCGATCATCCAGGAGTACTTCAATAAGGATCGCGAAACGGCGACCCAGATCATGCTTTCCGTGCATCGGCACGGCAAGGGCGTCTGTGGGGTGTTTTCCAAAGATATAGCGTGTACCAAAGTGGAGTTTGTCTTAACGCATGCGCGTAAGGCAGGGCACCCCCTGCAGTGCGTGATGGAGGAAGTATGATTGCGCAGGAACTTGAAGTATCCCTACACATGGCCTTTGTCGAAGCCCGTCAGGCCCGCCACGAGTTCATTACCGTGGAACACCTGCTGCTGGCCCTGCTCGACAACCCATCAGCCGCCGAAGTCCTGCGTGCGTGCGCGGTCAATATCGAAGACCTGCGCAAGACCTTGACTAATTTTATCGGTGATAACACCCCGACCGTGCCGGGCACGGGCGAGGTCGACACCCAGCCGACGCTCGGATTCCAGCGCGTGATCCAGCGCGCGATCATGCACGTCCAGTCGGCCTCGAACGGCAAGAAGGAAGTCACCGGCGCCAATGTGCTGGTGGCGATCTTCGGCGAGAAGGACTCGCACGCCGTCTACTACCTGCACCAGCAGGGCGTGACCCGTCTCGACGTGGTCAACTTCATCTCGCACGGCGTGCGCAAGGACCAGCAGCTCGACACCAGCAAGGCGTCGGAAGGCGTGGAAGAAGCGCAGGTCGAAGGCCAGGCCAAGGAAAGCCCTCTCGACCAGTTCACCCAGAACCTGAACAAGTCGGCCGCCGACGGCAAGATCGATCCGCTGATCGGCCGCGAGGAAGAAGTCGACCGCGTGATCCAGATCCTGTGCCGCCGCCGCAAGAACAATCCGCTGCTGGTGGGCGAGGCCGGTGTCGGCAAGACCGCCATCGCGGAAGGCCTGGCATGGCGCATCGTCCAGGAGGACGTGCCCGAGATCCTGCAGAACGCCGTCGTGTATTCGCTCGACATGGGCGCGCTGCTGGCCGGCACCAAGTACCGCGGCGACTTCGAGCAGCGCCTCAAGGCCGTGCTCAAGCAGCTCAAGGACACCCCGAACGGCATCCTGTTCATCGACGAGATCCACACGATCATCGGCGCCGGTTCGGCATCGGGCGGCACGCTCGACGCGTCCAACCTGCTCAAGCCGGCCCTGGCCAACGGCCAGCTCAAGTGCATCGGCGCGACCACGTTCACGGAGTTCCGCGGCGTGTTCGAGAAGGACCATGCGCTGAGCCGCCGCTTCCAGAAGGTCGACGTCAACGAACCGTCGGTCGAGCAGACCGTGGCGATCCTGCGCGGCCTGAAGTCGCGCTTCGAAGAGCACCATGGCGTGAAGTATTCGGCCTCGGCGCTGTCGACCGCGGCCGAGCTGGCGGCGCGCTTCATCAACGACCGCCACCTGCCGGACAAGGCCATCGACGTGATCGACGAAGCGGGCGCGGCACAGCGCATCCTGCCGAAGTCGAAGCAGAAGAAGACCATCGGCAAGACCGAGATCGAGGACATCATCGCGAAGATCGCGCGGATCCCTCCGCAGACCGTCAACCAGGACGACCGCAGCAAGCTGCAGACCATCGACCGCGACCTGCGCAACGTGGTGTTCGGCCAGGACCCGGCGATCGAGGCCCTGTCGGCCGCGATCAAGATGGCGCGTGCCGGCCTGGGCAAGACCGACAAGCCGATCGGCTCCTTCCTGTTCTCGGGCCCGACCGGCGTCGGCAAGACCGAGGTCGCCAAGCAGCTGGCCTTCATCCTGGGGATCGACCTGGTGCGCTTCGACATGTCCGAGTACATGGAGCGCCACGCGGTGTCGCGCCTGATCGGCGCGCCGCCGGGCTACGTCGGCTTCGACCAGGGCGGCCTGCTGACCGAGGCCATCACCAAGAAGCCGCACACTGTGCTGCTGCTGGACGAGATCGAGAAGGCCCATCCGGACATCTTCAACATCCTGCTGCAGGTGATGGACCACGGCACGCTGACCGATAACAACGGACGCAAGGCCGACTTCCGCAACGTGATCATCATCATGACCACCAACGCGGGCGCCGAGAGCCTGACCAAGCGCTCGGTGGGCTTCGTGGATTCGAAGGCGGCAGGCGACGAGATGGCCGACATCAAGCGCATGTTCACGCCGGAGTTCCGCAACCGCCTGGACGCGATCATCAGCTTCCGCGCGCTGGACGAGGACATCATCCTGCGCGTCGTGGACAAGTTCCTGATGCAGCTGGAAGAGCAGCTGCACGAGAAGAAGGTGGAAGCCGTCTTCACCGAGAAGCTGCGCAAGTTCCTCGGCAAGAAGGGCTTCGACCCGCTGATGGGCGCGCGTCCGATGTCGCGCCTGATCCAGGACATGATCCGCAAGGCGCTGGCCGACGAGCTGCTGTTCGGCCGCCTGGTCAACGGTGGCCGCGTGACGGTGGACCTGAACGAGAAGGACGACGTCGTCCTCGAGTTCCCGGAAGGCGACGCACTGCCGCCGCCGGCTCCGGCCGAGACGGTCGAGATCGAGTAATCCCCGGTCTCGCAATGAAAACCGCGCATCGAGCGCGGTTTTTTTGCACGTATGCACATCGCGCGCCCACCGGCATGTGGCAAACTCTTCCGCTTGAGTAACCCTTGCCATTGTGAACATGCAACTGTCCCGCACCATCCTCGCCCTGTCGCTGGCCCTGATCGGCAGCCAGGCCGCCGCCGCCGATCCCTACTTCCGTTTTCCCGCGATTCGCGGCGACAGCATCGTCTTCACCGCCGAGGGTGACCTGTGGCGCACGACGACCCAGGGCGGCAAGGCCACCCGCCTGACCACGCATCCTTCCAGCGAAACCCAGGCAGCAATCTCGCACGACGGCAAGCTGGTCGCCTTCGCCGCCTCGTATGAAGGCGCCCAGGAAGCCTATGTGATGCCGATCGAGGGCGGCCTGCCCAAGCGCATCACCTTCGAAAACGGCGGCGTGAACGTGCTGGGCTGGACCGCGCAGGGCGAAGTCCTCGTCAGTACCGAAAATTCGGTGGGACCGTCGAAACACCGTATCGTCGCCGCCCTCGACCCCAACAAGATGACGCGCCGCGTGCTGCCCCTGGCCGACGCCAACGACGCCGTGCTGAGCGACGACGGCCGCACCGTGTTCTTCACGCGCATGGGCCTGTCGATGACCAACGATAACGTCAAGGCCTACCGCGGCGGCGCCCATGCCCAGCTGTGGCGCTACGAACTCGGCGCCAAGGGCGAAGCGACGCGCCTGTTCAAGGATGACGACGCCAACAACCGCCTTGCCATGTGGTGGCAGGGCCGCATCTACTTCATCAGCGACACGGGCGGCGCCGACAACATCTGGTCCGCGCTGCCCGACGGCAGCGACCGCAAGCAGCACACGGGGCATACCGAATGGGACGTGCGCACCGCCTCGCTGGGCGACGGCCGCATCGCCTACCAGCTGGGCGCCGACCTGCGCGTGTTCGACATCGCCGCCGGCACCGACACGCGGGTAGCGGCCAGCCTGGTCTCGGACTTCGACCAGCAGCGCACCCGCCGCGTGCGCTCGCCGCTCGACGCGCTGACCAGCATCGACGTCGCCAACAAGGCCCAGCGCATCGTGCTGACGGCGCGCGGCAAGGTGACCATCGCCGGCACCGGCAGCTACCGCCGCGTCGAGATCGCGGTGCCGGACGGGGCGCGCGCGCGCGGCGCCGTGTTCAGCCACGACGACAAGTGGGTCTATGCATTCGTCGACACCACCGGCGAGAACGAGATCTGGCGCTACGCCGCCGACGGCTCCGGCAAGGGCGAGCGCCTGACCATCGACGGCGCCAGCCACCGTTCCGGCATCTATCCGTCGCCGGACGGCAGGTACCTGGCCCACACCGACAAGAAGGGCCGCACCTGGCTGCTCGACCTGCAGGCCAGAACCAACGTCATCATCGACGATGCCAACCAGGTCGGCGCCGAGCGTCCGGACCAGGTTGTGTGGTCGCCGGACAGCCGCAACCTGGCGTTTGTCCGGGTCGGCAGCAGCGAGCAGCGCAACCAGATCGGCATGGTCAACCTGGCCTCGAAACGCGTGAGCTTCGTCACCACCGACCGCTACACGGCCAACTCGCCGGTGTTCTCGCCGGACGGGAAGTGGCTGTACTTCCTGTCCGCGCGCCACTTCAATGTGGGTAACGCCGGTCCCTGGGGCGACCGCAACATGGGTCCCGTGTTCGACCGCCGCGTCGGCATCTATGCGCTGGCATTGCAGCCGGGCGTACGCTTCCCCTTCAAGCCCGAGGACGAGCTGACCACGCCGGAAGTGGCATCGCCCGAGGCCGCCGCGCGCGCCGCGGTCCAGACCCCGGGCAAGGAAGAGGCAGACAAGACCGCCGCCGTCGCTGCGGCCGCGGCCGCCACCGCGGCGGCGAATGCCGCGGATGCTGCCACAGGCGCGAAGGCCAAGGCGGCGCCGACCCCGGCGATCGACTACGCCGGCCTGCGCGAGCGCCTGTACGAAGTGCCGGTCGCGCCAGGCAACTACCGCGCCCTGGCCATCGACGAGAAGCGCCTGTACATCCTCGAGTCGGACAACGGCCGCAGCGGCGCGCTCAAGACCCTCGAGATCTCGCGCAGCAGCCCGCAGCTGGAAACCTTCGTGAACAACGTGCGCGAGTTCGGCCTGAGCACCGACCGCAAGCACGTCTTCTACCGCACCTTCCATGCCAGCGGACCGGGCGAGATGCTGATCGTCGCGGCCGGCGCCAAGGCCCCGGCCGACGTGTCGAAGGCGCGCATCAAGATCGACGACTGGGCGGTGAGCACCAACCCGCGCCTGGAGTGGAAGCAGATGTTCAACGATGCCTGGCGCATGCACCGCGACTTCCTGTACGACGCCAACATGCGCGGCATCGACTGGGCGGCCGTGCGCACGCGCTACGCGCCGCTGGTCGAGCGCGTGACCGACCGCGCCGAGCTCAATGACGTGCTGGGCATGATGGTGGGCGAGCTCGGCGCGCTGCACTCGCAGATCATCCCGGGCGACGTGCGCCGCGCCGCCGGCGAGGGCGTTCCCTCGAGCCTGGGCGCCGTGCTGTCGCGCACGCCAGAGGGCTTCCGCGTCGACCGCGTCTACCGCAGCGAACCCGAGCTGCCGCTTGAAGCCGGGCCGCTGGCGGCGCCGGACGTCGGCGTCAAGGAAGGCGACATCATCACCGCCGTGAACGGCAAGTCGCTGGCGGAAAGCAGGGACATCGCCGACCTGCTGCTCGACCAGGCCGACAAGCAGGTGCTGCTGCACGTGAAGAGCGGGGCGGGCAAGCCGCGTCCCGTGATCGTGACGCCGGTGTCGATGGCGCAGCACGCCAGCCTGCGCTACGCCGACTGGGAACAGGGCAGGGCGCAGCAGGTCGACCAGGCCTCGAAAGGCAGGATCGGCTACCTGCACCTGCGCGCCATGGTGGCGCGCGACATCAACGCCTTCGCCCGCGACTTCTACGCCAACATCAACAAGGAAGGCCTGATCATCGACGTGCGCCGTAACAACGGCGGCAACATCGACAGCTGGATCATCGAGAAGCTGCTGCGCCGCTCGTGGGCATTCTGGACCTCGAACGGCACCCTGCCGCAGTCGAACATGCAGAACACCTTCCGCGGCCACCTGGTGGTGCTGATGGACGAGCTGACCTACTCGGACGGCGAGACCTTCGCCGCCGGCGTCAAGGCCCTGAAACTGGGCCCGCTGGTGGGCAAGCGCACCGCCGGCGCCGGCGTCTGGCTCAGCGACGGCAACAGCCTGGCCGACAACGGCAGGGCGCGCGTGGCCGAGTTCGGCCAGTTCGCCGCGGACGGCGAATGGCTGATCGAAGGCGTGGGCGTGTCGCCCGACGTCGAGGTCGACAACCTGCCGCACGAGACCTTCGAAGGCCGCGACCGCCAGCTGGAAGTGGCGATCGGACTGCTCGAGAAGAAGATGAAGGAGCAGCCGGTCATGCCGTGGAAGCCGGCCGCGATCCCGGCGCTCAAGCGCCAGTGGGAAGCCGGCGAAGCCGCCGGCAAGGCGCCGCCGACCAACAAGTAAGCGCCTCCCTCCCGTGACATTCGCAGGCGCGGATGTCACGGATTTTCATCGCCCTGTCACATTGCATTTTTAGACTGCAGGTATCCGATCAACTCGATACCTGCCATGCACCTCGCGAAGCTCCAGACCGGCACCAAGATCCTCGGCGCCTTCGGCATCGTCTCCTTCCTCCTCCTGATCATCTCGGCCGTGGCGCTGTGGCGCATGCAGTCCAACGATGCCCTCACCACCGACTTGGTCTACGACAAGCTGGCCAGGCAGCAGCTGGCCTCCGACCTGCTCGGCGTCGAACGCCTGAACGGCTCGCGCACGGTCGCCATCGCGCGCAGCGACAGCCTGGAGCTGGCGGACTACTTCGGCGCCCAGCTGGCCCAGGGCAGGAAGGCGGCCGCCGATCTCGAAGCGAAACTGGGCAAGCTGCCGCGCACGCAGGCTGAAGCCGCGCTGATGGCGCAAGCCGGCGGCCACAAGGCGGCGCTGGACAAGGTGCAGGCCGCGCTGTTCCAGGCCAAGGAGCTCGGCCAGACCGGCGTCGTCGAGCAGCTCGTCGGCGGCGACTGGGAGAAAGGCTACCAGGCCTACACGGGTGCGCTGGAAGCCTTGCTGGCCCACGAAACCGACGCGGCGCACCGCCTCGCCAGCGAATCGGCCTCGGCCTCGCTGTTCGGGAAATCGCTGGTGCTGGCGCTCGGCCTCGGCGCCCTCGGCATCGGCGCGCTGCTGGCCTGGATGCTGACCCGGAACATCGTCGGCCCGCTGCAGCAGGCCGTCAGCCTGGCCGAGCAGGTGGCGAAGGGCGACCTGCGTCCGGTCATCCGCCACGCGCGTGCGGACGAAATCGGCCGCCTGTTCGACGCCCTCAACGGCATGACCGGCGGCGTCGCGGCCACCGTGTCCCAGGTGCTGGCCGGCGCGCGGGCGATCGATTCGGCGTCCGGCGAGATCGCCGACGGCAACCAGGACCTGTCGCGCCGCACCGAGCGCCAGGCGGCGAGCCTGCGCCAGACCGTCGGCGCGATGGAAGAACTGCGCGAAGCCATCGACCGCAACAATGCCAGCGCACGCTCGGCGAATGCGCTGGCCCAGTCGGCCTCGAACGTCGCCACCCGCAGCGCCCAGGCGGTCGAGGAGGTGGTGGCGCGCATGGGCGCGATCAAGGCCTCGGCCGACAGGATCACCGACATCACCGGCATGATCGACAGCATCGCCTTCCAGACCAATATCCTGGCACTGAACGCGGCGGTGGAGGCGGCGCGCGCCGGCGCCGAGGGACGCGGCTTCGCCGTGGTGGCGGCCGAGGTGCGCAGCCTGGCCCAGCATTCGGCCTCGGCGGCGAAGGAAATCAAGAAGCTCATCAAGGATTCGAGCGCGGAGATCGCCGCCGGCACCGGCATCGCCGGCGCCGCGGGCGACACCATGCGCGCCGTGCTGGCCCACGTGCACGACGTGGCCGGCCTGCTCGATACCATCTCCACCGCCAGCGGCGAGCAGGCCAGCGGCGTGGCCCAGGCCAGCCAGGCGATCGCCGAGATGGACGAGTCGACCCGGCAGAATGCCGCGATGGTCGAGCAGGCAGCCAGCGCGGCCGGGGCGATGCGCCGGCAGGCGGCCGAGCTGTCGGAACTGGTGGCGACCTTCAAGCTGCGCCAGGGCGCACATGCGGACGAAAAAAAACCGTCTGCAAGCAGGCGGCTTTCGCTGGAAACGGCGGGGTGATTACCAGCCGATGTCCTTGAACAGTTCCATCGTCAGGTCGGTCGGCGCCGTCACCGAGTGGGTGAGGTCGGCATTGATCGACGGTTCCATCAGCTGGTTGCGGGTGGTCGCGGTGTTGTAGTGCGACACCGACGAGCCCTGCTGGAACGGATTCGGCGTGAACATCGTGACGCGGCCCTGTGCATCGGCGCCCGAGAGCTGGGTCTTGGAACGTTCGAGCTTGCCCACGGTGCCGTTGGCGTTGCCGTTCGGCTTGGTCAGGCTGGCCAGGATCGTCGCGCCGTCGGCCTGCGACACGCGCACGGCCGGGATGGTGATCGACGGATCGGCGCCGCCCAGGCCGGTGACTGCGCCCGGTGCGTTGTCGGCCACGATCACGCCGATCACGCCGATCGCGCCGGCGTCCTGGGCGTTCTTGACCTTGACCGTGAAGCCGCAGGTGCCGCGGCTGACCAGGGCGATCTTGCGGCGCACCGCTTCGGCGTTGGCCGCGTTGAACGGCGTGCAGGCCGAACCCGGGCTGTCGGGCTGCAGGGCCACCGCGGCGATCTGGCCGGTCAGCGGCGACTTGTCGATCTTCGGACCGAAATCGGCTTCGCCGACCGCGTACAGGTCGCCGGACGGCGAGTTGGCGCCGACGCCGATCACGCGCAGCTGGGCGGTCGGGGTCAGGACCGACGGTGCGGCCGCGGTGACGCGGGCGCCGGTCCAGGACAGGCCGCCCGGCTTGAGCGCCGATGCGGCACGCTCGGCGTTGCTCATGTCGATCCACAGCTTGCCGGTCGTGTTATCGAGCAGGAAGGTATCCCAGACCGACGCGCGTCCGGCAAACGGAGCACCGGTTGCGCCGCTGGTGAAGGTCTGGAAGCCCAGGCCGTGGCCCATTTCGTGCAGAAGGGTGGCGACGAAGTCGATGTCATTGCCTTCGTTGGCATCCAGGCCCAGGTAGAACGCGCTGCCTGCCAGGCAGTTCGACTTGCCGAGATTGGAATTGAAGCGAGCCGTGATCTGGCCGCCCGGCGAGGTCGAGATCTCGCTGCCGTACAGCTTGTTGGCCAGGGCATACGAATACCAGACGTCGGTCTTCGGCGCGCCCGGGAAGTTGGCGAACACCTGGGTGGCGCCGGCGCTGCCCAGCACCGCGCTGGTCGCGGTGCACGACAGCGGCTCGAAGGTCGCATTGATGACGATCGGGACGTCGCTGGTCAGGGTCTTGCCCCAGATATTGGCCGCGTGCGTGAACGCGATCAGGCGCTGCTGGCCGATGGTGGTGCCGGTGTTGCCGCCGACGGGCGTCGCCGGGGTTGTCTCGTTGAAGCCGACGCCGGGCGCGTTCAGGTTGTTGATGACGATCTTTGCCGCTGCGTGGGCCGTGCCCATGCTGCCGCAGGCCAGGGCCAGGGCCGCGGCTACCAGAGTGAGGCTTGGACGCTTATTCGACTTCATTCTGGTGCTCCTTGGCGTGCGTGGACACTGGGGTGGACAGGGCGGAGTGGGCTGCATGCGAGCCGTGGGCGCACTCGGCTTCGAGCTTGCCGTCCGCGGTGCGGCGCACCACCGTGTGCATCATCGACTCCTCGTCGACGTGGGCGGCGAGCACGCCGTTCTGCTGCAGGCTGGCGACGCCGGCGACCGGGGCGCCGGATGCTGCGCGGGCGGCCTTCTGGGCTTCGCGCTCCGCCTTGCGCAGCTCGTTCAGTTTCTGTACCTCAGCGGCAGTCGCATTGCGCAGCTTGCCGGTGCGCTGGTCCTTGGCAACGGTCTGGCCTTCCTGTCCGGCAGCGAGCGCCGATCCGGCGAACGCCAGCGCCGCAATGGCGACAGCGCTACGCAGCATGGATACACGGATTTGCATGTTGTGTTTTCTCTCAGAAAAATATACGTCAGTCGGTACAACTTTTCTTTCCCCGTCTCTAGAGCAGGTTGTCAACAACTATAGCTTTGGAAATAACGAACCTGAACAATTCCAATAAAAATTTTATATCTTTGTTTTTACTCCATATGCATACAAAATTCGGTTTTCTCTCTCAAAAGGCGGATGTAAATACATCTTTATCGCGCGTTGTTTTTTGTGCGCAAGGCACATCAGGCCAAGATGTTGTATTGACGGGCGCGCGGTCCTGCACTAGGGCACGGCAGTAAGAAAGAGGAGCATTGCCTGCAGGCAGGACTTCAGGAGAGAAGGCCGGCGGCACGCCGGGGGACAGCTGGGAAGATCGCGGAAAAGAACAGGCGCCGGCGGAGTTGCCGGCGCCATGAGGACAGGTGCTCAGCGCACCTCGAGCAGTTCGACGTCAAAGATCAGGTTGGCATTCGGCGGGATCGGACCTGCGCCCGAGCTGCCGTAACCCATGCTGGCGGGGATGATGAGGGTGCGCTTGCCGCCGACCTTCATGCCGGCCACGCCGGCATCCCAGCCGGGAATGACCTGGCCGCCGCCGAGGTGGAAGCTGAACGGCTCGCGTCCGCTCGAGGAGTCGAACTGGGCGCCGCGCTTCGATTCGGTATTCGGCTCGTACAGCCAGCCGGTGTAGTGGACGACCACGGTCGCACCGTCGGTCGCTTCCTTTCCGGTACCGGCCACGGTGTCGATCTTTTGCAGCGCCACGCTGTCGGCGGCTGCCGCGGGAGGGGTGTCGGCGCGCTTGCAGCCGGTGACGACCAGCGTCATGCTCAAGCCAAGGATGCAGTAGGAGATCAGCTGTTTCAAGGTATTCTTTCGTAAAAGGGACAAGGGCGAAGGCAGCGGCAGTATACATGCGATCGCCCCACGGGAGAACGCATGCGCCTGTCGCAGGGACTTCGCGCGGTGGCCGCGCTCGAGGCGGCCAAGGGCATGGTGGTGCTGTTGACCGGCTTCGGCCTGTTCGCACTGCTGCACCGCGACGTCCAGCGCCTTGCCGAGCTGCTGGTGGCGCACGCGCACCTGAATCCCGCATCCCACACGCCCCGGGTGTTCGTCGAGCTGGCAGGGCGGCTGGACGATGCGCGCCTGCTGCAGCTTGCGGCGGCGGCCCTCGCGTATTCAGGCCTGCGCATGGTCGAGGCCTACGGCCTGTGGCATGGCCGTGCATGGGCGGAAGGCCTGGCGGCGGCCAGCGGCGCCATCTACCTGCCATTCGAGCTGGACGAACTGGCGCGCCGTCCCGGCCTGCTGAGCGCCGGCCTGCTGGCCGTTAACCTGGCCATTGTCGCTTTCATGGTCTACAGTTTGAAGAGGCGCCGCGCAGCGCGCCGATCCGATTGACACGGCGTGGGCCACATACGGACCGCATATGGTATCGAACCAACCAGGCTTCCTCTTTGCCACCGGCATCGAGAACAGCATCCCGACCATCGATGGCGGCCGGTTCCGCATGGACGAGATGGACAAATGCGGGCACTACCGCCATTGGCGACGCGACTTCGACCTGGTGCAGGAAATCGGCATCCGCTTCCTGCGCTATGGCCCTCCCTTGCATACGACGCTGGTCGGTCCCGGACGCCATGACTGGTCGTTTGCCGACGAGGTGTTTCCCGACCTGCGGCGCCGTGGCCTGGTGCCGATCGTCGACCTGTGCCATTTCGGCCTGCCCGATTTCCTGGGCGACTTCCAGAACCCGGACTTCCCCGCGATCTTCGCCGACTATGCGCGCGCCTTTGCCCAGCGCTATCCCTGGGCCCAGCTGTACACGCCGGTCAACGAGATGTCGATCTGCGCGCTGTTCTCCGCCCTGTACGGCTGGTGGAACGAGCAGATGCGCGACGACCGGGCCTTCGTCACCGCGCTCAAGCACATCGTGAAGGCCAACCTGCTGGCCATGCGCGCCATCCTCGAGGTGCGCCCGGATGCGCTGTTCGTCCAGAGCGAATCGACCGAGTACTTCCATGCGCGCGCGCCCGCCGCGATCGGCCCGGCCGAGACCAGGAACGCGCGCCGCTTCCTGTCGCTGGACCTGAACTACGGCCGCCGCGTCGACTCCACCATGTACGAGTACCTGCTCGACAACGGCATGACGCGCGACGAGTACCACTTCTTCCTGAACAACAACCTCAAGCATCACTGCATCATGGGGAACGATTACTACCAGACCAACGAGCACCATGTGTCGGCGGACGGCTCGACCATGGCGTCGGGGGAGATCTTCGGCTACGCGGTGATCACGCACCAGTACTACAACCGCTACCGCCTGCCGGTGATGCATACCGAGACCAATCTGTGCCAGGGAGCGTGCGGCGACGAGGCCGTGAAGTGGCTGCGCAAGGAATGGGCCAACGTGCTGCGGGTACGTAACAACGGCGTGCCCCTGGTCGGCTTCACCTGGTACTCCCTGACCGACCAGGTTGACTGGGACACCGGCCTGCGCGAGAACAACGGCCACGTGAATGCCCTCGGCCTCGCCGACCTCGACCGCCAGCTGCGCCCGGTCGGGATGGCCTACCGCGACCTGATCCGGGACTGGACCGAAGTGCTGCCCACTCAGAGCGTGTGCCTGCAGGTGCCGCTGGCACTGGACAGCGACTACCCCGGATTCGACTTCGCAGCGCCCCACACGGCGCCGGCCGAGGCGGCGACCGGGGCACCCAGGAACACGGAATAGGAGCTAGACCCTAGTCGAACTTAATGTGCACCCAAGTGTCGAATAATGATCATGGAAAGCACTTTAGCGATTGGACACGCAGCGACGCTGCTGGGAA
>JAEAMF010000921.1_pt1 | contig 27014 bp, 24 predicted proteins | sample 8958721 | NCBI WGS metagenome assembly JAEAMF01 (sample SAMN16933255, study PRJNA681124) | bioreactor sludge metagenome | isolation source: anaerobic bioreactor treating anionic surfactant - SDBS | place: India: Bengaluru | collected 2019-02-28 | reverse complement strand
ACAAAGTGAGTTCCTTTAAGAATTTAAGAGTCCAATATGTATCTGAACTTCTACAAGCCGCGGCTTGCGCGCGCGCCGACGAAGCATTACAATGCGCCCTGGCAAGCGGCTTCCCGCCGCTTCCGGGAGGCAGCGTGAAGAGAGCATCGCTCACGATCCTGGTCCTGGCCCTGGTCGGGCATGGCGTCCTGGCCGGCGCGGTCGCGCCCGGCGGAGACAAGGCCGCGTTCCGCATCGAGAACATCGCGGTGCACCGGCTGGACAACGGACTGAAGGTCCTGCTCCTCGAGGACCATGACATCCCCAACATCGCCTACTACACGTTCTTCCGCGTGGGCTCGCGCAACGAGCGCCCGGGGCTGACCGGCGTGTCGCACTTCATCGAGCACATGATGTTCAACGGCAGCGCCGCCTTCGGCCCCGGCGAGTTCGATCGCGTCATGGAGTTCAACGGCGGCGCCAACAACGCGTACACCGGCGACGACTTCACGGCCTACACCGACTGGTTCCCCAGGGCGGCCCTGGAGGAGATGATGAAGCTGGAGGCCGACCGCATGCGCGGGCTGCTGTTCGACCCCGCGGTGCTGGAGTCGGAGCGCGGCGTCATCGCCTCCGAGCGCCGCCTGGGGGTGGAGAACGACAACGACAGTCTGCTGGACGAGGTCGTGCGTGCCACGGCCATCATGGCCCACCCCTACCACTGGGGGGTCATCGGCTGGATGAGCGACATCCTGGGCTGGCGCCGCGACGAGATCAGCGCCTACTTCCGGACCTATTACGCCCCCAACAACGCCGTGCTGGTCGTCGTCGGCGACTTCGCGAGCGAGCCGCTGCTGGCGCTGGTGCGCAAGCACTATGCCGGCATCCCCGCCGGCCCGCCCCCGCCGCCGGTGACGACCTCCGAGCCGCCGCAGATCGGGCCGCGGCGGGTGCAGCTGCGCAAGGCCGCCCAGATCCCCTGCTTCCTGGCCGCCTATCACGTCCCCGGCGCCGGCGACGCCGACTTTCCGGCCCTCAGCCTGCTGGAGACCATCCTGCTGCGCGGCGAGAGCAGCCGGCTGTACCGCCGGCTGGTCAGCGACGACCAGCTGGCCATCAGCATCTCCGGCGGCGTGAACGAGACCATCGACCCGTTCCTGTTCTATATTCAGGCCAAGCCCCGCCCCGGCGCCGACCTGGAGAAGCTGGAGGCCGCCGTCGCCGAGGAGATCGCCCGGGTGCGCGACAACGGCGTCACTCCCCTGGAGCTGCAGAAGGCCCTCAACGCCGCCCGCATGCGCTTCTTCACCCCGCTGCAGACCATCGCCGGCAAGGCCAACATGCTGGGCCAGGCCGAGATGGTGTACGGAGGCTTCGAGAAGCTGTTCACCCTCATGGAGCGCTTCGCCGCCGTCACCCCGGCCCAGGTGCGCGAGGCCTGCCGGAAATACCTGGCTCCCGACAACATGACCGTGGGGACGCTGGTTCCGGCCGGAGGTGCCCAATGAAGCGCCGTGCCCTCATCGCCCTGTCCATCCTGCTGCTCGCGGCCGCCCCGGTCGCGGCCGGCAGCCTGCCGCCGCCGCAGAGCTTCGTCCTGGCCAACGGCATCACCGTCCTGCTGCACACGGACAACGAGCTGCCGCTGGTCAGTTTCCGCCTGCTGCTGCCGGGCGCTGGAACGGCCAGCGAAAAGGCCGACGGCCTGGCCGACCTCAGCGCCGCGATGCTGCTGAAAGGCACCGCGACGCGCAGCGCCGCCGGGGTTGCCGAGGAGCTGGACCGCCTGGGCGTCACCCTGCGCTGCACGGCCCAGGATGAGTACGCCGAGATGAGCGGCGGCTCCCTGAGCGAAAACTTCCCCAGCCTGCTGGCCCTGGCCGCCGACTGCCTCACGGCTCCCGCCTTCGCCGCCGAGGAGTTCACCAAGGAAAAGCAGCGGCGCATCGACGCCATCCGCCAGGTGCAGGACGAGCCGTCGCAGGCGCTGCGCCAGTATTTCCGCAAGGTCTATTTCGCCGGCCACCCGCTGGGCAGCCTGAAGGGCGGCAGCGAACCGTCCCTGCAAGCCCTGGGAGTCGAGGATGCACGGGCCTTCTTCCGCCGGCACTGGCTGCCGGCGGCCTCGGCCAAGCCGGTGCTGGCCGTCTGCGGCAAGATCGACGCCCCTGGCCTGAAGCGGCTGCTGGCCTCCACCCTGGGCCGCTGGTCCGGCCCGGCCGGGGAAGAAGAGGCCGTTGCCGCCGCCATACCCCCCCTGCCCGCGGTCAAGGGCCGCACCTGCGTGCTGATCGACAAGCCCGACGCCACCCAGGCCTATTTCATGCTCGGCGTCCCCGGCCTGCCCTTCGGCGATCCGGACAGCCCCGAAGCCGAGGTGATGAACACCCTGTTCGGCGGCCGCTTCACCTCATGGCTGAACAGCGAGCTGCGCATCAAGCGCGGCTTGACCTATGGCGCGCGCAGCGTCTTGCAATCCTGGCGGCCGGGAGGCGTCTTCACCGTCTCCTCTTACACCCAGAACGACAAGATCGGCGAGATGCTGGCCATCACCTTCGAGCTGCTGGCCAAGGCGCGCCAGGAGGGATTCAGCGCCGTCGAGGTCGAGAGCGCCCGCCATTACATCCTGGGGCAGTTCCCGCCCAGCCTGGAGAGCCTGGCCAGCAAGACCCGCGCCTATTCCGAGATGTTCTTCTACGGCAAGGGGTTCGACTATTACGACCTCCTCCTGTCCCGGGTGGAGCGGGCCGACGCGGCCGGCGTGCGCCGCGCCGCCGCCTTGCTGCCGGCGGAGGATTACGTCCTGGTGGTGGTCGGCCGGGCCGACGACATTCGGAAACAACTGGAGCCGTTCGGGCCGTTCCGCGAGAGGAAGATCCGCTCCGGTGAGTTCTGAGGCGGCGGATTTCCCGCTGAGTCCCTTCGCCCGCGCCGGCCGTCGGCTGCTCCTGGCCGTGCGCAGCGGCCTTTTCCGGCCGCGCTGCCGAATCTGCGGCCGTGACCTGGTGGCGGCGGGCGAAACGGTCCTCTGCCGCGACTGCCTGGCGGGCATCGTCCCCGCCGGCGACGACCGCTGCCTTGTCTGCGGCCGCTTCCTGAGCGCCGGCCCGGCGGTCTGCGGGTCATGCCTGCTGGCCCCGCCCCCCTTTGACCGCCATCGCTCTTACGCCGCCTACGAGGGAACGTTGCGCCAGGCCATCATCCTCTATAAATTCGCCGAGGTGGAGCCGCTGAAGCACCTCCTGGCCGGGCTGTACCTGCACACGCTGGAACGCGAACTGCCCGGCGCCTACGACGCCGTGGTGCCGGTCCCGGCCGACCGCCGGCGGCGCCACGGCTTCCAGCCGGTGCGGGCCTGCGGCAAGGTGCTGGCCCGCCGCCTCGGCATCCCGCTGCGTGACGGCCTGCTCGTGAAGAAGCGCAGCACTCCCCCGCAGGTCGGCCTGACCCGCGCCCAGCGCCGGGTCAACCTCGAAGGCGCCTTCGCCCTGGCCCCGGGGAGCCGTGCCGCCGGTCTGCGGCTGCTGCTGCTGGACGACGTCACCACCACCGGCGCCACCCTGCGCCGCTGCGCCGCCGTCCTGCGCCGCGGCGGGGCCCGGGTGACGGCGCTCACCTTGGCGCAGACCCGGCTGTAGGTTGACATTCTTTTTTTTTCTCCTATCATATGGGGCCAGCAGGAGGAAAACGAGCATGAGAACATTCAACAAGGCCACCGCCTGGTTCGTGATCCTGGCCTTCGTGACGCTGCTGCAGGTTTCCGCGATGCCGCTGCGCGCCAAGCCGGCGCCGGCTGCGGCGGAGACTTCAGTGAGTTCCCCCGAGCAGGGCCCCGGCGTCATCGAGGAGGAAGGCGCCCCGCCCGCCGGCGCCAAGAAAAAGAGCATCGTCCCGCTGGTGCTGATCGGCCTCGGCGTGGCCGCGGCCGTCGTCCTGGCGCTGGTGGTCCTCAAGAGCAGTTACGACATCACCGGCTCCTGGACCTTCGTCATGACCGGGACGTCCAGCGGCGCCAACAACGTCACCTGGAACCCGGTCACGTTCAGCGGCGACAAGAAGAGCGGCACCTACCAGGTCGAGACGTTCTACGACGGCAAGGGCAACTACACGGTCGACGGCAAGAACGTGACGATGACCTCCAGCTACTACACCAACTGGACCTGGACGGGCAAGTTCACCGACAAGAACGCCATGTCCGGGACGTCCACGTGGAACACCGGCACCAATACCCTGACCTGGAGCTGGACCGCGACCCGGGCGGCCGGCAGCGCCGCGCTGCCGCCGTCGACCGCGTCAGGTACCGCCGACTCCATCCTGAGGCAGTTGCTGGGGCGCTAGGCCCAGACCGGCGGCCGCACCGTCTGCGCCGCAACCGGGCGGCGAACCCGTCCAGCCGCCGCCGGCGGCGCGAGCGTAGCGGATTGACTTTTGGGCGCCGTTGTTCCATATTGGGCTGCCAAGGAGGACAAGCCCTGATGAAAAACCATAGAAAAGCGATCTCCCTGTTGCTCATGCTCGCCTATGCCGTCCTGCTGACGGCCGCGGCCAGGCCGCTGCGTGCCGGGCGGGCGCCGGAGCCGGCCCCCGCCTCCGCCTCGCTGAGCGCCCCCGAGCAGGGGCCCAGCGTCGTCGAGGAGGAGGGCGGCGGCGCCCCCACAGCCCGGAAAAGGAGCATCGTGCCCATCCTGATCGGCGTAGCCGCCGCCGGCGCCATCGCCGCCTTCGTGGCGCTGGTGGTCCTCAAGACCAAGTACGACATCGCCGGCTCCTGGGAGTTCGCCTTCACCTCCGCCGCGCCGGCCCACACCTGGACATGGACCCTCGTGTTCAAGGGCGACAAGAAGAGCGGCACCTTCACCGACGCCGGCGACACGGGGAAATACACGGTCAGCGACAGGGACGTGGAGATCACCTACGACGACTGGGACATCGTGCTGACCGGCCGCTTCGACGCCAAGGACAAGCTGAGCGGCAGCGGCACCTTCGCCGGACTGACCGTCGGCGGCAAGGAGATCGACACCGCGACCTGGACCGCCACCCGTCTCTCCTCCATGGGCTCGCTGCGGCCTGGGAACATCGCCGCCTCCTCCTTCGACAGCCGCAAGCAGAAGAAGTAGAAAGAGCATACTGAGCTTGGCGTATGGCATGCGGCTCTTGAACTACAGGGAAGAAAGAGAGAAGACAAAGTGGGAAAGAGATTATGACAGGGCTTTTCCCACTCTATCTTCCCTTACTCTTCCCTCTCTCCTCCCTCTGTCTTCCCTGAGTTCTATCCCTGCCGATTGCTTTTCTTCCTATACCCTACCCCAATACCATTAGTACTTTTTACCATCCAGAGAGACATAAATCACTTCCCGCTCCAGGACCACGCCGCAGCGGGCGGCCACGGCGGAGCGGATCCTCTCCTCCAACCGCTGCAGATCGGCAAAACTGCCGCCCCCGCGGTTGACCAGGAAGTTGGCGTGCTCCTCGGCGACGGCCAGCGCGCCCGAGGCGGCGCCCTTCAGCCCGCACTCCTCGATCATCCGGCCGGCCGAGGCCTTGCCGACCCCCAGGGTCGGATTCTTGAAGAAGCAGCCGGCCGAGGCCACGCGGTAGGAGGGGTGGCGGCGGGCCCGGTATTCCAGATGCTCGCGGACCTTGGCGGCGATGTCTTCCGCTGCCCCGGGATCGCGGCGCAGGCGCAGCGTCAGCAGGGCGGCGCCGCCCAGCTTGAAGCGCGAGTCCCGGTAGCGGAAGGCGAAATCGCCGGCATTCACCCGGCCGGTCTCGCCGCGCTCGTCGACGATCTCGGCCCCCAGCAGCACGTCGGCCATGGAGCGGCCGAAAGCGCCGGCATTAACCGCCGCCGCCCCGCCCAGGGTGCCGGGGATGCCCGAGAGGAACTCGAGCCCGGCGACGCCGTTGGCGGCGCACCAGGCGAGGAAAGGCTGGTTGCGCGCACCGGCGTCGACGCCGACGGCCTCGCCGCCGGGCAGCAAGACCGGCGCGGCTTCCTCGCCGGCGGCCAGGACGACGACGGCGCGGACCCGGCCGTCGGGAAAGGCGATATTGGAGCCGCCGCCGATGACCAGGCCCGGCAGCCCCTCGGCGGCGAGCCGGGCCAGGACGCGACGCCGCTGCTCGACCGACGCCGGCGCGACGAGCAGGCTGACCGAGCCGCCGATGCGGAAATAGAGGTGCGGGGCGATGGCCGCGTCCTCCTGAAAGGGAACGCCCGCGTTCCGCAGCCAGGCGGCGAAGGGAGCGAACATCCTACTCGAGGTGCGTGCGCATGCGCACGATGCGATCGCCCTGGCGGATGCGGTCCAGCACCTCCTCGCCAGTGACGACCTGGGCGAACAGGGTGTAGCGGCCGTCGAGGTGCGGCTGGTCGCTGAGGCAGATGAAGAACTGGCTGTCGTTGGAATGGATGTCCTCGTCGCGGGCCATGCCAACCGAGCCGCGGATGAAGTGCAGGTGGGAGAACTCGGCGGGTATGGTCTTCCCCGACCCGCCCTCGCCGCTGCCGGTCGGATCGCCGGCCTGCACGACGAAGTCGGCCACCACGCGGTGAAAGACGATACCGTCGTAAAAGCCGGCGTCCGCGAGCTCGGCGATGCGCGCCGCCGTGAGCGGGGCCACCTGGGGATAGAAGCGGAAAGCGAGCGTGCCCCGCTCGGTCTCCATGACGCAGAGCCGGGCGGCGGGAGCCGCCCAGGCGGCGAGGGCCAGCGCCAGCAGGAGGGCGCCGGCCGGGAACAGGCGAGCCGTTCTCATCGTCGTACCTCCCGGTGCTCAGAAGTGCAGGTAGAAACGGGGGGCGACCAGCAGCGGGTCGAGCACCTGGACCCGGGCTTCGTTGCGGGCGTCGCGGTTGCGGCCGGACGCCTCCACGCGGATGAGGAACGTCCCCGGCTGCTGCGGCACCCAGGCCAGGGAGACCCGCTCCTCCCCCCGGAACTCGCGGCTGAGCACGGCGCGCCCCTGGGCGTCAAGGACCTGGCAGCTCCAGGCGGGTTCGAGCAGGTTGCGCGTCAGCACGGTGAAGCGCAGCGATCTCCCCAGCCAGTGCGCCAGCGCCGGCTCGATCTCGATGTCGACCCCGTAGCGGTTGCCCAGGCGCAGCAGGCGGCAGGCGCCGTCCTGGCAATCGATGCTGTACAGGTAGCCGCCGAAGGCCAGCGGCATGCCCCGGGAGTGGGCGGCGCCGGTGAAGGAGACCACGCTGCGGCGCCTGGGGTCGATGAACTTGACCTCGCGGTTCAGCAGCACGGCGGCCAGGTTTTCGCCCATGGGCTGCAGGTCGCAGCTCAGGCCCGAGCCCAGCGACTGCCACCAGAGGAGGCTGCCGCGGCGGTTCACCCGCAGCAGGTTGTGGTCGTCGGTGGCGGCGGTGACGGCGCCGGCGAACAGCAGCGGCCGGCGCCGCAGGTCGTGCCCCAGCTTCAGTTCCCATTCCGGGCGGCCGCGGGACAGGGAATAGCGGACCAGCCGCCGGCCGGCGCCGTAATAGAGGCTGTCGCCGTCAAGGCAGAACGGCGACGTGGCCGCTGACGGCAGCGCCGTGTCCTGGAACGCCCCGGCAGCGCGGCGCAGCGTGTACAGCCGCCCGCGCCCCAGCACCAGGATGCGCTCGGAAGAGACCAGGCAGTCGAGGAAGCCGCTGTCGCCGCGGGAGGCAGTCAGCGCCTCCTGGGGCCTGTCCCAGAAGCGGACGGCTGGGCGATCGCCTTCGAGATAGACCACGACGCCCGTCCCCGCTCCCAGGACCTGCCCCAGTCCCAGCCCCAGGGAAGCGAATTTCACCTCCGGCACGGCCAGGTCGATGACGAGCAGCCGGTCGGAGGGCTTGTCCTGCAGGAGCAGCAGGCCGTTCTGCAGCAGGGGCGGAGCGGACGGCAGGAAGGGCAGGCTGAGCACCGCGGCGGCCTTGCGCGTCCCGGGATCCCAGGCGACGATGCGGCCGTCGGCGGCGAGCCAACCGACGCCGCCGGCGCAGGGGAACAGCAGCGGGCTCGCCGGCGCCCCCTTCCAGGCATGGACCTCCTCCTGGACCAGGGGCGGGCTGATCTCGGGGACCAGCTTGGGGTGCGCCGGCCGGCAGGCGGCCGCTAGCGCCAGGACGGCCAGCAGGAGGATGGCATGGGCTTTCATGGAGCCACGATTATAGGGGAAACTCCGGCGGCGGTCAAATGGCGCGGGCGTTGACTTGGCGCGGCGGCTCCCCTATGATGCACCCTTGCGCATGAGGTGGCCATGAAACGACGAACATGCCTGTCGCTCGCGATCCTCCTGCCAGCCCTGCTGGCCGTCGCCCCGTTCCCTACTCAGGGCTGCACCACGGCCGTGGTCGGCGCCGGCGCCGGATCCGGTGGCCGGCCGCTGCTGTGGAAGAACCGCGACACCGATTTTCTGAACAACAAGGTGCTCTTCGTCAGCGAGACGCCCTACTCCTACCTGGCGCTGGTGAACGCCCAGGACCGCTCCGGCCGCTGGGCCTACGCCGGGCTGAACGCGGCCGGTTTCGCCATTTTCAACTCGGTGGCCTACAACCTGCCCGAGGCCGGGGGGGAGATGAAGGACCTGGAAGGGACGATCATGGCCGACGCCCTGCGCCGCTGCGCCAGCGTCGACGACTTCGAGTCCTACCTGCGGGAGGGCCTGGGGCCGAGCCTGGGCAGCCTGGCCAATTTCGGGGTGATCGACGCCCGCGGCGGGGCGGCGATCTTCGAGGTCTCCAATCGCGCCTTCCGCAAGTTCGCCGTCGCGGACGCGGCCGAAGGCTATCTCGTCAACACCAATTACGCCCGCAGCGGCGAACCGGGAACCGGCGCCGGCTACCTGCGCTTCGAGCGGGCCAGCGAACTGCTCCGCGCGCTGCCACCGGCGGGGATCAGCGTCGAGGCGCTGCTGGGCCGCGTCAGCCGCGACACCGGGCATGTGCTGCTGGGCCAGCCCTCGTTCCCGGAGTTCCGCGGCCAAACGGCGAAGAAGCCGCTCTGGCTCTGCACCCGCGACACCATCGACCGCGAGAGCACGTCGGCAGCCGTCGCCGTGGCCGGCCGCCGGCCCGATGGCGGCGGCGCGCCGGCCACGCTGTGGGTGCAACTGGGCGAGCCTCTCTGCTCCGTCGCCGTGCCGCTGTGGGTCGAGGCCGGTACCGTGCCCGCCGCCCTGCGCGAGGGCGACACGGCGCCGCTGCTGCGGGAGGCGCTGCGGCTGAAGAAGCTGGCCCGCCCCTATGCCGAGAGCGACCGCCGCGAATACCTGCTGGCCTCCCGGCTCGACAACCGCGAAAGGACCGGGTTTCTCCCGGGGCTGCTGGCCGCCGAGCGCGAGATCTTCGCCCGCACGGAGGCCTTCCTGAGAACGGCCCCGTCAGCGGCCGCCATGGCCGCGTTCCAGGAGGAGATGGCGCTCAAGGCGCTGGCCGCCCTGCAGGCGGCTCACTGAGCGGGAGGAGCCCCGCTTGGACGGCGCCGGCGGCGCCGGCGCCGCGGCCCGCCGCCCTCCAACGGACGGCCCGGGAAAGCCTCGCGGAAGAGGCTCTCGAACGATTCGCCCTCCAGCGGCGCCCGCCCGCTGGCGATGACGAAGCACAGCCGCGAGGCCGGAGCATAGCCGGGCCGCTGGCGGAGCGACCCGCGCATGGCGCCGCCGGCCAGCGCGCGCTTCATGCGCGCGATTAGGGCCAGCAGGTCGATCACCCGGGCGCGCATCCCCTTGGGCAGCGAGACGATCATGCCCGCGCCCAGGAACGCCTTCTTCAGCAGCGGGAAGGGATCGACGCCGCCGTTGCCCAGCTGCGGTTCGGCCCAGGGCCAGAGCAGCAGGACCATCATCTCCGCCAGGTCCGGGGCGCGTTCCGCCTCCTTCTCGCCGTCGGCGACCGCCAGCAGCGAGCCGGTGGCGGCGAACATCTCCGCGTCGTCCTCGAGGGCCGCCCCGATCCCGCCCAGCAGCAGGCGCAGCACGCCGAATTCGCGGTGGCGGGCGAAGACGGCCTGCGCGCGCGGCCCCAACAGGTCCTTGGAGAACTCCTCGTACAGGCGCGCCTCGGAGCAGCTGCGCAGCCGCTCGCGTTCGGCGGCGATGGCCGCGGCGATCTCCCCCTCGATGGCGAAGCCGAGCCGCGCGGCGTAACGGATCACCCGCCAGATGCGCACCGGGTCCTCGCGGAAGCGCAGGCGCGCATCGCCGATGACGCGGATGCGCCCCTGGCGCAGGTCGGCCACGCCGCCGACATAGTCGATAACCGAGGCCGTGGCCGGGTCATAGAACAGGGCGTTGAGGGTGATGTCGCGCCGCCAGGCATCCTCCGCCGGCGTGCCGAAGGCGTAGCCGTGGGCGGCCTCGCGCAGCGGCTCGGACGGCAGGGCCGGCGCGGTGGCCTCCTCCCCGGCGGGCGGCGGCCCCGGATCGCGGCGGAAGGTCGCCACCTCGATGACCTTGCCGCCGCGGAAGCGGATGTGGGCCAGGCGGAAGCGGCGGCCGATGATGAAGGCGTTGGCGAAATACTTGCGGATCTGGTTGGGCCGGGCGTCGGTGGCGATGTCGAAATCCTTGGGCTTCCTGCCCAGCAGCATGTCGCGCACGGCGCCGCCGGTGAGGTAGGCGGTGAAGCCCAGGCGCTGCAGGCGGAACAGGATCTTCAGGGCGTCGGGATCGATGTCGCGGCGCGAGATGGAATGCTGCTCCCGCGGCAGCAGCAGCGGCTCGCCGCCCGGGGCGGGAACGGGGCCGATTGCGCTCGCGTCCGCGACGGCCATGCTCAGTAGACGATCAGGCTGGCGTAGCCGACGACCTCCTGGTGGTCGCCGCTGACTTCGCCCGAGTGGGTGTAGCATACCAGCTCGGCGCCGGAGGCGCCGGCCTGGCGCGCCGCCTGCAGCATGATCACCGCCGGCGCCACGCCGCACATGGAGATGCGGCGGTCGCGGACGACGCGGTAGAGCCCCTCGGCGTCGAGCTGCAGCATGCGCTCGAGGGCCAGCATGTCCAGCTCGCGGGCGCGCTCGGCCGGGATGTAGTGGCTCATGTCGCTGGAGGCGACCATCATCGCGCCAACATCGCCGGCAACCAGCGTCGCCAGCTCCTCGCCGGCCGCCAGCAGCTCGTCCAGGCGCTGGGCGGCGACGGTGACGGGGAGGATGCGCGCCGCCGGCGCAGCATGCTGGATGAACGGCACCTGCACTTCGAGGGAGTGTTCCAGGCGGCCGGCCTCGCTGTCCTCGCGGAAACTCCGCGAGGAGGCGAGCAGGCGCGCGCGCAAGCCGGCATCCACCTCGACGGAGCCCAGGGGGGTCTCCCAGGCATCGTGCCCGTCAACGGCCAGCTTGGCGCCCAGGCCGCGGTGGTTCACCCCCAGCAGGATGACCGCGGGGGTGATCTCCACCCGGGCGTAACCCTGGCCGGCGCAGCCGCCGGAGTAGACGTATCCGGCGTGGGGCGCCATCAGCCCCAGCACGCGGCGGCGCTTGGCATCAGGACGCACCAGGCGCCGCAACTCCTTCTCCAGGGCCGCGGCGCCCGCCGGGTAGAAGTGCCCGGCCACCGCCGGATGCCGCATCTTGTTCCCTCCCGCGGTCATCATTCCTCCGCGCGCCGCCGGTCGCGGACCACGACCCGCCCGGCCTTCAGCACCAGGCGCAGGGGATCGATGCCCGGATGGTAGGCCAGGTACGGGTAGTCGGGGACGTCGAGCAGCAGCAGGTCCAGGTCCTTGCCCTTGGCCAGCGAGCCGACGTGGTCCTGGCGCCCCACGGCGTAAGCGGCGTTGATGGTGAGCGCGTTTAGGGCCTGCTCGATGGTCAAGCCCAGCTGGAACACCGCCAGGTGGAAGACGAACAGCATCGAGGAGATCATCGAGCTGCCGGGGTTGAAGTCGCTGCCCAGCGCTACGATGCCGCCGGCGTCCAGGATCTTGCGCGCCGGAGCGTAGCGGCCCAGGCGCAGGAAGAAGGAGACGCCGGGCAGCAGCACGCAGGCGGTGGCGGAGGCGGCCAGGGCGGCAATCTCGTCGTCGCGGACGGCGATCAGGTGCTCGGCCGACTGGGCGCCGAGCCGGGCGGCGAGCTCGCCAGCGCCGTTGCTGGTGAACTCGTCGGCGTGCACCTTCAGGCGGAAGCCCATGGCGGCGGCCGCCGCCAAATAGGCCTCGGCTTCGTCATAGGAGAAGTAGCCGTCCTCGCAGAAGATGTCCACGAACTCGGCCAGGCCCTCGCGCCGCACCTGCGGCAGCACCTCGCGCAGCAGGTGGTCCAGGTAATCGCGGTTGCGGCCGCGGAACTCGTCGGGGATCTCGTGGGCGCCCATGAAGGTGGGGACGACCTCGAGTGGATGGCGGCCGGCGAGCCCGCGCAGCGCCCGCAGCTGCTTCAGCTCCGTTTCCGCGTCCAGGCCGTAGCCGCTCTTGGCCTCGGCCGTGGTGGTGCCGGACAGCAGCATGCGCTCCAGGCGCAGGCGGCAGGCCTCCAGCAGTTCCCCGGCGCCGATCTCGCGCGTGCGGCGCACGGTGCTGCGGATGCCGCCGCCGCCGGCGGCGATCTCCTGGTAGCTGGCTCCCTGCAGCTTCCGGCGGAACTCGTCCTGACGCGTGCCGGCGAAGGGCAGGTGGGTGTGCGCATCGACGAATCCCGGCAGGGCGACGGCGCCGCCGGCGTCGATCTCGCGGGCGCCAGGCGCGGGACGGCAGGCGGAGCCCAGGCCATCATCCGGGCCGACGTAGCAGATGCGCCCATCGCGGGCGGCGATGCAGGCGTTGTGCTCGACCCGCAGCCGGTCAGCCTCGCGGCCGCGGGCCACGTGGTCGGAGGCCGGGTTGACCAGCTGGCCGATGTGGCGGACGATCAGGTCGGCGCCGCTCATTGCCGCCCGTTTGCGGACGATTCGCCAGTGTTCATGGCCGCATTGTAAGGGAAATCACCGGAGAATTCAAACTTTCATCGGCTGCTTCGGCTCCCTGAGCCCATATTATAATGAATAAATAATGTGGGAAAAAAGTGAACAAAGTTGTTGACAATACCGTATCGCTGTATTATTAATATGATACAGTGAAAAACATGCTGTTGAATGAACTGGTTATCGACTTTGCCTCGCCGACGCCGGTCTATGAACAGATCAAGAAAAGCATCAAACAGGCGATCGCCCGAAGCATCCTCGTCGAGAGCCAGCCCCTGCCCTCCATCCGCGACCTGGCCTCCTTCCTGAAGATCAATCCCAACACGGTGGCCCGCGCCTACCGCGAGCTCACCCAGGAAAAGATCATCGACGGCCGGGCCGGGGTGGGCTTCTGGGTCGAGAAAAACGAGCAGCTGGACCTGAGGAAATCCGACATCCTGCGCGAGGAGTTCCTCAAGTTCATGGAGCGGGCGGTCGAGATGGGATTTTCGCGCCAGCAGGTCCGCGCCCTGCTCGAGGACATGCTGCCCCAGGGAGGAAAGGAATGATGAACGTCCAGCCCATGCAGTATCCAGCCCTGCCCTTCACCGCCGCACCGTGCCCGCCGGCGGCACAGCGGCGCTCCCGCGCCGAGGTCGCCGAGGCCCTGCGCTCGCTGCCCTCCTACCAGGACCGGGTGTTCCGCCTCTGCCTGGGATACCTGGGCAACGCCGCCGACGCCCGCGACCTGACGCAGGAGACCTTCGCCCGCGCCATCGCCCACCTTGAGCGCGACGACCCCGAAAGCATGCAGGCCTGGCTGCTGCGCATCGCCCGCAACGGCTGCCTGGACCAGCTGCGGCGCACCCGGGTGCGCGGCCCCGCGCTGCCGCTCCAGGAGCACAGCCTGGTAAGCTGGCGCACCCCCGAGGACCTGGCCGGGGAGGCCGAGCAGATTCGCATCGTGCGTCGGGCCGTCGCCGCCCTGCCGCGCCGCCTGCGCGACGTGCTGGTCATGCGCGAGTACGGCGAGCTCCGCCATGGCGAGATCGGCCAGGCCCTGGGCATCAGCCAGGCGGCGGTGCGCTCGCGCCTGCACCGCGCCCGCCTGGCCGTGCTGCGCCGCTTCCATGAGGCGGAGCGGGCCGCCGATCCGTCCGGGAGGGTCGCATGATCGAGATCCGCGACCTCCACGTGCGCTTCGGCGCCATACGGGCCATCGATGGCCTGACCCTGGACGTGGCCGCGGGCGAGAGCATCCTGCTGGCCGGGGCCAACGGCGCCGGCAAGACCACGTTGCTGCGGGCCCTGGCCGGAGTGCTGCGCACGCCTTCCGGAAGCGTGCGCATCGACGGCGGCTCTGTCTCGGCGCCTGCCCGGCGGCGCATCGCCTATCTGCCGGCGTCGATCAGCCTCTACGACGGCCTGACCGTCGGGCAGGCGGTCCGGCTGCACGGCCGCTTTTTCGGCCGCCGGCCTGAATTCGAGATCGGCGGCCTGCGCCTGATGCCGCGCCAGCGCGTCGGCGCCCTCTCCAAGGGCGAGAAGACCCTGCTCAGCCTCTCCATGGCCATGGCCGCCGCCCCCGAATACCTGTTCATCGACGACGTGATCCATTTCCTCGACCCGCACCTGCGCGACGTGTTCGTCGACGCCATCCTGCGCCTCATCGGCGAGAAGAAGCTGACACTCATCATCGCCTCGCAGTCGGCCTCGGAGATCGAGGGCCTGCCCGAGCGCGTGCTGGTCATGGAGCGGGGACGGATCGTCCTCGATGAACCGGTGGAGGAGCTGAAGCGCCGCTTCGTCCGCGTCTTTGCCCGCCAGGCGCCGCCGGGGCTGCCGGTGGTGTACGCCAAGGAATGGCCCGAGGGGCGCGAGATGTACGTCTACCCCTATCGGCCCGAGGTCCAGCCCCTGGACGGGGTCGAGCACCTGAGCCTGCGGGAGATTCTGCGCGCCATGATCGGAGGCGAATATGACCGCCATTGAGCTGAAGCGCGTCCTCAAGGACAGCGCGCTGATCCTGGCCGTCCTCGCCGTCCTGCTGGCGGCCATCGCCACCGGCGACCAGGACGCCTACCTGGCGCCGGCGCTGGAGGTGTTCCTGCTGCTGCAGGCCTCCTTCCTCGGCTGGTCGCTGTTCGAGCGCGAGCGCCAGGAGAACGCCGGCGAATACATGCTCACCCTGCCGGTCCCGCGCCTGGGGCTGCTGGCGCGCAAGACCCTGCCGCGCCTGGCCTGCGCCGCCGTCCTGCTCCTGGCCTACCTGGCCCTGTACCGGCTCATGGGCCTGCCCGCCTTTCTCGCCCCCCTGCCCTTCGCCGTCCTCTATGGGGCGTTCTTCTTCGTCTCGGCCGCGCTCGCGCTCAGCCTGCGCAATTTCCTGAGCGCCTTCTTTCTCGCCTGCCTGCTGCTGATCGGCCAGGTGCTGCTGATCCTGGCGGCAGACAACTCCCGCCACCTGTCCGGGGCCATCCTGCAGGCCGGCCTGACGTCGGCGGTCTTCCCGCTGCTGTTCTCCGTGATGTTCCGCGGCTACGATATCCGCCCGGTCTCCTGCTTCAACCGCCGCTTCCTGCCCGGCGTCCTGCTGCTGGCCGGCGCCATCGCCGGCGCCGTCTGGCTGTTCCGCCCCGCCAACTGGGTCAACTATTACCTCGCCGGCGACGGGACGCTGCTGCGCAACTCCTGCCGGCTCAGCGAGCTCCTGCCCGGCCAGGTCCGCGTCCCGGCCTGCCTGGTCGCCCTGCGCGAGGCGCCGCAGGGCGGGAGCCTGCTGGCGGTCGTGCACCGGCCGCGTCCGGGCAAACCCTGCGTCCAGGAGCGCATCGTCTCCCTCGACCTGAAGAGCGGCGCCCTGCGCACGCTCTACGCCATCCCCGAGGGCTGGAGCATCGCCGGCGGCTATCCCGGCGAGATCGGGAACTTCGCGGGCGGCGCCTTCCTGGTGTTGTTGCGCCGCCCCGGCGACGGCCGGGCCATGGCCGTGGCGATCGACGGGCGGGGCGCAACGGAGACGCCGCTCCCCGGCGCCGCCCTGGAGAAGGAGATCGCCTACGCCGGCCTCCTGTCGCGCTCGCCCCTGCGGCTGCTGGTCATCGGCGCCGAGCGCGCCGTCCTGCTGTCGGCCGCCGGCGCCCGCGACATCGGCGCGGCCGAGACGGCGTGCATCTGGAACGACCGCCTGCTGCTGTTCGACGGCTCGGGCATGAGCCTGTTCCGGCTCGGCGCCTAGCCGGCCCGGCTCTGGCGGCGCGAGGGCCCTTTCCGCAAGGTACGGCGCCACGTCGCGGGCTACGAGTCACGCTTCGTCCTGTTCCGGGCGACAAACCGCTTTGTGCTGCTGGATATGGCCGCCGGCGATGAAACGACCCTCGACCTGCCCTCCATTCCCTTCACCTACCAGGAGCGCTCCGGCGGGCTGCACATCGTGTTCGCCGCCGGGCCCAGGATGGATCTATGGCACTGGCGCCGCGGGCGCCTGGCGCGGCACAGCTGGGAACCCGGCTTCGCGCCGGCGGGAATCCGCGTCTCGCCGGCCGGCGTGCTGGCGTTTGACCGCCAGCGCTTCGGAGTGTACCCATTCGCTGACTGAATAGGCCTTACGCAGGACCCACGCCTCGCATCCCTCAGGGAGGAGTGCGCATAAAAACGGCCCGCGCGGGCGGACCGAGGAGGATGACATGAAGACGATCAAGGTGATCCTGTTCGCGCTGCTGCTGCTGCTGGCCGCCTGGGGCCGCTGCGCCGAGATCCACGACGCCGCGCTCGCCGGCGGACAGGCAGCGGGGTTGGCCTATGCACTCGGTTTTTCCACTTATCTCTTCCACACCGACCAGTATGCCGCCAATTACGACATCTGCACCGATGGCCAGGGGTTCATTTACATCTCCGGGAACACCCGGGACCGAAATTTCCCCGCTACGGCAGGGGCATTTCAAAGGGAGCTCCATGGCGAGGCGGACGCTTTTGTGGTGAAGCTGGCCCCGGACGGCAAGATCGTTTTCGCCACCTTGATCGGCGGCAGCAAGAGGGAACACCATACGCGCATCACGGTCGATGGCGACGGATCCATCTACCTGGCGGGAGGCACTCACTCCCCCGACTTCCCGGTGACCCCCGGAAGCTACGATACCCGCTTCAACGGGGAAGGAGAGTGGGCCGGCGACGTGTACGTCGTCAAGATGGATCCAGCCGGAAGCGGCATCGTCTGGTCGACCTTCCTGGGTGGAAAAGTGGAGGAGACGGCAGGGGGCATCCGCATCGACTCCAGGGGGAACGTCGTGGTCGCCGGGGTCACGTGTTCGCATGACTTCCCCACCACGAAAGGGGCCATCGGCAGCACGTTCGCGAAGCAGGTCTCCTTCCTGTCCAAGTTTAGCCCCCATGGCGATGCGCTCCTGTTCTCCACTTTCCTGGGAAATGGGACCGGCGACATGATCACGGGACTGGCCGTCGACAGGCAGGACAATATTTATGCGACCGGCTACACGGCGACCCCGGATCTTCCGGTGACCGCGAATGCCATGCGCCGGGATCTCGGGCCCGGCAACGATCACTTCCTGGCCAAGGTCGATGGCACGGGCACCCGGCTCCTGTACCTGAGCTATCTGGCCGCCAGAGGGGACGTGAGCGCCGTCCTTTTCTGGGCGGATCCGGACCGGCTGGCGGTGTGCGGCAGCACGGCCGAGGACGGGTTCCCGATCACCGCCAGGGCGCTGCGCACCGTCCGCAGGGGAGAGAGGGACTGCTTTGTAGCGGTCTTCCATTCCAGCGACATGAAGCTGGAGTACTCCTCTCTGCTCGGGGGAAGCGAAGCGGACGCAATCGAAAGCGTGTCCTTTCTCGATCCCGATACGGTCATGGTCGGCGGCATTACGACATCAGCGAATTTTCCGCTCACGGAAAACGCCCTGTTTTCCGAGTTCCCTTCCTGGGAAAAGACCTTCAACAACACCTTCTGGGGACGCAGGAAATCCTTCGTCTCCGTGATCGACATCCGCAACGGCAGGCTCCTGTACTCCAGTTACCTGGGCGCCTGCTTTCACATCAGAACGGCTGCGGACAAAGGCGGGAGCATCGCTTTCATCGCCGAAGCAGGGCAGCGCGAAGCCGCCGGGACGACGGGTTTTCCCGTCAGCGAGAATGCCCTCCAGGAACCGCCGACCTATCTCATGCTGGGACGATTGATTCTGAATCCCATTCCGGTCGAGAGCAATCAAAAAACCGGCCGGAACAAATAGTGGCGGCTGAGCCATGACCGGGAAAGCAAGATGATGAATACCTTTTGCCTTTTACCGGTCGCGTTCATTCGCCAGGATAGGCCCGCATGGCAACAATCAGCGCACAGGAGACCCGGCCCGACGGGCCGCCGGTCACCGGTCAGGGCCCTCCGCTTTTGCCTTTTTCCTTTTGCCTTTTACCTTTTTTGAAAATGGAAGAATGGCTTCCTGGCTGAGCCGGGCTTTCATTTCGGGATCAATGGTTGACGGAACGGCTGCAGGCGCATGTACCCTGAAGACGGCCATCGCATGTCAGGGACCGCGCAGATTCTTCAGGAGCGCATTCACCGCAATCGTTTCCGTTCTTCGAGGGAAAGCGCGCCCAAACCTCGGCCCCGACGGAGGAGGTGCCGCCGGGGCCCAGCGACAAGTGTTCCGCGCGAACTATTTCTTCTTGATCGGGTTCAGCCGCTGGAAGGTCGGCACGTCCAGCGGGTCCTCGAAGGCCTCCGGGCCGTGGGTCATGTTGGGCATGGTGCCGTCGTTGACGTAGCCGCGCAGGTCGACCCCGGTGGCGGCGGCCGGCCGGCCCTGGCCGAGGAACAGCTGCCCCTGGGGCGTCGGCTGCCGGTAGGCCGGTTCGCCGGCGGCGAAGGCCGGAGTCGGCGCCTTGACGCGCGCCGGGGTTTCGGCCCGGCCCTCCTTGAAGCCGGTGGCGATGACCGTCACCCGCAGCGTGTCGCCGGCGTCGGCGTCCTCGATCACGCCGAACTTGATGGTGGCGTCGGGGGCGGCGTTCTGCGTGATCAGCGAGGAGATCTTCTCGATCTCGGCCATGGTCAGCGTGGCGGCGGCGGTGATGTTGTACAGGATGCCGGTGGCGCCGTGGATCGACTGGTTGTCCAGCAGTGGCGAGTTCAGGGCGCGCTGCGTGGCCTCCTCGGCGCGGTTCTCGCCCTTGGCTTCGCCGGTGCCCATCAGGGTGACGCCGCGGACGGCCATGGTGGTCTTGACGTCGGCGAAGTCGACGTTCTGCACGCCGGTGGAGGAGATGATGTCGGCGATGCCGCGCACGGCCTGCAGCAGCACCTCGTCGGCCTTCTTGTAGGCCTGCTTGTAGGTCAGAGTGGCGTCGTTGAGCTCGAGCAGTTTCTGGTTGGGGATGACGATGATGGCGTCGACGTTCTCCTTCAGCTTGCGGATGCCCTCCTCGGCCACGCGCATGCGCTTCTCCTTCTCGAAGTGGAAGGGCTTGCTGACCACGGCCACGGTGAGGATGCCCATGGTGGAGGCGTGGTTGGCGATCACCGGCGAGGCGCCGGTGCCGGTGCCGCCGCCCATGCCGGCGGTGATGAAGACCATGTGCGCGCCCTCCAGCACCTCCATGAGCGGCCCGGTGTCCTCCAGGGCCGCCTGCTCGCCGATCTCGGGGTTCGAGCCGGCGCCCAGGCCCTTGGTGATCTTGTCCCCGATCTGCAGGCGCAGGGCGGGAGGGGCGATGGTCGACAGCACCTGCAGGTCGGTGTTCACGGCGACGAACTCCACCCCCTTCAGCTCCTCCTCGATCATGCGGTTGACCGCGTTGCCGCCGGCGCCGCCGACGCCGATGACCTTGAGCACCGCGCCGCGCTTCTTCTCGCGTCCGAACGTGATCTTGATGTCGTCGTCCATGCTCCCTCCTAGATGCCGAAGTAGTCCTTGAACTTTTGCACGACGTTCTTCGGCTTGTTGCGGATGTATCCCTTGTCCTTCATGTCGGCGAAGCCGTACTTGATCAGCCCGACCGCCGTGGCGAAGTCCGGCGTGTTCACCTTGTCGATCAGGCCGCCGACGCCGTGGGGGTAGCCGATGCGCACCGGGATCGAAAAGATGCCGTCGGCCACGTCCAGGATGCCGTCCAGCAGCGCCGTGCCGCCGCTGATCACCACGCCGGCGTTGATCGAGTTCTGCAGCCCCTCTTTCTCGATCTCGGCCTTGACCATCTCGAAGATCTCATAGGCCCGCGGCTTGAGGATGTTCATCAGGATCGAGGTGGAGATCTGCCGCGGCTTCTTGCTGCTGATCGCCGGCACCTCGATGGTCTCGTCCTTCAGGTTGGGGTCCATGGCGCAGCCGTAGCGGCGCTTGATCTTCTCGGCGCGGTCGATGGCCGTGCGGATGCCGATGGACAGGTCGGTGGTGAAGTTGTCGCCGCCCAGCGGGATGGTGCCCGAGTAGCTGATCGACCCCTTCTCGAAGACGGCGATGTCGGTGGTGCCGCCGCCGATGTCGATGGAGAGCACGCCGAGCTCCCTTTCGTCGGCGGTCAGCACCGCCTCGGCGGTGGCGATGTGCGACAGCACCGTGCCCAGCACGTTGACCTTGGCCTTCTTCAGGCACAGCAGCAGGTTCTTGGTGGCGGTCAGCGAGCCGGTGATGATGTGGATGTAGACGTCGAGGTTGCTGCCGACCATGCCCACCGGGTTCTTGATGCCGTCCTGCGAATCGACGATGTACTCCTGGGGCAGGACGTGCAGCACGGCGCGGTCGGCGGGCAGCATGATGGCGCTGGCATGGGTGATGGCCCGCTCCAGGTCCTCGCGGGTGATTTCCTTGCTGCGGCCGGTGATGTTGATGCTGCCCTTGGCGTTGATGCTCTGCACGTGCTTGCCGGAGATGTTGACGTAGGCCGACTCGATCATCACCCCGGCGGTCAGCTCGGCGTCCTTGATCGACTTCTTGATGTCCTCGACCGTCCCCTCCATGTTGACGATGTTGCCCTTGCGCAGGCCGCGCGACTCGGCCACGCCGTAGCCGATGATCTCCACGTCCTCCTTGTCCCCGTCCGCCTTGATCTGCGCGATCAGCGTGCAGATCTTCTTGGTGCCGATGTCAATGCCGACCAGGTAGTTGCTCTTCATGGCTCCCCCTGCTGTGCCTCGTCCCCTTCGATGTAGATGCGCCCGGGTATGCGCAGGTCGACGCGGCGCACGGAGCCCAGCGTCGCCAGGCGGCCGCGGATGCGCAGGTAGCGGCCGATGCGTCCGGCGAAGTCCTCCTCGCCGGGGTGGAAGACCTCGGGTGCCTCGCGCAGCTTCAGCTCGACGCCGCGCGGCTCGCTCCAGGTCACGTACTCGATGCGCCCGGCCAGCGGCCGCAGCTCGCGCGAGCAGGCGGTGACGGCGGCGCGGGCGGCCGCGTCGCCGCGCAGCTCCACCAGGCCGGGCGCCGGCTGCGTCTGCCCTCCCAGCTCCCGGCCCGTTTCGTCGAACAGGCGGTAGCCGGCGCCGTCCCGGAACTGGTACAGGGGCCGGCGCAGGGTGAACTCCACGTCCAGCGTGTCGGGCAGGACGCGGCGGATGGAGACGCCTGCCACTTCCGGCACGCGCAGCAGCTCCGCCTGCAGCCCCTTCAGGTCCATGGCCAGGATGTTGCCGCCGTGGCGGCGCAGGATGGCCGCCACCTGCTCGCCGGCATAAGCCGGCCGCTGCTGCAGGCGGAAGCGGCGCACCTGCAGGGCCGGGCAGGTGAGGGCGTAGCCCGCCGCCCGGCTGACGGCCAGGGCCGTTGCCAGCCCCGCGGCCAGCAGCAGCAGCAGGTGCACGCCGCGCACCTGGATGAGGCGGATCTTCTTCTCGCGGGTGACCGTGAGGTTGTTGCTCTTGCGGAAGAACTCGGCCTCGAACTTCAGCGAGCCGCCCATGCCGTCCTTCATGGCCTGCCGCCCTCCAGCTCGGCGGCGAACTCGTGCGCCAGACGGGTGAGGTTGCCCGCCGACAGGAATACCAGGCCGTCGCCCGGCCGCAGCTCCGCGCGCAGGAACTCGCGGATGCCCGCGAAGGAATCCAGCAGCTGCACGTTCTCCTGGCCGGCGGCGCGCACGGCGTCGGCCAGCGCCCGGCTGCTGACGCCGGCGATCTCCGCCTGGTTGGCGGTATAGAGCGGGGCGATGACCAGCACGTCGGCCAGGCGGAAGGCGGTGGCGAACGCGCCCATCAGCCGCTGCAGGCGGGTGAAGCGGTGCGGCTGGAACACGGCCAGCAGCCGCCGGCGGCGCGCGCCGCGCAGCATGCGCAGCGTGGCCTTGATCTCGCTGGGATGGTGGGCGTAATCGTCGACGACCAGCAGATCGGCGCCGGCGTGCAGCACCTGAAAGCGCCGCTCGGGCAGGGTGAAGCGCTCCAGGCTGGCGCGCACGGTCTCCAGGCCGACGCCCACCTCCAGGGCGGCGGCGATGGCCGCCAGCGAGTTGGCCACGTTGTGGCGGCCGCCGACGCCCAGGCGCACGCGGCCGGCCGGGAGGCCGCGCAGCTCGAGATCGTAGGCGGCGGCGAAGGCGTCGGCGCGCGGCCGCACGGCGCGCACGTCGCAGCCGGCGGCGAAGCCGTAGGGGATGACCTTCTTGCGCAGCTGCGGCAGGATGCGGCGCAGGCGGGCGTCGTCGCGGTTGAGCACCACCGCGCCGTAGAACGGCACCTTGTCGGCGAACTGGCGGAAGGCCTGCACCAGCCGCTTCATGCTGCCGTAGAACTCCAGGTGGTCGTTCTCGACGTTGGTCAGCACGGCGATGGTGGGGAACAGGGTGAGGAAGCTGCCGTCCGACTCGTCGGCCTCGGCCACCAGGTAGCGCGAAGAGCCCAGCTTGGCGCCGCTGCCCTCGACCTTGAGCCGGCCGCCGACCACGTAGGTCGGATCGAGCCCGGCCTGGGTGAGGATGGCGGCCAGCATCGAGGTGGTGGTGGTCTTGCCGTGGGTGCCGGCCACCGCCAGGGAGAACTTCATGCGCATCAGCTCGGCCAGCATCTCCGCGCGCGGGATGACCGGCAGCTTGCGCTGCAGCGCCTCCAGCACCTCGACGTTGTCCTCGCGGACGGCGCTGGAGTAGACCAGCGCCTCGGCCCCGCCGACGTTGGCCGCCGCATGGCCGATGGCGATGCGCATGCCCAGCGCGCGCAGGCGGCGCACGGTGTCGTTCTCGGCGAGGTCCGAGCCGCTGACCTGGAAGCCCATGTTGTGCAGCACCTCGGCGATGCCCGACATGCCCGAGCCGCCGATGCCGGCGAAGTGGATCTTTTTGATGGGGCTGCTCTCGATCATGGCGTGAACACCACTTTGCGCTGGCGCGAGACGTTGAGCACGATGCCGGTCACGATCAGGCTGCCGAGCAGCGAGGTCCCGCCCGAGGAGATGAAGGGCAGGGGGATGCCCTTGGTGGGGAACAGGCCGACGGCCACCGAGATGTTCATCAGCGACTGGAAGACGATCAGCGCCACCAGGCCGGTGACCAGCAGGTAGGTGTGCGGGTTGTCGGAGTGGCGGGCGATGACCATGCCGCGCAGGAAGTACAGGACGAAGAGGGCGATGACCGCCAGAGCGCCGAAGAACCCCAGCTCCTCGGCGATGATGGCGAAGATGAAGTCGGAGTAGGCGTAGGGCAGGAAGAAGAGCTTCTGGGTGGAGTTGCCGATGCCCTGGCCGAACAGGCCGCCGGAGCCGATGGCGTAGGTCGACTGCGTGGCCTGGAAGCCCTGGGTGCTGGCGTAGAGCTCCGGGTTGAGGAAGCTGCGGATGCGCTCCTGGCGCATGGGGTCGCCGCGCACCAGCAGCACCAGCAGCGGCGCCAGCAGCAGCAGGGACATGGCGAAGTACCTGAGGCGCAGGCCGGCGACGAACAGCATGACCATGGTGACGGCGCCGATGAGCACGAAGCTGCCGAAGTCGGGCTCCTTGAGGATCAGCCCCTCCATGAAGGCCACGGGCAGCAGCAGCAGCCCCAGGCCCTTCAGGTTGTGGATGTCGGTCTCGCGGCGGCTCAGCATCATGGCCAGGTAGAGCACCAGGGCGATTTTGGCGAACTCCGAGGGCTGCAGCGACAGGCCGGCGACGCGGATCCAGCGGCTGGTGCCGTTGACCTTCCGGAAGAAGAACACCAGCGACAGGCCGGTGAAGGCCAGGGCCATGGCGGCCATGACCAGCCGCGGATTCAGGTAGAACGGCGAACGGTAGAAGATCAGCGCCGCGAAGACCAGCAGGCCCAGCGCCAGGTACGCCAGCTGCTTGTTGAGGAAGTGCAGGCTGTCGCCGTACTTTTCGCGGGCGATGACCGGCGTGGTGCTGAAAATCATCAGGAAGCCGACGGCGATCAGCAGCAGCGAGACGGCGAGCAGCGCGCGGTCGATGCCGCTGGGCTTAACCATGCTCCCCCTCCCGCCGCCCCAGCCGCCGCACCTCCTCCTTGAAGACCTCGCCGCGCTGCTCGAAGTTGGCGAACATGTCGAAGCTGGCGCAGGCCGGCGCCAGCAGCACCGTGCCGCCGGCGGAGCGCAGTTCGTCGTAGCCGCTGGCCACCGCCTCGGCCAGGTCGCGGACGAATGCCAGCCGCCCGCCCAGTCCCGGCAGCTGGGCGGCGATGACCGGCGCCGCCTGGCCCAGCAGCAGCACGCGCCGCGCCCGCTGCCGCAGCGGCTCCAGCAGGGCGCGGAAGTCGCCGCCCTTGTCCTTGCCGCCCAGGATGACCACCAGCCCGCCGGCGATGCCGGCGATGGACTTCAGCGCCGCGTCGACGTTGGTGGCCTTGGAATCGTTGATGAACTCGACGCCGCCCACGCGTCCCGCCGCTTCCATGCGGTGCGGCAGGCCGCGGAAGGAGGGCAGCCCGGCCTCGATGGCGCCGGCGTCCAGTCCGGCGGCGCGGCAGGCCAGGGCGGCGGCCATGATGTTCTCCAGGTTGTGCGGGCCGCGCAGCGGGTTGCCCTCCAGGGAGACGCGCTCGCGTCCCCGGCCCAGGTCCAGCGCCACGCCGCCCGCCTCGAGCCAGGCGCCGGGACGGGCGCCGCCCAGCGGCCGCGACGAGGAGAACCACAGCGGCCGGCCGCGTCCCAGGCGGCCGGCGTCGGCCAGGCGCGGGTCGTCGGCGTTGAGCACCATCCAGTCGTCGCCCTCCTGGTTGCGGAAGAGGCTCCGCTTGGCCTCGGCGTAGGCCTCCAGCGAGGGGTAGCGGTCGAGGTGGTCGGGGGTGATGTTGAGCAGCGCCGCCACCTCGGGGCGGAAGCGGACGATCTCCTCCAGCTGGAAGCTCGACAGCTCCAGCACCACCCAGGAGCCCTCGGCGACGGCGTCGACCTCGGCGATCAGCGGCACGCCGATATTGCCGGCCAGGCGGCTGGGGACGCCGGCGTGCGCCAGCAGGTGCTGCACCAGGCTGACGGTGGTGGACTTGCCGTTGCTGCCGGTGACGGCGATGACCCGCGCCCGCAGCTGGCGGAAGGCGAACTCAATCTCGGAGACGACCTCGGCGCCGCCCGCGCGCAGGGCGGCGAAGCGCGGCGCCCGGCCGTCGAAGCCCGGGCTCAGGATGACCTGGCCGCCGCCGGCGAGCGTAGCGAGCTCGGCGAAGCGCTCGCCGCCGGTGAGGAAGCGGACGCCCCGGCGCTCGAAGCCGGCCCGGCGCTCGTCGCCGGCGGCGATGGCGTCGTCGTTGAACAGCAGCAGCGGCTGGCCCGGCTCGCGGCGCAGCAGGAACTCCAGCACCGCCTGGCCGGTGCGGCCGAATCCCAGCACGGCGATGCGGCGCTTATCCACGGGTGAGCTCCGCGATGGCCTTTTCCAGGGCCACGCCCCGCGATCCTTTGAACAGCAGCACCGCCTCGCGCCGCGGGTCCAGCTGCGTGCGCAGCCAGGTGCCGGCGGAGGCCGCGTCGGCGAAGCAGGCGATGCGCCGCGCCGGGAAACCGGCCCGGCGGGCGGCGGCGGCCAAGGCCTCGGCGCGGCGGCCGACGGCCAGCAGCCTTTCGAAGCGCAGCCCGGCGAAGAAGCGGCCGGCCTGGCGGTGGAAGGCCGCTTCCCCGGCGCCGAGTTCCAGCATGTCACCGAGCACGGCCGTCTTGCGGCGGGGGAACTCGCGGTCCACCCAGGCCAGGGTGCGCTTCAGCGCCTCGGGGTTGGAGTTGTAAGTCTCGTCGACGATCGTCCAGCGGCCGTGGCGGCGGAACTGGCCGCGGCCGGCCACGGCGGCCAGACCGGGCAGCGCCTGGCGAATCTCGTCGTGCTTCATGCCCAGCTGGCGCGCGGCCAGGATGGCGGCGAAGAGGTTCTCCGCCTGAGTGCGGCTGACCAGCGGCGCCGTGAACTCCTCGGCGATGCCGAAAAAGGAGATGCGCAGGCGGCTGCCGTCCCCCTCGCGCGTCACCCGCTCCAGCACCACGTCGTTGCCCCGCGGCCGCTGGCCGAAGAAAATGATCTGCCCGCGCCGGCCGCGCACGGCCCGGCGCAGGACCGGCAGGTCGCCGTTGACCAGGGCGCAGCCGTCGGCGCCGAGGTGGTTGAGGATCTCGGCCTTGGCCCGGGCGGCGTTGGCCACCGTCTTGAGGAACTGCAGGTGCACCGGGAAGACGTTGAGCAGCACGGCGACGTCGGGGCGCAGGATGGCGGCCAGGCGGTCGATCTCGCCGATGCCCGGGTCGCTCATGGCCAGCTCGAACACCGCCGCCTGCTCGCGGCCGTTGAGGCGCAGCAGCGAGAAGGGCAGCCCGATCCAGTTGTTCCAGTTCTGCGGCGAGCGGAAGCTGCGCCAGCGGGCCGCCAGGATGCGGTGCAGGAACTCCTTGGTGGTGGTCTTGCCGGCGCTGCCGGTGACGCCGACGAAGCGGACCCCGCGCAGGCGGTCGCGCACGCGGGCGGCCAGGTCCTGGGCGGCGCGCAGCGGGTCCTCGACGCGCAGCAGCGGCAGCGTCCGCCCGGCGGCGGCGAAGTCGCGGCGCAACGCGGCGGCGGCGAAATTGCGGCGCACCACGGCGGCGGCGCCGGGGAAGGCGCGCAGGTCGCGCAGGTGGTCGTGCCCGTCGCCGCCGGCGCCGGGGGCGCGCAGGGCGAAGAACAGCGAGCCCGGCTTCATGGCGCGGGTGTCGAACTGGAAGTCGGCGAACGCCGGCGCGGCGCCGCGGCGCGGCTCCCAGGCGCCGCCGCCGGCGG
>JAEAMF010000919.1_pt1 | contig 27062 bp, 23 predicted proteins | sample 8958721 | NCBI WGS metagenome assembly JAEAMF01 (sample SAMN16933255, study PRJNA681124) | bioreactor sludge metagenome | isolation source: anaerobic bioreactor treating anionic surfactant - SDBS | place: India: Bengaluru | collected 2019-02-28 | reverse complement strand
GGCAGGACCGGCGCAGCTTCTCCCAAGGGTCGGTGCCCCAGACGTTCTGGGTGATCACCAAGCAGGGCGAGTGCACGCTCAGCACCGGCACCTGGTGGTAGTCGACCAGCTTGCGGACGTAGTCGATGTCGGTGCTGGGTGGATCGATCCCGACCATCAACTCGACACCGTCATAGCCGACCGAGGCCGCCAGTTCGAAAGCGTCGGCGGTGGTTCCCGGGTAGACGGTCGAGCTGCCCAACCCCACCAACGGCAGCCTCCGGTTTGTCGGCGTACGGCCCTGCCCGGGCTCTGCACGGGCAGGATCGAAAGGCCGGGAGGGCTGCACAAACCCACCGTACTGGCAACGCTGCGTCGCCGCCGCCGCCGCGGGTGACCCGGTTTCGCGTTCTGGGGTGACCCTTGACACAATGACCCCATGCATCTGGATCACCTGACCTTCGTGTCCGGCCCGCACGGACTGCAGAGCACTGTCGCCGAGCTGAGCGAGGCGTTGGACCGCCAGTTCAAGGACGGCGGATTCCATCCGCGTTTCGGAACCAGGAACAACATCCTGCCGCTGGCCGAGGGACGCTACCTCGAGGTCGTCGAGGTGCTCGACCATCCCGCCGCAGACAAGGCTGTCTACGGGCAGGCGGTGCGGGCGCGCCAAGAGCTCGGGGGCGGCTGGTTGGGCTGGGTGATCTCGGTGGCCGACCTCGCCCCCTACGAACAACGATTGGGACGTGCCGCAGTGCCCGGCTCCCGCCAGTTCCCCGACGGTCGCCGACTGGAATGGGAACAGATCGGCGTCAAGGGCCTGATGACCGACCCGCAACTGCCCTACTTCCTCAAGTGGGAGTCGCCCGCCGACGTGCTGCCCTCCGCCTTGGCCGGTGATGTACGGCTGTCAACCTTGGAGATCGCAGGTTCGCGGGAGCGTGTCGAAGAGTGGGTCGGCAGCCCCATCGCAGCTGTCTTCGACGGCGTCCGCATCGAGTTCACCAGCCCGCATGGTCACCCCGGGGTCTCCGCCGTGGTCTTCGACGTCCCCGGACGCGGCCTGGTCCGAATCTGAGTGTCGGTGGCCCCCTCTATCGTTTGACCGTGGCCACCAAGACCGACGCGTACCAGTGCACCGAGTGCGGTTGGACGACGGTGCGCTGGGTCGGGCGCTGTGGACAGTGCCAGACCTGGGGCAGCGTCGCTGAGCGAGGCGCCCCGAAGCTGCAGCTGATCAATGCCTCGGTGCCCGCTCAAAGGGCGGTGCCGATCGGCAAGGTCGACCTGCAGAGCGCGAATCGGACGCTGACCGGCATCGGGGAATTGGATCGTGTCCTCGGTGGTGGACTGGTTCCGGGTGCCGTGGTCTTGCTCGCAGGCGAGCCGGGAGTGGGCAAGTCGACGCTGCTGTTGGAGGTGGCCGCCCACTGGGCGCGAGCCGACCAGACCACCCTCTATGTCTCGGGTGAGGAGTCCGCCGCGCAGGTTCGGCTCCGGGCGGAACGCACCGGAGCGGTGGCCGACCAGCTCTACCTGGCCGCCGAGACCGACTTGGGCACGGTACTGGGCCACATCGAACAGACCAACCCGAGCCTGCTGGTGGTCGACTCGGTCCAAACCATCGGCACCGCCGAAGCCGACGGCTCGACGGGTGGGGTCAGCCAGGTCCGCGAGGTCACTGCGGCGCTGGTGCGGGTCGCGAAGCGGCGGGGCATGGCAGTGGTGATCGTGGGCCACGTCACCAAGGACGGCTCGATCGCCGGCCCCCGGCTGCTGGAGCACCTCGTCGACGTGGTGCTCTCCTTCGAAGGCGACCGGCACTCCGGCTTTCGGATGGTGCGGGCCACCAAGAACCGGTTCGGGCCCGCGGACGAGGTCGGCTGCTTCGAAATGGCCGCGCGCGGCATCGTCGAGGTGCCTGATCCGTCCGGACTGTTCACCTCCCAGCACGCCGAACCGGTCCCGGGCACCTGCGTGACGGTCACGATGGAGGGCAGCCGTCCGATGCTGGCCGAGGTGCAGTCGCTGGTGGTCCCGGTCGCCCAGGACGCCCCAGCCCGCCGCGTCACCAACGGTGTGGACAGCTCACGGGTCGCGATGGTGCTGGCCGTCCTGCAGCGAAAAGCGAAGATCTCTCTGGCCCGCAAGGACGTCTACGTGTCGACGGTGGGTGGTGCCCGGATCGCAGATCCCGCCGCCGACCTTGCGCTGGCGATCGCGATGGCGTCGGCGACGGCCGACGAGAACTACTTCTGCCGGGTCGTGGCACTGGGCGAGGTTGGGTTGGCCGGCGACCTGCGACGGGTGCCCGGGTTGGAGCGGCGGATCGGAGAGGCAGCCCGGCTGGGGTTCGAACTCGCCATAGTGCCGGCCGGCAGCCGTGACCCGAACAGCAAGATGCCCAAGATGCACGGATTGAGGCTGGTCGAGGTGGCGACCGTGGCCGAGGCGCTGGCGGCCCTCGGGTTGAACCGAAACCAGAAACCCGCTTCGCCGCACTGAACGCCCGGGCCTCGTTGTGCCGCAACGCAAGCAGCCGCGGAGAGTCGCCGCCCGCCCTACACTGACCTTGATGAGCAAGCTGCGGACCCTCGGACACGACGAGGAGCGTTATCGCCGTTATCGCGCCCTGCTCGCGCCGGGGACGCCGCTGCGAGAGGGTTTGGAACGCATCCGTGCTGGCCGCACCGGTGCGCTGATCGTGCTGGGCAGCAACCCGGTGGTCGACCAGATCTCCACCGGCGGCTTCAATGTGAACACCGACTTCACCCCCACCGGGCTGCGCGAGTTGGCGAAGATGGACGGCGGCATCGTGGTCGACAAAGACCTGACAACCATCCTCGCCGCCGGCGTCCACTTCACCCCCTCAGCGCAGTTGCCCACCATCGAGACCGGAACCCGACACCGCACCGCTGACCGCATCGCGTTGCAGGCCAACGTGCCGGTCGTCACGGTATCCCAGGCCATGTCGTCGATAGCGCTGTTCATGGCCGGGCTGCGATACCCGATCGAGTCCTCCGAACAGATCCTGGTCCGTGCCGAACAGGCTGTCGCAACCCTGTCCCGTTACCGTGAGCGCCTGGAGTCCGCCACCCAGCAGCTGTCCTCGCTCGAGATCGACTCGTTGGTGACGATCGACGACCTGGTCAAGGCGGTGCAGCCGCTGGCCATGGTGCGCAGGCTCGCCGAAGAACTTGAAGGCCACGTCGAGGCCCTCGGCGTCGACGGCCGGCTGCTGCAATTGCAGTTGTACGACCTGACGCACGGTATCGACCAACTCGCCACCCTGATCGAACTCGACTACCGCGCAGAGGGTGACGAACGGTTCAGCCTGGACGTGCTGCGTCATCTGCCCGCAGGCGACCTGCTCGACCCGGTGAGGGTTGCCACCTCGATCGGCTTCACTTCCGGCAACCTCGACCAGCACCTCAACTGCAGGGGCTACCGGGTTGTCTCACAGTCTGCGCACATGACGACCTCCCTGGCCGGCAGGTTGCTGGAACACTTCGGTTCACTGCAAGGTGTCCTGGCTGCTTCGAGTTCGCAGTTGGCCGGCGTGCCGGAGGTCAGTGTGGCGCGGGCCCGGGCCATCCGGGATGGCTTGGCCCGGCTCACCGAGAAGGCGGGGCACTGAGGCAGGTCAGGGCCGCAACGTCATGACGTGCCGGGCGCTGGCCGTCCCGATGCTGGCGGTGGCCACATAGGTACCGGCGCCCAGCGTCGTCCCCGACAGTTCACAACCATTTGCGCGGCCTACCGGCCAGCCGACCTCATAGCTGACCTCCGCACCCTGCTTCATCTCGAACGTCCCGGCCAATTGCCAGGCGGGGCAGGAACTGCTCGCCCAGATCCGGTCGCTGCCCGAGGTGATCACGACTTCGGCCTGCGCGCTGGCCAGGTCGAGGACGCAGGCGGCCTGACTGGTCGAAACGGTCACATTGAAGGCCACCGGGTCTGGCCCGGTCACTGCGTCCGGACCCGCGATACGCAGGGTTAGCTGCTTGGGCTGGCAGGCAACGGGGGTGGGGGCCTCGGTCGGGGTGGGGCTGGCTTCGGGCCCCGGCGACGCGGTGGGGCTCGCGGTAGCCGACGGGGCCGCACTGGCCGATGGCGACGCTTCGGCGCTCAGCTCAGGCGATGGTTCGGCGGAGTGGATGGACGCAGGCGTGCCGCTGCTGGCAGGCCCCGAAGTCGCCGTACCGCCATCGCCACCCGTCCGGGTGGCCAACCACATGACCATCACAATCAAGGCGATGATCAACGCCCCGACGACCCCGCGTCGAATCCAGTAGGTCTGGGCGGGTTCTGGGCCCACCGGGTCGCGCCACCCCTTCATGGCGCCATGGTAAAAGGTCGGACGACGGCGAGCGGGACGCCACGCGGAAGGGCGCCGGCTCGCCCTGCTCCGGGAACTCCCGGGCAGCCAAGACCTCGACCAGGTGCACCGAACCGGGATACGGCTCGATGCCATTGCTGGCGAGCTAGCTGCCCGGGGCTCCTTCGCGCAGCGCGACGGCGACGGTCCCTGCCGCCAAGCCCGCCCACCAACCGCCCAGCAGGCCGGCCTTGAGGACGCCGCGCAACGCGCGGGAGCCGATCAGGTCGGGCATCGCGTACCAGGCGAGTGTGGCCAGTCCCGATACGGCGGTCAGCTGTGCGGAGGCAGCAGCGTCAGTGGTCATGCGATCATCCTCCCAGTTCGGCGCCGGGCCGGACACGGGCCGCGTCACATCAGCGGCGAGAAGGTGCGGAGAAGCGTCCACAGCGCCCGCCGCCACCAGGGCGTGGCACGGACATCAGCCAAGGTGATCCGGCGGGATTTCGCCACGGTCTGTTCGAAATCGGTTGACATGTCGGCGATCGCGGGGGTGCGGTACATCCACACGGCGTTCTCCTGGTGCAGGTAGAAGCTGCGGAAGTCGAAGTTGATGGTGCCGATGATGGCGACCTCGTCGTCCACCACCATTTGCTTCGCATGCATGAAGCCGGGGGTGTATTCGTAGACCTCAACCCCAGCCTCGACCAGTGGTCGGTAATTCGATCGCGTCACCTCATAGACGAATCGCTTGTCGGGGATACCGGGTGTGATGATCCTGACCCGCAGACCAGACTGCGCGAGCGAGGTGAGCACACTGGTCATCTCGCTGGTGGGGATCAGGTAGGGCGTCATCAGGTCGATTCGGTCATGGGCCCTGGTCATCATGTTGCGATAGGCGTCCCAGCCAGTCGAGTGGTCGTCGAACGGGCTGTCGTCGTAGTTGACGACCAGCCCCTTCCCCCACGGTTGTACGGCCACCTGCTCCTCGGTGGGATGCAAAGCCACCAGGTCGGTCTGTTCGCCGGTGACCATCCGCCACATCGTGAAGTAGAGCGCCGCCATCCCCCACGCCCCCGGCCCGCGTAACCGGATCGTGGTGTCCTTCCAGTGCCCGTACTGCTCGATCTGGTTGATGTACTCGTCGGCGATGTTGATCCCGCCGGTGAACCCCACCAAGCCGTCGACGACCAGCAGTTTGCGGTGGTCCCGGTTGTTGTAGCGCAGCGTGAGGCCCGGGCCCAACTTGTTGACCGGCTTGACACGAATACCCGCTCGGGTCAGGTCTCTGGTGAACCGGGGAGGCAGGTTCCAGATGGAGCCGAGGTCGTCGTACATGAACCAGACGTCGACGCCCTCGGCGGCCTTGCGGGCCAGTACCTCGAACAACTGCCGCCACATCTTGCCGTCCGAGACGATGAAATACTCCAACCCGACCCAGCGTTTCGCGTCCTCAATGGCCTCGAGCATCGCGACGAAGGCGTCCTCACCCAACGGGTAGTAGGTCGTTTCGGTGTCGCGGTAGGCCACGAAGGGGCCGGCGGACTCCAGATATTGAATCTGACGGGCGGCGTCGGCCGGGATGCTCAGCACCGGCAGCGGAGCAGAGTCCCCGGTTTCGAGATGCTTGATGTCCTGTTCGTGGTGTCCGGCCCGCACGCGCAGCGCGCCGGGAGCGGACAGTTGATCGGTCTGGGCGATCTGCTGTATCACCGCATAGCGGATCACCTGCCGGCGGGTGCCCGTCCGAGAGCCGAAGAGCAGGTAGAAGGCGCCAGTGAATAGCGGTGCCACCAGGATCGGGACGGTCCACGCCAGCTTGTAGTCGATTTGCATCTTCGAGTTCAGGATGAAGACCAGCACCCCTAGGCTCAGCAGCAGGGACGCGGTACCCAGCCAGGGCGCCGCCTCTCTACCCCACAGCAGGATGGCGACCAAGACGAAGATCTGGAGGAGCAGCACGATCGCGGTGATGCCGACCCGACCCCAGACGAGGAGGAAGCGTTGCAGTCCGTCGCGCGGCTTGGTCAGCTCCACTTCCGCACTCATGGTCTCCAGTATGTCCGAGCCTGAGCAAAGGCTAGAATCAGGTGCACAACACGGGAGTCCGGTGCGCCGGGCTGAGAGGAGGGCTCGCAGCCCTCGACCGTCAAACCTGATCTGGATCATGCCAGCGCAGGAAGACACTCTTCCGGGCCGAGGGTCGGCCCCAACCCGTGCCCCTTACCAATGGAGGGCGCATGACAAGCAATCTGACCAACAACCAGCTGCTGGACGACCAGACCGCCCCGGCACGGGCGAGCCGGCACAGCTGGCGGGTGGTCGACATCGTGGTGGCAGCCGTACTCGGCGTCGCCTGCGGGCTGATCTTCTTCGCCTGGAACAGCATCGGCTACGCCTGGTTCACCACCATGGACGCCCTCACCCCGGGTCTGGGCGGCATCGCCGCCGGCATCTGGTTCCTGGGCGGGCCACTGGGCATGTTGATCATCCGCAAGCCCGGGGCGGCGATCCTGGTCGAGCTGATCGGGGCGATCGTGTCGGCACTGCTCGGCAACGTCTGGGGCATCACCACGCTGTATTCGGGTCTGGCGCAGGGGCTGGGGGCGGAGTTGGTCTTCGCTCTGTTCGCCTACCGCAACTTCAAGCTGCCGGTGGCCTTGCTCGCCGGTGCCGGTGCCGGCCTAGGCGCTTGGACGCTCGAACTGTTCACGTCCGGCAACCTCGCCAAGGGCCCGACCTTCCTGGCCATCTACCTGACCAGCACGGTGATTTCCGGCATCGTGCTGGCCGGCGGCGTCGCCCATCTGCTCAGCAAGGCGCTGGCGGGCACCGGGGTGTTGGACCGGTTCGCGTACGGACGCGACGCCGGCAACTGAGCCAACCACCGTGATCACGGCCAGCGGGTGGGGTTGGCGCTACGCGGGCCGTCCGACCTGGGCGGTTCGCGGGGTCGACCTCACCATTGAGGACGGCGAGCGGGTGCTGCTGCTGGGCGCGAGCGGCGCCGGCAAATCGACCGTGCTTGCCGCACTGACTGGGGTGCTGGGCAGCGCAGATGAAGGCACCGAGGAGGGCCGTCTGCTCATCGACGGCAAACACCCCACTCGCGTCCGCGGCCGGGTCGGGCTGGTGATGCAAGATCCCGAATCGCAGGTGGTGCTGGCGAAGGTCGGCGACGACGTGGCGTTCGGCTGCGAGAACATGGGGCTGCCGCGCCAGGAGATCTGGCCGCGAGTGCACCGGGCGCTGGACGCCGTCGGGCTGCGGGTGCCGATGGACCAACCGACCGGCGCACTGTCCGGTGGCCAGAAGCAGCGGCTGGCGATCGCCGCCGCGCTGGCGATGCAGGGGTCGACCGCCGACTCCGCTGGACCGGGCATCCTCTGCCTGGATGAGCCGACCGCGAACCTCGACCCCGCCGGCATCGTGGAGGTGCGCGACGCCATCGGCCGGGTGGTTGCCGACCGGACGACGACCTTGCTGGTGGTGGAGCACCGCGTGGACGTCTGGGCCGACCTGGTCGACCGAATCATCGTGCTTGGCCCAGAGGGGCTGCTCGCCGACGGGCCGGTGGCGCAGGTGCTCGCCGAGCGAACCGCTGAACTGCTGGCAGCCGGGGTTTGGGTACCGGGGGTTCCGCATTCGCTCAGCCCCCGACCGGTGCGTCCCAGCGGCCAGCCCTTGCTGTGGACCGAAGACCTGACCACCGGCTACCAGGCGTCCCAGCCGGTGGGCCGCAATCTGACGGTCACCATTCCCGAGGGGTTGTCCACGGTGATCACCGGACCCAATGGAGCCGGCAAGTCGACCTTGGCCCTGACCTTGGCCGGACTGTTGCGTCCGCTGGCCGGCCGCGTCCGGACCGCCACCGGGCTGCAACCGGAGCCACGGCAACGCGGTCGGCGCAGTTCCCGCACCCTCGATCCGGCCGACCCGCACACCTGGACGAGCCGCCACCTGCTCACCCGGATCGGCACGGTCTTTCAGCAACCCGAACACCAGTTCGTGGAACGCCGGGTAAGGGAGGAGTTGGCCGTCGGCCTGCGCGCGCTCGACTGGCCGCAACCCCGGATCGACCGGCGGGTGAGCGAACTGCTCGAGATCCTGCACTTGACCGGCCTTGCCACCGCCAACCCGTTCACCCTTTCCGGCGGCGAGCAGCGACGGCTCAGCGTGGGCACGGTGCTGGCCACCAGCCCGGCGCTGATCGTGCTGGACGAACCCACCTTCGGCCAAGACCGAAACACGTGGACCAACCTGGTGCAGTTGGTCTTGCAGATCCTGGCCGAGGGCCGCACGATCATCTCGGTGACCCACGACCCCGCCTACCTTGAGGTGCTGGCCGAGAACCGCCTGGCATTGACGGCAGCGCCATGACCGCAGTCCAGACCGGCACCGCCCAGGCAGCCGCCGCCCCCACCCTGCTGGACCGGATGAATCCGGTGACCCGGCTCGGGTTGGCGGTGCTGGCGTCACTGCCGATCCTGATCACTCTCGACTGGGTGAGCGCGCTGACGATGCTTTGCTGCCAGTTCGGCGTCTTCGTCGCCTGCGGGGTACCGGTTGCCCGGCTGATCCGCCGCACGGCGCCGCTGCTGCTGGTCGCCCCGATCGGGGCGCTCAGCATGGCGCTGTACGGCCGGCCCGGCGGCGAGATCCACTTCCAGTGGTGGCTGATCACGGTCAGTGACCGGTCGCTGCTGCTGGCGGTGGCCGTCTTCCTTCGCATCCTGGTTCTGGGCAGCGCAGCGGTGATCCTGATCGGTGGCGCCGATCCAACGCGGATGGCCGACGGACTGGCGCAGATCTTGCGGCTGCCGGCTCGGTTCGTGCTGGGGACCCTCGCCGGCGTCCGGATGGTTGGGTTGTTCGCCGAAGACTGGCGCACTATGGCGCTCGCCCGCCGCGCCCGCGGCATCGGTGACACCGGGAGGCTGCGACGCTTCTTCACCATGGCGTTCGCGCTGCTTGTCTTCGCCATCCGGCGCGGCACCAAACTCGCCACCGCCATGGAGGCTCGCGGCTTCGGTTCGCAGCGGCAACGCAGCTGGGCGCGGCCGTCCCGGCTGGGACGCGCAGACCTGGTCGGGCTGCTGGTGGCCCTCGCGGCGGGTGCGCTGTCGATCGGGTTGGCGCTGTGGGCCGACACCTTCTGGCTGGTGCTTTGGGACGCGACGTGACGCGCGAGTTCCAACTGCCGGGCGCCTGGCCGACGTTGGTCGACGAGGTTGTGCGAGCCGCGCGGGGACGCCGGCTGGTCGTCCTGCTGGACGGCGGGTCGGGCGCCGGCAAGACCACCCTTGCCCGCCGGCTGCACCGCGACCTCCAAGCGCGACTCGGGACGATACAGCTGGTCAGCCTGGACGATGTGTACCCAGGCTGGCATGGGCTGGCGGCGGCGTCCGACCAGGTCTGGCAGACGATCCTGCGTCCCGCCTCTCCCGGCCATCCCCGCTGGGACTGGGCGCGCAGCCAGACCTCAGGCTGGCGCGGCCTCGACCCACAGCTGCCGATCATCGTCGAGGGCTGCGGGGCGATCAGCCGACGCAGCGCTCCGCTGGCCAACGTCCGGATCTGGTATGAGATGGACGCTGGCCAGCGCCGCGAGCGGGCACTGAGCCGCGATGGCGATGGCTACCGCCCGTGGTGGGACACCTGGGCCGCTCAGGAAGCGGCCCACTGGCAGGCGAACCAGCCGTGGGAGTTGGCTGATCTCATCGTCCGCGGCGCGGCATAGCCACGCCCCCCTACCGCGTTGGCCGGCGGAAAGCGCTCGACTTCAACAGCGATCACGCAACAAGGGGTTACACAAATCGCTGAGTCTCGCTAGCGTGTCGGCATGAGTGTGGTCTCGCAACGCCCGGTCCTGAAGATACGCGACTTCCAGCTGGGCGGTCCGGGCCGACCGAAGGTCATCATCCCCCTCACCGACGCCCACGAGCCGGGTCTGATCGCGACGGCCCGGCGGGTCGCCGCCAGCCGCGCCGACATGGTGGAGTGGCGCGTCGACCGGTACGAGTATCGCGACGACCACACCAAGGTGGCCAGGACGGCTGCGCGGATCCACGAGATCGTGGGCGAGCGTCCATTGCTGTTCACCGCACGAACCAAGCACGAGGGCAGCAACTGGCATCCATCCAGCGACGGCTACCGCGACCTCATCGCGGACGCCTGCGCCAGCGGCACCATCGACCTGGTCGACGTCCAGTACCTCAACCCGGCCGCGAAGCGGTGCATTGAGGCCGCGCGGGCCAACCGGATACCGGTGGTCGCGTCCAACCACGACTTCGTTGGCACACCGAGCGTCCAGGAGATCAGGGATCGATTGAACGCGATGGCCTCGATGGGGGCAGACGTCGCGAAGATCGCAGTGATGCCCCGGTCGCCGCAAGATGTGGCAGCCCTGCTGGCCGCGACCGCCGAGTGTGCGGATACCTCGCGGGTGCCGCTGATCACGATGTCGATGGGTCCGTTGGGGGCGGTCAGCCGGCTGGCCGGGCAGGTCTTCGGTTCGTGCGCCACGTTCGCCACCCTCGGGGACGCCGGGTCGGCCCCCGGCCAACTACCACTGGACGACGTGCTGTCGGCCCTCGACCTGATCGGGCGTGACCTCTAGTCCCGACGGCAACACGTGAAGTCCCTACTGCTCGTGGACGACCTGCTATGATCTGCGCAAGTCACTGGCATCTACGGATGCATGGAATCCGGTGAAAGACCGGAGCTGACGCGCAGCGGTATGGGGGACGAATCCGGCGACGACCACTGGGACCACAATCCTGGGAAGGTGCCGGAGGAGGACGAACCCGAGCCCGAAGACACGGTGACCCACTGTCGAAACACTCGACCCCGCGAAAGGGTCATGACCGAATAGGTGAACTCGATGCCGAGGCCCCGTCCCCGTTTTGCGCGCTCATTGGCGATCATCCTGGCCACTTGCATGACGCTGCTCTTCGCCTGCTCAACCGGCAGCGACGACTCCGGCGCTGCCAGCGGTGGAACCGGCGGAGAGAAGGTGCTGCGGTTCGTCTCCGTCTACCCCGCGAACACCACTGACGCCCAGGTGGTGCACACCGCATTCATCCTGAACTCTGGCGCGGTGGGATCGCTGGTTGGGCTCGACCCGGACACCCTCCAGCTCTATCCTTGGTTGGCCGAGAGCTGGGAGACACCCGACGCCCAGCATTGGACGTTCCAGATCCGTCAGGGCGTCACCTTCCACAACGGCAACCCGCTCAACGCCGAAGCGGTCCGGGCCAGTCTGGCTCACGCCTTGGAGGCGAACCCCGGCGTGGTCGCCGCGCTGAAGATCCAAGACATGCAGGTCGTCGACGACCACACCTTGACCATCACCACCGAGTCGGTCTACCCCGCGCTGATCTCGAACCTGGTGCACTACAACACGGTGATAACCGACGTCACCGACTCCGCTGACGTGCCGGTCGGCACCGGTGCCTTCAAGTTCGCGTCCTTCGACCCCGCCGGTGAGGCAGTGCTCGTCCGCAACACCGAGTACTGGGATGGCCGAGCGAAGCTCGACAAGGTCATCATGACCGCCAACGAGGATTCCAACGCCCGGGTTCTCGCGCTGCGCGCCGGCGACGCAGACATCATCTATCGCCCCTCGCTGGAGTCCATTCAGGCGCTGGAGAACGAGCCGGGGGTAACGGTGGAATCGGTGCCCGGCACCCGTGTCTACCATCTGCAGTTCAACTACACCGGCCAGAATGCGGAACTATGGAACAATCGCGAGTTCCGGCGCGGTATTGATGCGCTGATGGATCGTCAAGCCGTGATCGATGGAGTCATGGCGGGACAGGGGACGGTTGCCTTCAACCCGTTCCCCGGCGATTGGCCGTTCTCCCCGACACCGTTGGACCATGCCAGCGGCACAGATGCGGCCCTGAAGCACTTCGAGGCAGCTGGACTTCAAGTCAACGACGGCAAGGTCAGCAAGGACGGCCAGCCGCTCAATCTGAAGATCGTCACCTACATCGCACGTGCGGAACTCCCGTTGATCGCTCAGCTGCTGCGCGACTCCGCTGCGAAGGTCGGCATCACCATGGACATTCAGGTCGCCGAGAACATCGATGAGTACCTGCCCAGAAACGACTTCGACGTCGCCACCTATTCGGTGCTCACCATTTCACGCGGCGATGGCGCCTACTTCCTCAACGGCGCCTTCGGCAAGGGTGGCGCGCAGAACCACGGACGCCTGGCAGATCCGGAGTTGCTCAGCATGCTGGACGCCTACAACACCGAGATCGATGCTGCTGCCCGCACTCAGAAGGCGAGGGAGATGGGCACCCTGATCGAGGCGCAGCAGTTCAACTCCTACTTGGTGGTACCCAACGAGACCGCCGCCTACCGCGATGTCGTCTCAGGCTGGATCACGCCAGGCAACGAGTTCGAATTCCAGATGATCACAAAGAATCTCGACATTGCGTAGTCTCCCGGTTGCGGTGCGCTGGATCCTCCAAGGAATCGGGTTCTTCTTCGTACTGACCATCATCGGATTCCTGATCGTCCAGTTGGCGCCCGGCGACGCCGTGCTTTCAATGCTCAAGGTCGACACCGTAGCCGTCACCGAGACCGAGATCGAAGCGCTGCGTCAACAACTGGGCCTCAACGATCCGATCTGGCAGCGGTACGGCCGTTTCCTCGGCGGTGTACTGCAGGGCGATTTCGGGGATTCGTTGATGACGGGCAAGCCGGTGATGGCCGAGTTGTCGAAGGCGTTCCCGTACACGTTGATGCTGGCCTCCACCACCATGGCCGCAGCGATCGTGATCACCTTCGTCCTGGGCGGCCTGGCGGCTCGCTTTCGCGGGTCGTTGATCGACCGGGCGGTAGCGGTCTTCTGCACGGCCGGTGCCGCGGTGCCGACTTTCTGGCTGGGCCTACTGTTGATCGACCTGTTCGCCGTGCGGCTGCGGATGTTGCCGTCGTCTGGCTTATCCACCCCGGCCGGGCTGATCTTGCCGACGATCGCACTGGCCATCGCCATCGCACCGCCCTACATCAAGATCCTGCGCAACAGCCTGATCGAGGCGTCCGGACGAGAGTTCGTGCGGGCGGCTCGCGCGCGCGGCGTCGCCGAATCGGTGATCTTCGCCAAGCACACTCTGCGCGACTCACTGATCCCCTTGGTAACGATGCTTGGCGTGAGTATGGGCAGCCTGTTGGGCGGCACCGTGATCGTCGAGGTCACCTTCGGTATCCCGGGGGTGGGGAAGCTCGCGGTGGAAGCCTTGGCCAGACGTGACTACGGCATCATCCAGGCATTCGTCATCGTCGTCGGCATGGCGATCTTTGTCATCAACATGCTCGTCGATCTTTCCTACCGGCTGCTCGACCCATCGATCGCCCTGAAGGGAGCCGAGAGCGCATGACCAAGTGGAAGATCGACTGGGGGGCCGTCGCAGTGCTCGCGCTGCTCGGCGTGCTCATGATGGGCCCGCTGCTGGCACCGCAAGATCCTGAGCTGGTCGATCTGGCCAAGCGCTTGCAGGGGCCGTCGGCGGCCAACCTGCTGGGCACCGACAACCTGGGACGCGACATCTGGTCGCGTGTGCTCACCGGCGCGCAGGTGACGGTCGGGCTCAGCCTGCTCTCGCTGAGTCTGTCGATCCTGATCGGCGTGCCCCTCGGCCTGATCTCGGGCTGGGTCGGCGGCCGCCTCGACTGGGTCATGATGCGCGTCGTGGACACCTTCATCGCTCTGCCGGACTACATCGTCGCGATCGTGCTCAGCGGCCTGCTCGGGCCGGGCTTCGCGAACATGCTGATCGCGATCTTGGTGGTGAAGTGGGTCGGCTACGCCCGGTTGGTGCGCAGCCTGGTCTTGCAGGAGAAGGCCCGCGACTATCTGATGATCTCGAAGCTGGCCGGGGGGTCGACTGCGCGCACCTTGCGCCAACACATGGTTCCGCACATTGTCGGCCCGACCCTGGCGCTGGCCACGATGGACATCGGGAAGGTGATCCTGCTGGTGGCCTCGCTGTCGTTCATCGGCATGGGAGTTCAGCCGCCGTCTCCCGAGTGGGGGGCGATGCTGAACGACGGGCGTGCCTACTTCACCCAGGCGCCCGAACTCATGATCATTCCCGGTGTCGCCATCTTCGTCACGGTCGCTGCGGCGAGTTGGCTCGGCGATCATCTGACGAAGCGCTACACCATCAGTCCTCAGGACGAGAGGATGGCCAATGTCATTGCTTGAGGTCACCAATCTTCGCATCTCCACCCGACGCGGAGTGCCGCTGGTGAAAGGCATCGATTTCGCACTCGCGCAGGGAGAGTGGTTCGCACTCATCGGGGAATCGGGCAGCGGAAAATCGATCACGTCGAGTTCGATCACCAACCTGCAGGCCACCAGCCTGAAACGCGAGGCCGATGCGATCGACTTCGACAGCCTCGACCTGCTGGGCATGAGCAAGCAGCAGCTGCGCAAAGCCCGCGGGGAGCAGATCGCCTACGTCTTCCAGGATTATCAGAGCGCCTTCACGCCTTACTACACGATCGGCAACCAGCTGCACGAGACGCTCAAAGCGCATCGGGGCATGCCCTTCGGAGCTCGTGCAGCCAAGATCGAGGCCAGCGTCGAAGCGCTCGGCCTCGACCCGCAGCTGATCGGACGCTTCCCCTTCCAGGTCTCGGGCGGCCAGCTGCAGCGGCTCGCCATCGCGTCGGCGGTGCTATTGAACCCGAAGCTGCTGATCGCCGACGAGCCCACCACCGCGCTGGACTCGTGGAGTTCCAGCATCGTGCTCGAGGAGTTGGCGGCGATCAAGCAGGCAACCGGTTGCTCGATCCTGTTCATCACCCACGATCTGCGCATCATGAATCGCTACGCCGATCGGGTTGCCATCATGCAACGAGGCGAGATCGTCGAGCGAGGTACCAAGGACGAAATCGTCCTGAACCCCCAGCACACCTACACCCGCGACCTGCTGGCCTCCATTCCGCCGCTTCGCAGCTCCGAAGCCCGTCTGCCCGTCCATGGCGAACCCGCTCGGATCCAGGTCCGTCTTCCGGATAGGCCCGCGGCCGGCTTCCAACTCGACGAGCCAGTGCTGCGGGCTTGCGATGTGGTCAAGGTCTACGGCGGCGGCACGCGCGCGGTGGACGGGGTCAGTCTGACCCTGCCGGCCGGCAGCTGCTTGGGGGTGGTGGGTGAGTCGGGCAGCGGAAAATCGACCCTTGCCCGCTGCTTGCTGAGCTTGGAACGCATCGACAGCGGCGACATCTGGCTGCGCGATCAGCATCTGAACGTCCTTGGCGGCTCCGCGCTGCGTTCGGCCCGCCAGCAGATGCAGCTGGTTCTACAGAACCCGAGCGCCTCGTTCAACGAGCGGCTGCCGATCATCGACTCACTGCTCGAACCATTGGAATGCATCGGGCGAAGTTCGCCGAGCTTCCTACCGGTCGGTGACGACCCACGCAAAGTGGCGACCGCGCTGCTCGACCTAGTGCAACTTCCGGCCGACTATCTCGACAAGCTCCCCAACCAGCTCAGCGGTGGCGAGAAGCAGCGAGTCTCGATAGCCCGGGCCATCAGCACCGAGCCGAGTTTGATCGTCTTGGACGAGCCAACAGCGAGCCTGGATGTCTCCACGCAGGCTCGGGTCTTGAACCTGCTCAAGGACCTGCAGGATGCACTGGGGTTGTCGTACCTGTTCATCTCGCATGATCTGAGCTCAGTACGCTTCATAAGCCAACACCTGATCGTGATGAAGGACGGCCGGGTTGTGGACGATTTCGATCGCGCGCAGCTCTTCGATTCGGACCGCCATGACTACACAGTGAAACTCATCGATATGTTCGAGGATCTGCCTCCGCAAGCTGCCTGATGGCGGCTCGCCCACCCAGGGCCACGATGAGGCTCCTTGGCGAACACCGGGAATGAGCGAACCAAAGGCGCGAGGCGCTGGCTGACCGGCGCCGTGGATCAGGCGGGGTTTGCGTCGGCGGGATCACCCAGCCGTACTCGCGCGGCGGCGGCAATCAGTTGGGCGGCGTCCTCGACATCCAGCCGGCAGGTGTTGACCACCAGGTCGTAGTAATCCAAGTCGCGCGGGTCGTAGCCGTAGCTGAAAACCGACATCGAAACCCGCAACTCGTCCTCGAACCTCAACTGCACGGCAACCATCTCGGACGCCGAATCCAGCGCCTCCGCGGCACGATTCACCCGAGCAGGCTCCGGGCCGTCCAACCAGACGTGCAAGGCCTGCGGCCAGTCCCGAAGAACGTAGGCGCCGTTGCGTCCCATCAGCACCCCACCCTCGCGGGCCCACCGTTGCACGGCCCTGGCGTTCTCGGCGATCCGGTCATGCAGGCTGGCCAGATCGGTCTGTGACAACACGTCCTGCACGACCGAATCCGAACCGAAGCTCTGCAGCAGCCGGATGAACTGATCGTCCTCGGAGTCGTCTGCGGCAAAGGCTCGGGCGATGTCAGCTGAGCTGACGGCTTGGCCATGCAATGGCAGGCCCAGGATTTCTGCGAGCCGCCGGCCGATGGCCTCCATCTGCGAGCCAGCGCTCTCCCACAGTGTGATCACCGGGCGGACACCCGCTGCGACGTCTGGTTCGGCCATGACATCCTCCTCGGTCCTACGTCGATTATGGCGTCGGGAGGCGGGCTCCGCTCAGCTCCGTGGTTTCCGGCCAGGAGCCCGGTGGAACCGAACGGGGTCTGCGCCCGAAACGCTCCTACCGACCGCACGTACCAGCCAGATCAGACGCCCACGCGGAACATCGACTCGTAGAACAGCGCCCGCCCCAGCACCTCGGCGATGAAGACGAGCACCAAGGAAGTGGTCAACACGACGACCAGCCGCCCCAGGTTCTCGCGTGGCTTCGCAGCGATGAAGTAGGTGAACACAGCCAGCAGGCCGGCCCCGAGTGCGAGGAGCCCCAACCGGGCGACGAAGAGCGCGCCGGAGTAGACCTCGACCGACTGCAGAGCCACCCCGCCGATTGCGGTCAACCCGCTCAGATACAGCGGGATCGCCACCAACAACGCAGCCGAAGCAACGAACGCGGTGACCACGATGCCGCGCACCGAGACAGCCAGCAGAGCCTCCACCTCATCACGCACCGCCGGGTCGGCCGGCGTGGTGAACCGCTGGCGGAGCGAGACTCTTCGACCGGAATCGGCGGCAGACGCGGTGACACCCCGGGCGACCTGCCGGGCCTGCACCGATGTGGTGATCACGAAGGCCGTCCCGATCGCCAGTGACCCGAGAATGACCGTGGTCGCGAAGAACTGCAGCGGCACGAACCAGGAGTGCCAGGCAGGGACGGTGACCAGCGAGTAGTAGATCATCGACATGGAGTAGACCAGCCCCACCCCCACCAGTGCCGTCAGGACCGCGAGCGCCTGCCGCAGCCGAGGGCGTCCCCACTTGAGCAGCTGCACCACTGCGAACAGGAAGCCCAGCGCCGCGAAGCCGGTGCCGAAGAGGATCTCTCGGGACAACCAGGACGATCCGGCGTGCCGGATCACGTTGAAGGTGTTGGTGACGTCGTGCATGTGGAACATCGACACGGCCAACCCGAAAACCATCGCGGGCCCGATCGCCAGCAACGCCGGGTCGGCGACCTGGTCGATGGCCTTGGCGGAGAAGCGCAACGACCCGAGTGTCTGGACGACGCCCAGCACCAGGAAGGCGCCCACGCACATCTGGGCGATCACCGTGAACAAGATCATGGGCAGCTCAGCGACGTTCATGGTCAGATCTCCTGGCGGTTGGCGATGAACCCGCTGCCATGGCCGATGGGTTGGGCATCGCGGTGGGGTTTGATGACCAGGTTCGGCCGCGTTGTCGAGGGGTCCGGGAGCGGCTCGAAGGCGTTCTGGTCACCGTACTTTGCGCGTAGCTCGTCGATCGGCCCCCAATCCAGGGCGCGCGCCGGACAGGCGTCCACACACGCCGGAGCCTGGCCGGACTCGCGGTAGTCGAAGCACAGGTCGCACTTGGTCATGTGGCCCGTCTCCGCGTTGAACTGCGGGGCGCTGTAGGGGCATGCCCACTCGCAGTAGCGGCAGCCGACGCACTTGCTGTCGTCGACGTAGACGGTGCCGTCCGCGCGCTGGGTCATGGCCGTCGTCGGGCAGACCGTGACGCAGATCGGATTCTCGCAGTGGTTGCAGGCCATCGAGGTGTAGTAGCTGAAAACGCTGGGACGAGCGGTGTCACCTTCCACCTGCCACGAACCACCGCTGTACTCGACGACCCGCCGCCAGTTCACGCCGAGCGGATTGTTGTGCTTGTCCTTGCAGGCGATCTGGCATGCCTTGCAGCCGTTGCACAAGGTTTGGTCGAAGTAGAAGCCGTACATGGCGGTCACACCTTCTTGATCTGGACGAGGCTGGTGTGCTGGCAGTTGCCCTTGGAGACGGGGGCGGGGTGCAGTCGCGAGAGCACATTGACCGAACCCCCATGGTCGACGCCTTGGGCGTCCACCTTCATCCAGGCGCCCTGCGGCAGGCTGGCGACACCCGGCATGATCCTGGGGGTCACCTTTGCCCTGATCTGGACGCGTCCCCGATCGTTGAACAGCTCGACGATGTCGCCGTCGGCGATGCCACGGTCGGCGGCGTCAAACTGGTTCACCCAGACCAGCTGTGGGTGCGCCTCTTGCAGATTGGTGAGGTTTCCGTAGGTCGAGTGGGTGCGCGCCTTGTAGTGGTGGCCGATCAGCTGGATCGGGTACTTGGCGTCAGGCTCGCGAGCTTCCTCCGCGCCCTCCCAGGTGGCGATGTACTCGGGCAGCGCGCTCACCCGGTCACCCTTGTCGCCGCCGGGGAACTCCCAGGTCAGTGACATCTCGTAGAGCTCCGCCGAGAAGATCTCGATCTTGCCCGACGGCGTGGCCAGCGGGTTTGCGACCGGATCGTCCCGAAAGCTCTTGAGTGCGACCGTCGTGCCCTCAGGGTTCGCGTAGCGATAGACGCCCAGCGACAACATGTCGTCGAACGACGGCATACCTGGCACCGCCTTGCGGTTGAGCTCCTCGTGCAGGTACCGAGCCCATCCCTCGAGGTCACGGCCCTCGGTGAACTCCTGCTGCACCCCGAAGCGCTTCGAGATCTCGGTGACCATCTCGTAGGCCGGACGCGAGTCATGGAGCGGCTCGATGGCCTTCTCGCACATGATCAGGTATGCCATGTCGCCGGTGTACTCGCTGGGCGCGAGATCCCAGCGCTCGGCGGTGGTGGTGTCGGGCAGAACCAAGTCGGCCAGCTCCGCCGAGCCGGTGAACTGGTTGTCGACCACGCAGATGAACTCGCACTTGGACTGGTCCCGCAGGATCTCGCGGGTCAACAGGTTCTCGGCGTGCTGACTGGCGAACATGTTGCCGCCGTACTCCAGCATGAACTTGATGCCGACGTTCAGCCGGTCGGCACCACGGATGCCGTCCTTGGTGGCGGTCATCTCGGGGCCGTGGTCGATGGCGTCGGTCCAGCCGAAGTTCGAGATGGACACCGGTACCTTGTTCTCGCCATCCGGGAACCATTGCGTCAGCGGCCAGTAATAGCCTTCCCGGCCGCCGGTGCCGCCGCCCGGGATGCCGACCTGGCCGAGCACGTTGGACAGCAGGTAGATCGCACGGGCCTGGTTCTCGCCGTTGGCGTGGCGCTGCGGTCCCCAGCCCTGGGCGATGTTGACCGGCTTGGTAGTGGCCAGTTCGAACGCGAAGTTCTTGATCACCTCGGTGGGGACCCCGGTGATCCGCGACGCCCACTCCGGGGTCTTCTCGATGCCGTCCGGGCCCTTGCCTTCCAGGTAGCTGCGGTAGGACGCGTTCGCGGGCGCCCCCGGGGGCATGTGTTCCTCGTCGAAACCGATGCAGTACTTGTCCAGGAACTCCTGGTCGTGCAGGTTGTTGGCGACCAGATGATGCACCAACCCGGCGACCAGCGCCGCGTCGGTTCCCGGACGGGGCGCAATCCATTCGTCGGCGAGCAACGAGACCGAGTCGGAATGGCGCGGGTCGACCACCACGATCTTGAGGCCAGCGGTCTTGGCGGCCTCGAGCGAGGTGAACACCAGACCACCACCCGACATCCGGGTTTCCTGCGGGTTGTTGCCCCAGAGCACGAGCATGCGGCCGTGCTGGATGGAGTCCTCGAAGGAGTTGGAGATCTGCTCGTCCGGGTTGCCGTAGTGGAACCGAGTGATGGTGCCGATCTGTGAGTACGAGTAGTTGCTGTAGTAACCCAGGTAGCCGCCCAGCAGGTTGAACAGCCGGGCCCAGCCACCGGAGGTACCCAGATGCGCGTTCCAGACACCGGAACCGTAGACCTTGAAGACCGCCTCGTTGCCGTAGGTGTCGATGGTGTACTTCAGCTTCTCTGCGAACAGGTCGAAGGCCTCGTCCCAACTGATCTCGTCCCACTGCCCGGCGCCGCGCTCGGTGCCGTCGCGCCGCTTCAGCGGAGTCTTGATGCGGTCGGGGTTGTAGATGCGTTGGCGCATGTTGCGGCCGCGCACGCAGGCCCGGATCTGACGATTGAACAAACTGTCGTCACCGGTGTTGTCGGGTAGCACCCGCTCAACCGTGCCGTCCTTGATCTGGAGGCGGATGGGGCAGCGTGAACCGCAGTTCACCACGCACGCGCTCCAGACCGTCCGGTCGGCATCTGCCATGCCGTCGCCGGCGGCCGCCGCCTGCTGCGGGCCGACACCGGGCATCTCGGTGAGACTCAGCCCGACACCGACCAAGGCGCCGCTGCCAGCCACTGCGGACGACCACTTCAGGAAGGACCGACGCCTCAAGTCCTGCTCCAGGAAACCGACTCCCATGTCGAGCTCCGTTCAGTTGCACTCGGATTCCGAGCACCCTACAGGATCTTCGGAAGCCGGGGCACGCCGGGGGGATGGCTCAGGTCGACGGCCCCCAGCCGGGCGGCATGGTGGAGCCGAAGGGGTTTTGCACCCGATAGGTGCAGACCGGGCAGTGCTCACCGGTTCCGCGAAACGGCGTCAGACAGCGGGAACAGGCCCGCACCTCGAACAGTTCGAGCAGGACCGGCTCACCAAGCAGAGCGGGCGGGCCGAGGCGACCACGTTCGTTCAGGGCTTTCGGGACGCAGACCACAACGCATTTGCCACATCCGATGCACAGACTGGGGTCGAAACCGAGTCCGGCGCGCCGTCCGGCGGTTTGCAGAGCCAAGGCATCGGTCGGGCAGCTCTGGACGCAGACCCGGCACGCCGTGCAGCCTTCGCTGACGAGGTCGAGCGCACCGGACGACCATCCGGCGGCGGGCGGTTCGGGTGCTTGCCCGTGGTCGCCTGCGAGCTTGCGGATCACGGTGCGCAGGCGCTGCTGTGGGCTGCCGTGATCCGGCAGCCCGGGCGTCTGCTCGTCCGGCACACCACCCAAGCCGAAGATCGAGCGCCGCCGCAGTACCGGCATGGCGTCCGCGTCGAGCACCTGCTTGGGGCGCTTGGCATCTGCCGGTGGTTCGCCGGCGACCTGAAGCCGGTCAGTGACGCCGGCGACCAGCGCCAATTCCGACCACTCCGTGCGCCACGGGCCACCGCAGTCCGTCAGGTCGAGCACCACGCGCCCCACTCCGAGGCTCAGCAGTTCAAAAGGCAGCGCCCGGGGCAGGTCGTCAAGGCAGCCTCGCCAGGCAACGACGGTCTCGTCCCGGCCGGCGAGCACCCGTTCGGACGCCTCCGCGCAGATCAACCGCACCGTGCCCGCTCGCTCCTCACGAGTTGCCCACAGCAGCAGCGAATGCCCGGGCGAGCGCTTCTGTTCGGTCGAGGCTGACATTTTGCGGGTTTCAGACGCCGACGCGGACCATCACCTCGTAGAACAACGCCCGGCCCATCAACTCACCGATGAACACCAAAACAAACGAACTGACCATCAAGAACCCCAACACCGGCAACTTCTTCGTCCCGAACCCCGCGTAATAGAACGCCATCACACCGAGCAAGAACGCACCCAACACCAACAACCCGAACCGCATCACCGCGAAACCAGCCCCGTAATGCGCCGCCGAAACCAAACCAACCTCACCCAAACCAGCCAACCCCGACACATAAACCGGCATCGAAACCAACAACACACCCGCCACCAACACCGCACCCACCACACAACCCCGCACACTGCCAACCAGCAACTCCGCCACCTGCCCAGCAGTCTGCGGATCATCAACCTCCCGATCAGCAAAGAAAGCCCTCAACCGCTGACCGTACGACCCGCCCTCACCCACCGCCACGCCCTGCGAACCAACCACCCGCTTCTGCCGACGCCCCATCACCAACACGAACGCCGTCCCAACCGCCAACGCCCCCAACAACAACGCCGTACCAAAGAACTGCACCCACGTCGCCCACGAATTCCACGCCGGCACGGTCACCAGCGAGTAATAAATCATCACCTGCGAAACCACCAAACCAACCCCGAACAACGCCGTCACCACCGCCAACACCCGACGCAACACCGGCGAACCGATCTTCAACACCTGCAACAAGAAGAACAAGAACCCCAAACCAGCGAACCCGACCCCAAAAATGATCTCCCGACTCAACCACGACGACTGCCAATGCCGAACAACATTCAGCGTGTTCCCCACATCATGCATATGAAACATCGACGCAACCAAGCCAGCCACCATCGCCGGGCCAAGCGCAAACAGCGCCGGATCGGCCAACCGATCCACCACCCTGGACGAATACCTCACCCCACCCACTGTCTGCACCAAACCAAGCACCACAAAAGCACCCACACACATCTGCGAAACAACCGTGAACAAAATCATCGGCAACTCACCAACAGCCACGATCAAACCTCCTTCGGGTTCGCGATCGAACCAACACCCGAACCCACCGGCTGCGCATCACGATGCGGTCTGACCAACAGATTCGGCTCAGTGATCGACGGATCAGGCAACGGCGCCACCGACCTCACACCACCCGGATACCTCGCCTCCAACTCAGCCAACGGACCCCAATCCAACGCCCGCGACGGACACGCCGCCACACACGCCGGAGTCAACCCCTCCTGCCGATAGTCAAAACACAAATCACACTTCGACATATGCCCCGTCTCGACATTGAACTGCGGAGCCGAATAGGGGCACGCCCACTCACAATAACGACAACCAACGCACTTCGAATCATCAACAAAAATCGTGCCGTCAGCACGAACCGTCATCGCCGTCGTCGGACACACCCGCACACAAATCGGATCCTCACAATGATTACACGCCACCGACGTGTAATAGGCGAACACCCGCGGCGAAAAAGTATCCCCCACCACCTGCCAAGAACCACCCGAAAACTCCACCACACGCCGCCAATTCACACCCACCGGCGTATCATGCTTATCCTTGCAGGCAATCTGACAAGCCTTACAACCAGTACACAACGACTGATCAAAATAAAAACCCAAACGCTCAGACACAATTCACCCCTAAACCTTCTGAACCTGGACGATGGTGGTGTGGACCGCGTTCCCCTTCGCCAGCGGCGAAGGGTGCAGGGAGGTCAGCGAGTTGACCGAGCCAGCGGCATCGACCGGCACGTCCGGGTTGGCGCCCGGCGGCCCGGCCTCGTCAGTGGGCCGGTACCAGGCGCCCTGCGGCAGCGAAAGGACACCGGGCGCGATGCGCTCGGTCACCCGGGCCTCAATCCGGACGGTGCCGCGGTCGTTGTAGACGAAGACCTGGTCACCATTGGCGATGCCACGCTCGGCCGCGTCGATCGGGTTGATCCACAGCACTTGGTGGTGGGCCTCCCGCAGCCAGTCGACGTTGCCATAGGTGGAGTGGGTCCGGGCCTTGAAGTGGTGCCCGATGATCTGCAACGGGTACTTCTCGTTGCTCATGGCATCTTCGGCGCCCTCCCAAGTGGCCACGTACTCGGGCAGGGGCTTGAGCACATCGCCGGGCAGCTCGGGCCGGAAGTCACCGAACGTCCACTTCTGGGCCATCGCCGCCAACCGGCTCGAGTAGATCTCGATCTTGCCCGATGGGGTGTCCATCGGCTTGGCCTGCGGATCGGCGCGGAAGTCGGCCAGCGGGATGACCGGGCCAGCGTTCTTGCGGTACAGACCCATCTGCTTCCAGGTGTCGTAGTCCGGGATGTCGGGGTCCCCGACCCGGGACAACTCGACGGCCTCGCGCAGCCACTGCTCACGATCCTTGCCCTCGGTGTACGCCTGTTCGGTGCCCAGCCGCTTGGCCAGGTCTGTGCAGATGTCGAAGATCGACCGGCACTCGTACATGGGTTCTATCGCCTGCTCCGAGATGATGCCGTACGCCATCGGGCCGGCATTCTCGCCGGGATGCAGGTCGAACTCCTCGGCGGACGAGGTACCCGGCAGGACGTAGTCGCTGTAGCGGGCCGAAACCGTCATCTGGATGTCACAGTCGACGATCAGTTCGCACTTCGAGTCGTCCTGCAGGATCTCAACCGACTTGTTGTTGTCGCCGGTCTGGTTGACGATCGAGTTGCCGCCGTACTGCCAGACCATCTTGATCGGCACGTCCAGTTTGATGTTGGTCGGATTGCCGTCTTCATCGACCGGAACCTTGATCGCCCGTACCCCGGGCGCCGGCTTCTCGCCGACGCCGGCGTTGAAGGTGTCCATCTTGGGACCGTGGTCGATGGCGTCCAACCAGGAGAAGACCGAGATGATCTTGTTCGACGGGTTCTGCAAGCCATAGTTGAATGGCTGGACGATGGATAGCCCCGCGGCAGCCTCGCGTCCACCGGTACCGCCGCCCGGAAGGCCGACGTTGCCGGTCGCGCAGGCCAGCAGGAAGATCGCCCGAGCCTCATTCTCGCCGTTGGCCCGCCGCTGGGGGCCCCAACCCTGGGTGATCGCACAGGGCTTCGCCTCCGCGATTTCCCGGGCCAGCCGCCGGATGGCAGCTGCCGGGATGCCCGTGATGCCGGCAGCCCAGTCCGGGGTCTTCTTGATGCCGTCCGGGCCCCTGCCCTCCAGGTAGCTGCGGTAGGACGCGTTCGCGGGCGCGCCCTGCGGCATGTGATCCTCGTCGAAACCGATGCAGTACTTGTCCAAGAAGTCCTGGTCGTGTGTGCCTTCTTGGATCATCACGTAGATCATGGCGGCGATCAGCGCCGAGTCGGTGCCAGGGCGGATCGGCACCCACTCGTCCGCCAGCGCGACGGCGGTCTCGCTCATGCGCGGGTCGACCACGATCGTGCGGACGCCGGATGCCTCCTTGGTCTGCTGGGCGACAAACAGTTGCCCGCCGCCGGACATCCGGGTCTCCAGCGGGTTGTTGCCAAACATCACCTGGAGGCGGGAGTTCTTCGCGTCGTCGAAGGAGTTGCTCGACACCCAGGAGCCATAGAAGTACGGATAGGCTTGGGTGATCTCGGTGGTCGAGTAGTCGGAGTAGTGGTCCAGATAACCACCCCAGGTGTTCATCAGCCGGGCGAAGGCAGTGCCGTCAGGGGGCCAGGAGCACGCCATCGTGGCGCCCAGCGTCCCAGTACCGTAGTTGATGTAGAAGGCCTCGTTGCCGTGCTCGGCCTTGATCTGTTTCATCTTGTCGGCGATCTCGTCGAGCGCCTGATCCCAGGAGATCTCCTCCCACTGGCCCTCGCCGCGCTTGGTGCCTTCCTTGCGCTTCAGCGGGGTCTTCAGCCGGTCGGGATTGTAGATTCGATGCCGGATGGAGCGGCCACGCACGCAGGCGCGCACCTGCTGGCCACCGATTTCGTCGCTACCGGTGTTGTCCGCCAGAACCCTGACGATGACTCCGTCCTTGATCTGCAGTCGAACCGGGCAACGCGATCCGCAGTTGACCGTGCAAGCACTCCAAACGGTCTTGTCCACCTCGGCCATGCCCTCTGCCGGCTCAGCGGACGCAGACGTTGCGCCTGGCATGCCGATGTAGGCGACCGACCCCACCAGCGCCGTCGTACCGGCCACGGCGCCGGACCACTTCATGAATGAGCGCCTGTCAACGCTCGGAATGAGGACCGACATCTCGACCCCTCTCATCTCAGCCCAGCTGGACACAATCGTGTTGAGCACCGCATTCGAGGACTCGGTGGGGCGAACGTTTCAAGCAGGCTCCAAGCCGGTACGGGCTGTACATCCGCTGCCGAATTGAGCGGCCACGCACGCAGGCCCTGATTGACCGGTTCTCGAGGCTGTTGTCGCCGGTGTCGTCATCCAGCACCCGCACAACGACGCCATCCTCGACGACTAGGCGCAGCGGGCAGCGAGACCCACAGTTCACCGTGCAGGAACTCCACACCACCTCGTCGGTCGCGTCGGGCTCCGCGTGCGACTGGGCCACCTGCGCGGTGGTCAACAAACCGCCACCCACCAAGGCGGACGAGCCGCCGACAGCGGCCGACCACCTCAGGAATGATCGGCGATTCAATGAGTTGTTGGTGGTGCCGGTGATCACTGGCTACTCCCTCTGTCCAGACACCGTCGTCTGACCTCCGAGTTGTCTGAGGAATCCTATACGTTCCCCTCTCAGCGCGCGCCCCCCACGGCAAAGGGGTGGGACCCGCCCGACGGCGAGCCCCACCCCGAATCTGGGTTCAGTAGGAGTTGATTACTTGTCTTCGTACTTGAAGGAGACCCGAAGCTTCGTCCGGAAGGTGAGTTGACCACCCGCATCAATGTGGACGTCCTGCTCGACCACCTCGGCGACCCGGAGGTCGCGAATGGTCTTGCTGGCCACCTTGATTGCGGCGGCGGCAGCGTCCTCCCAAGACTCGGTACTGGTTCCGACGAGATCTGTCACT
>JAEAMF010000915.1_pt1 | contig 27078 bp, 20 predicted proteins | sample 8958721 | NCBI WGS metagenome assembly JAEAMF01 (sample SAMN16933255, study PRJNA681124) | bioreactor sludge metagenome | isolation source: anaerobic bioreactor treating anionic surfactant - SDBS | place: India: Bengaluru | collected 2019-02-28 | reverse complement strand
AGATTGACCATCTCAAGCATAAGGTCTGCGACTTGATCGCAGGATCCAATAAAAACACTGGATTCTGTGGTCAAGCCACAGAATGACCCTGCAAGGATATGCGTACAGATACTGCTGTCGTCTGTGGACTGTCGACCATGGACTGTGAACTATCGCCTCTGGTGCGCTTCGATCATCTGTCGATACAGGGCCAGCAATTGTTCCGCGTTGCGGTCCCAGCTATATTGACTGAAATCATAATCAAGACATGCCCTGCTCATTCTTTCCCAGAGCGTTTGATCATTAATGATTGCATCCAGCCGGGAAACGATTTCCGGCACGGTGGGCTCGACCACAAAGCCGTGCGTGCCGTTTTCAACCACCAGAGCGGGCCCGCCCCGGTTTGAGGCAATAACCGGCACACCGCACTGGAAGGCGTCGAGCAGGATGATGCCGAAGGTCTCAATCCAGAGAGAGGGGACAATCAGCGCCTTCGCGCGGCTCAGCATATCAAAATACTTCTCCCGGTCATCAATCCATCCGGCAAACGTAACATTCTTGAGTCCGTATCGTTCGACAATTTGCTCTGCCTCCTCCCTGAAGGTGCCGTCGCCGATCACAAGGAACTCAAGATCATGTCGGTCCGCGTACCGTCTGGCCACCTCTATAAAAATATCCGGCCCTTTTTCAACCGAGACCCGTCCCGAAAAAACGATATACTTTCTCTGGCTGAAACCGTCCGTGTGCCTTGTGGCCACCGGTTCAATCCCGGGCGGGATGACCGTCACTTTCTCAGGGGCGATTCCTGCTTTCGCAAGCAGCGATTTGGTGAAGTCAGTGTAACCGATGTAGTGATCCACCTGCTGCAGCACATAGCGTGCAAACCGGTTTCTGTAGAAAAAAGAGACGGCGGTCTTGAAGCGCTCGTTTAAGCATCGGCCGCACACCACCACATCTTTGCAGAATGTCCTTGCCGTAAAATCAAAGTAGCCGATGGAGGCACAGAGCGGCCAGTGGTTATGCATCATCAGCACAAGCGGCGTATTGGTTGCCTTTGCAGCGTAAACCGCATTGATAAGCGACCGGCCTCCGCCCGCATGGAGGTGAACAATATCCGGCTTGAAGCGCCTGATGGTATTGATTAAGGGTTCGGCAACATCTTTCCTGACCGGCATGAGGAGCGTTCGGGCCAGGTTGCGCCGCCACGGCTGGTATATTTCCCTGATGTCCAGGCTGACGGTCTGAAAGGGAATGCTTTTCTGGTCAAATTCCTTTTTCGAACCTCTCCAATCGGTATGGGAAGATGAGTAGGCTAAAAGCAGCTCATCGGTTTGGGCAAGCCTGCGGCATTCCTCAAACACCCGCTTCTGCTCCCCTCCCGGAAAAGGGTAATCAAATCCGTAATCTATGTGCAGTATTCTCATGCTTTGCTTGACGCCATTTTTTGCTGCTGAAGTGCCCGTATCGCGCCCTTAAACCTTCCCCAGAACAGAACCAGCCGGTACACCGGCATGGTCAAAACATCCTTCCATCCAAAGTCTTTTAGCAAGACCGGGATATCCCGGGCTATTGTGTAAGCCAGCGGGTAGAGAAACTCGTTTATGAACATGTCTATCGTCGAGCCATCCTTGGCAAATATCGTGACGCTATCAATTCCCTCTTTGACATGGCGGCGGTAGAGTTCCTTCATTGAATACGTGTGATAGTGTTGCACAACTGAATCCTTCGCGTAAAGAACGGAATGACCTTTCTGCCTGATCCGGTATGACCATTCCAGATCTTCGCTGATCAGCATGCTTTCATCAAAGCGTTCGTTCATCCACACGCTCTTCCTGATGGCGCTGCCGGCCATGGAGAAGAAGTGCTCCCATTTCTGATGCTCTGTACCGTCTCCAAATGCCCTTTCGGTATCTATGGTGACGATGGGGAGGGAGCCCGGACCTGCTATCTGCCTCGAAAATACCGCTCCAACGGCGGGATCCTCAAAAGGCTTGACCAGGTTTGCCAGCCAGTATTTGTTAAGCGGCACGCAATCCGAGTTTAAGAAAACAATGATCTCAGAGGCGCTCAGCTCAGCCGCCTGGTTCAATACCCTGCCGGGCACATAGGTGCCGTCCGGGACGGGGACGATCTTCGTATGGAACTGCTTGATCTTTTCAATTGTCCCATCTGTTGATGCATTGTCAAAGTTGATTACCTCAAAGCCCCGCAGCGATTGTTCAAAGACTGCCTTGAGGGTCCTGCCAATAATATCCGCGTCATTTCTTGAACGTATGATTATGCTTACGGTCATATGCTGACATTCTTCCGTTATTAGCCGGCAAGTCTGCAATTCATTTTTTAAATGCTTGTATTTCCTTATAGAGAGAAAAGAGGCATTTGAGAGTTAAAATGATATGTTTGGGCGATACCGTTGACGTTCCCCCCGCGCGGGGATAGTGCCTGACGCCAATCTCCCTGATCGATAAATGCTTCACCCGCGCCTTGGTCAGCATCTCTGCGTTAAATAAAAAATCTCCTGATTGAATGCCGAGCGCATCAAACGACTTTTTCTTGAACAGCTTGAAGGCGCAGTCTATGTCTTTTACCTTAAGTCCGAATATAATGCGGATGAGCAGGTTGAAGCAGCCCGAAAGAAATTTCCGCATAAAGGGATCCTGCCGGTCAATCCGGTAGCCGATCACCATGTCCACGCTTCCATCCCTTGCGTACGGGATGAACTCGTCGAGGCTTTTTATTTTGAACTGCCGGTCGGCGTCGGTAAAAAAGAGATATTCGTACTTGCTTGTCTTGAATCCGTCCAGGAGCGACCTGCCATAGCCCTTGTTAGGACTATGGTGAATGACGGAAATGGTTGTATGTTTTGCCGCCAAAGCATCGGCAATCTTGCCGGTCTCGTCAGCGCTCCCGTCATTTACGATAATGATTTCGTAGGGTATTTTTTTGCCTTCACAATACCCCATAATTTCTTTCGACAAGGCCTCTATATTATCCGCCTCGTTGTATGCGGGAAGGGTAATGGATATGCCGCCTTGCTCTACGGACATGGGATGTCCTTTTAGGAGTTGACAGTTTTCAGTTTACAGTTGACAGCGAATAATCAACAGTGCCCAGCAGAATCCATGTCGTTGCCGCTGCACGGTCATTCTGCGGCTCGACCGCAGAATCCAGAGATGTGCGTACAGTATGGATCCTGCGATCAAGTCGCAGGATGACAACCAGTCGATTTCAAATCGACTCCATTTGAACCCCTCGTCTTATAGACGAGGGTAGTTCAGCTTACAGTTGACAGCGAATAATCAACAGTGCCCAGCAGAATCCATGTCGTTGCCGCTGCACGGTCATTCTGCGGCTCGACCGCAGAATCCAGTCTTATTTTTATTGGATCCTGCGATCAAGTCGCAGGATGACAGCTCCTGCGCCACAGGATGAAAAACCAGGGTGGCTACAGGATTATAAACCATACATGCACTGCTCCTCTTTGTCATTTCGAAAGTTGCGGTGCGACTGAGAAATCTGACTGTATGGGCAGGCACCGAAGGGGCCGGTTCCTGCGATTTCATGTTTCTCTTCGTGGTCTTCGTGTTTTCCTTCGTGCTCTTCGTGGTTTAAAAAACAGGGTTCAGGGGTCAGGGTACAGGGTCAAAAACAGTTTGCAGTTGCCGGTTGACAGCGAACAGCTGAGGGGCCATAAGTCCACGGTCCACAGTCCATAGTCCACAGAAGAGTCAGCCCGTCCCCCTGACGTGTCATTTCGAAAGTTGCCGTGCGACTGAGAAATCTTATAAGATTTCTCCCTTCGGTCGAAATGACAAACTGTATAAAAAAAGGGAGAATGGAGGGCCATGCTCCGTCATGGCCGCATACTTATATTCAGACGCAACGGAGTTCGTCCCTCCAGAGTCTGCTGGATCCTGCGATCAAGTCGCAGGATGACGCACTCTGCACTGTCATTTCGAAAGTTGCCGTGCGACTGAGAAATCTGACTGTATGGGCAGGCACCGAAGGGGCCGGCCCTTACATCATAGGGCAACCACAGGGGGTTATCCCTACGATTTCATGTCTTTTCTTCGTGATCTTCGTGTTTTCCTTCGTGCCCTTCGTGGTTAAAAAATCAGGGTTGAGGGTTCAGGGTACAGGGTCAAAAACAGTTTACAGTTGCCGGTTGACAGTTGTTAGGAGCCCGTTAATGTTGCAAAGTTGGGGTACCGGAGCAATTGTATCTAGACGGTCGACCGTGGACTGACAACTGTGGACCGTTCTACCCTGCATCCTGCATCATGTGTCATTGCCCCAACGTATACACATAAAACGCCTCATTGTGAAACAATTCCTGCCATTCCTTAAAGAATATATATCGGGATATTGCGTCTTTTTCAGAAGGAGATAAAACAAGCATGTCAATATTCTTAAATACATTCAAAAGGGTCTCATCCCCATTCCGGATCAAATCCAGCAGCATCTTTTTCTTTAATTCATTTTGCGGTGTATGGTGAATGTACCCGACAACCGCGTCATGTTCCGTGAAAGCGGTGAGTAAATAGCCGATCGACTCATTCGTAGTAGCGATAACATGCCTTTGTTTTTGGGCCGACAGGAATTGGATCACATTGTTTTCAGCCGTGGTAATGGTCGCGGGCGGAACCTGGGCCATTGCGTACATGCGGGGCAAATAGCACACATTGTCGAGAGCGACAAATACAATGAAGGCGCCGATGACGAGGGGGGCTTGCAGAAGCAGGGCCGGCCGGTACCCCCGCTGGATCGCCATCCCGACGACATAAAACGTAATCAGGACCAGCGGCGTGAAGACATATCCGTGAGAAAAATGGGCGGGCTGGACCCTGACCGGCATAATGTAATGATGGTTGACCAATGCGAAGCTTACCACGAGCAGGGTGAGCACCAGTCGCCATTCGCGGGAAGCAATAAGCGGTTTGAAGTATCGAACCGCGCCGTACAAGCCGAATGGAAGCCAGATTCCCCAGCAGATGATCAACTTGCGGATGCCCAAGACCGCGTAGTCGACACCCATCAACTCATTCATCAACTCGCGGTGCTGGGGGAACGTGCGAAGCCAGAGGACATTGTAGGCGATGAAGAAAAGCAGCAGGATTGAGCCGTACAGTCCCATTAAAAAATATTTCTTCTTTTCATGCTGCTCCACGAGGAATGAAAGAAAGAAGTAGCCGGTGTATACCAGGCCAAGCTGGAACCCGGTATAAGGGTGGGCATAGAGCATCAGAGCGAGGAAGAACAGCGACCACGTCCAGCGCTTTTTCAGCACCAGGAGCAGCGTGGCAAAGAAGATACAATGGTAGAGGATCTCGGTGGCATAAAAGAAATTTCGGAAGAGATTTAAGAACCACCACCCCGCCATGCCCTCAATGAATGCCAGGTTATGAAAGAATTGCGAAATGGGCACCTTCCCGCTTGCGACCGCCATTACGCCCAGCCCGGTGGAGATCCCGCCGCCGCATATCATCAGGCAGTAAAAGACAATAGTGGACATCCGCATATTCGGAAATAAGAGAGACGCCAGGTGCCACACCGCAACGGTAAAGAGCAGGCCAAACAGGATTCGAATGGGTATAAAAACGGACATGATGGGGAGACCGGTTATCTTCCACAAATGTCCTATGAGCAACGGGAACAGGTGGGAGTAAATGGCGGGGCTGTCGTCCCGGCAATCGAAGGGATTGGGATAGGCAAAGCCATTGCCGTTATCAAACATCTCCCGTGCATTGGAGGCATAGTAGAATTGATCATACTGGATTTCCCAATTGAAGGCATGATCGGCAGGGGTCGTCAGCCAGGCAATGCCCATGATCGCAACGGGGATCAGGGAAATGAGCAATCCCAGGAGATAGACCTTTTTAGGCACGCCTTTGAAGAAAAACAATGCAACTCCTTGTGAGGGTTCAGGGTGCAGGGAGCAGGGGAAAAAAACAGTTTACAGTTGCCGGTTGACAGTTGTCAGGCCATAGTCCACAGTCCATGGTCGACAGACGACAGTTTACAGTTTTCAGTTGACAGTTTGCAGGGGGCTACGCACCTGAAACTGGATCCTGCGATCAAGTCGCAGGATGACGAACCCTGCATCCCGCCTATGAAGATAATGACAAACAGTGTTAAAAAAAAGGGAATGGAGGGCCATGCTCCGTCATGGCCGCTAGTATATTCGGACGCAACGGAGTGCGTCCCTCCAATGCTTACTTTATCCTGCACCTATGAGATGCGGGCGTATGGCCATACGCCCCTACACCTGCCGATTCGGCCCCGCTGTCATTTCGAAAGTTGCCATGCGACTGAGAAATCTTATAAGATTTCTCCCTTCGGTCGAAATGACAAACAGTGTTAAAAAAAAGGGAATGGAGGGCCATGCTCCGTCATGGCCGTATAATCGTTGCTTACAGGTAAACTTGTCATTCTGCGGCTTGACCGCAGAATCCAGTCTGATCTTTATTGGATCCTGCGATCAAGTCGCAGGATGACGAACCCTGCATCCCGCCTATGAAGATCTCCATTTTGTCATTCTGAGGCGTAAGCCGAAGAATCTCCTCTTTTCATACCATCATAACGAGATCCTTCGTTTCACTCAGGATGACGACCTAACAGCATTCCGCTTAACTAAACTTGGGCGTATGGCCATACGCCCCTACACCTGCCGATTCGGCCCCGCTGTCATTTCGAAAGTTGCCATGCGACTGAGAAATCTTATAAGATTTCTCCCTTCGGTCGAAATGACAAACAGTGTTAAAAAAAAGGGAATGGAGGGCCATGCTCCGTCATGGCCGTATAATCGTTGCTTACAGGTAAACTTGTCATTCTGCGGCTTGACCGCAGAATCCAGTCTGATCTTTATTGGATCCTGCGATCAGGTCACAGGATGACGAACCCTGCACTGTCATTTCGAAAGTTGCGGTGCGACTGAGAAATCTGACTGTAAGGGCAGGCACCGAAGGGGCCGGCCCTTGCGTTCTAAAGTTTTTCCTTCGTGATCTTCGTGCTTTTCCTTCGTGCCCTTCGTGGTAAAAAAAGCCGGAATAAAATTTGTAATTAATAAATATTCTGTTATTATTCACTACTTAGAACCCCATGATAATGACAATGGTCACATCTTGCAACCAATAACTGAATCATCATGAAGATTGAAAGAAAGTACCTGCTGGCCGCTGTTCTGCTATTTCTCATAGCAGCCGCCACCACTTTCAGCGGGCGGCTGTGGTCAGAGATGGGCGATAGCTGGGAGCACGCGGCAAGCGTGCAAGAGCTGGCATCCCATCTCCGCAATCCCTCCAACCCCTTTCTCGCCGCTGAAGGCAGCACCACCCCGCGCTTCACCATTTATATCCTGTTCCTGGCCCTTGCCAAAAGGATAAGCGGCCTCCCGATCATCGACCTCATGGAGCTTGCAGGGATGTTCAACCTGCTGCTCCTGGTAACCGGCATTTATGCTTTTACAAAGGCGTATGCCGGAAACAAGTATCAGCCTTTTTTTACCCTGATAACCCTGTTGCTCTTTTGGGGTTGCGGGTGGCTGTACTCCAGCGAATATTCCCTCCAATTCCTCACGTCTTCGCTTTTCCACCCCTCCATCTTTGCCTTTTCGCTTTCCTTCTGGGGATGGTATTGTTTCCTTGCCTTCAAGGAAAGGAAGACAGGCGCCGCCCTGGTGGGCACCGCGCTGCTCAGCCTGCTCATCACCTCAGCACATCCCCTCACCGCCGGCTTTTACTTTATCGTCATGTTTCTGCTGAACTTCCATCAAATAAAAGAGATACGCACCGGTTTCTATCTCATCGGTCTCTCATTTCTACTCTCACTGCTGGTCATGCTGTTCTGGCCATACTTTTCAATTATAGATGCCTTTAAGCAAGGCGCCTTGAGCGGCGGCTGGTATCCTACGGGGAACTATTTCTATTCCAACATCATCTCCGGTGCGGGTATGAGCCTGCTGGGGATCCCCATCGGGATATACTATCTTGTCCGGCGAAGGCATCTTTGCATAATCGGCGGTTTAGTAATTTCAGTATTTATCTACTTATCCTCCTATGCCGCCGATCTTCCGCTGCTGGGGAGATATGTTTATTTTTCTATTTTCTTCCTGCAGCTTCTGCTCTCCTTGTACCTGGCTGAGCTATGGCACGTTCCATCATCAGGCGCGGAGGTATCTTTGACCAGAAAGCTTTTCAAGGGCGCCGGCGCCGCTATCGTGATACTTCTGTTCGTCTATCAAATTCGATTGATGGATCTCGCGGGAATAGTCAGGAGCTGCGTGACTTTTATACCGCGATTCAACATTGAGCGGTGTTCACACCCCAAGGTGAAATATGCCTTTCTGACGACGTATCTTAAGCCCGGAGACGTGGTGCTCTCCGACACCTTCACCTCGTGGGTAATCCCGGCAATGAGCGGTGCAAAGGTGGTATCGCTCTTTCATGACAATCCCCTGGTGCCGGACAATGCAGCCAGGATGAGCGACACCAGGGCTTTTTTCTCCCCCGGCACAAGCCAATCAGAGCGAATGGAGATAGTGAAGCGCTACGGAGTAACCCATATGCTCATTCATAAGGGATTAGATAAATTTGAATACACCCCTCTTCTGCAAGAATGGGGCATCTTTGTCCCGGTATTCACCACTGATTTGATGGGTTCCCTTGCTTCACTAGGGACCATCGTATTTCGGGATGATGCCTATATTTTGGCAAGATTATAGCAACCGCTGGTAAAAAGACAACTTATATCACGGGTTATTCCGATGAGATATAAGCATACCACGAAGGCATAGGGAGGATGCAGGATGCATGATGTAGGGTAGAACGGTCCACAGTTGTCAGTCCACGGTCGACAGTCTGGATACCAGTGCTACAGTACTCCAACGTTTTACCACGAAGCACACGAAGAGAAAAGAAAGAGAACACGAAGAAATACATTGAATCGTAGGGGCAACCCCCTGTGGTTGCCCCCACAGACCAATTTCTCAGTCGCACGGCAACTTCGAAATGACAATACATCAACTGTGCGCGTTCTGCCGTGGACCATTGACTATCGACTGTTTTTTCGACCCTGAACCCTGCTCCCTGGTCTTTTTACTACGAAGGACACGAAGAAGAAGCAGGAGATCACGAAGAAAGGCATGAAATCGTAGGGGCAACCCCCTGTAGTTGCCCCCACAGACCAATTTCTCAGTCGCTAAAGCTCCTTCGAAATGACAGGCTATGTTGCAATCGCCGGACGACATGCCAATAAGAAAGATACAAGGTTTCTCGCTTTGCTCGAAATGACATTATCGCGTAAGAATACCCATTGTCATTTCGAAAGTTGCGGTGCAACTGAGAAATCTTACAAGATTTCTCCCTTCGGTCGCAATGACAAACCGTGTTATAAAAAAGGGCATGGAGGGCCATGCTCTGATGGTCGATAGTCATCAGTCCACGGTCCACAGCAGAATACAAGCAAATGCAACCGTATGGTCATTCTGCGGCTTGACCACAGAATCCAGTCTGATTGTTTATTGGATCCTGCGATCCTGAGCATGGGCGTATGGCCATACGCCCCTACCACTGCTGATTCGCGAGGGTGTCATTTCGAAAGTTGCGGTGCGGCTGAGAAATCTGACTTTAGGGGCAGGCACCGAAGGGGCCGGCCCCTACGATTCAATGTTTCTCTTCGTGTTCTTCGTGCCGTTTCTTCGTGTTCTTCGTGGTGAAAAAAGAGGGAGCAGGGTTTAGGGTACAGGGTCGCTGAGGCGTCCTTAACCTGTATCGTGAATCATGCATCATTCTTCTTGCTTCGTGGTTTGCTTGTATGATTGTCTGGACATGGCTGTAATATGAAATTTAATTTTACAACCTGGTTTCTCTTCGTTCTTTTCTCCCTCGCCGCTTTCCTGGCATATCTGGGCCTGCCCTGGTTCATGTGGAGCGACGGGGTGGAGCATGCCGCGGCAGCTAAAGAGCTTGCCAACAGCTTCTTTCATCCCCAGAACCCGCTGCTCCCGCTTGACGGATCAACCTCGCCCCGCTTCGTGCCTTCCATCATGCTGATGGCGCTGTTCATGAAGGCCGTTCCGTTAGATATCATGACCATAGTGTCACTATTTACCCTGATATTTTTTGCCCTATTTGTATACTCGGTGTGGCGTTTCTCCTGCACCTATTTCGATGATAAAGGCCAGGGAATCTATTCCCTCCTCGCCGTGTTGTTTCTCTGGGGGAAAGGGTGGGATGGGGCCAATGCCTACATGTTCAGCGTTCTGTCCTGGAATGCTTATTATCCTTCGCTCGTATCCTTTTCTCTCTCCCTGCTGGGCTATAGTTACTTGCTGGAATACCTGAGAAAAGGCCGGAGAAACTATGTGCCGGCCTATGTGGTGATAAGCTGCCTGGCCTTTCTCAACCACCCCTTAACCGGGGCATTCTATTTTCTCACCACGCCCTTATTGCTGCTGAGCGAGAAGAAGGCTGATCTGAAAAGCATTTCTATTTTTGCCTCTTCAGTCATCATTACCGCGCTGGTCGCGTTGATCTGGCCGTATTACTCGCATGCGGCCCTGGCGCTGGTGATGATCGCCAATTCATTAAATGAATTCTGGGACTACACGTTTACCTGGAACTATCTCTATTCCGGAGTGTTGACCAGGAGCGGACCAGCCCTTTTGGGCATACCGGTGCTTGCCTACTATGTAAGAAGAAGGCAGCACCCCTTCATTATATGCGGATTTGTCGTGTGCTTTTTGATCTATGTGCTGTCGTATCTTTTTAAGCTGCACCTGGGCGAGAGATACATATTCTTCAGCTTATTTTTTCTGCAGCTTGCTTTTGCCAGTTATATCAGGGAAATTAACCTGTTTTCCTATGGCCGCATAAAAACTATGCTTCGACCGTATACCTGGAAGGGCGGCACAACTTTGTTATTGATGCTGGGATTGGCGGGCGGGATTGCGGGGCAGGCGTATCTAACCGGCAGCCAATATCTTCCATATTTTGTTTCTTTTAAACCAGGCATTCAATTCCACGGTTATAGGAGTCCGCTCGCGGAATACAGTTTCTTAAAGCAGCATCTCGGCAGGGGAGATGTGGTTATTTCCGATCTTGCCACTTCATGGGGTATCCCTTTTATAACCGACGCTAAAGTCGTCGCGCTCTTTCACACCAATCCGCTGGTTGCCGACAGCTATCAGCGGATAAAGGACCTGGAGGCATTTTTCAATCCCGACACCCCGGAGACCTCCCGGCAGGAACTGATTAAAAAATACGGCGCGACGCATCTTCTGCTAAACAAAAACATACCATTTTCCGAACTACTTAAAGGTCAAGGGGTATATGTTCCCTCATTTGTTTCCCCATTATCGGAGGATCTAATCTCCCTGGGGAAAACATTGTATAGTGATGACCGGCATATCCTGGTTGCTTTAAATTAGAATGGCCGGTAATCTATGTGCATCGATCAGTAGTTTTCTCCCAGTAAAAATGATTATTGAGCGAGATTGGGAGAGGTTCATGCATTATCGCAGGTGTAAGGTGTGAACAATGTCGAAACGTAATATAAGTGAAGACCGGGTTAACTATCTTTCGAACCTCAACGCTGTGTTACAGGCACGGGTCAATAGATTAATGAATAAGCCTATTCTTCCCAGGCTATTAACCTATTGTGTTACGTACCGGTGTAACTGCAGATGCGTCATGTGTGAACTCTACAAGGAAGTTCAGGACGCCGGAAGAGAATTATCTGCAAGTGAGATTGATTCTATCTTCACCGACAAGGCATTTTCTGCATTGGAAGTGGTCCGTTTTACCGGGGGAGAACCTTTTCTGAAAGAGGATATAGGGGAAATAGTTGCTTCTATCAATAGAAGGACAAATACGAAGATTTTTTACATTACTTCAAATGGCGCTCTCACCCAACGGATTAAGTCGTTTATCGAACAGGTTGTCCCTTTGGGCATATATCTCCATGTTCAAATCAGTCTTGATGCCGCATCATCCCTCCATGATGAAATCAGGAATGTGCCAGGACTTTTCAAGAAAACCTATGAGACCCTTGAAATGCTGAGAATGCTCAGGGAGAAATTTCCTTTTGAGGTTGGCATCAATCAAACTATCATAACTAAGAACATACCTGAATTGGAGATGGTTCATCGTCTCGCTCAGGAATTTGGGTTTGGCCATAATATAACCCTGGCGGCCCAATATCATGAAGGAAGAATTGCGAAGTCAACAGACTTGCAGGATTCACTGCCGTTTGCCGCACTGGAAGGAATGGATGAAACAACTATAAGGCACATCTACGAGAGAATCAACGCTCTGAAGCAGGAACAGTATAACCATAAGGTAGGGGAAAAGCATTCCAGCACCTCCCTGCGGGATTTGGTGGAGGCATATCTCAACGAAGGCGGTAGAAATCGTCTCCTGTTCCAAAAAGAGATGCCCAAACCTGTCTGCACCGCTTTCTTTTCCCATCTCCGCCTTCTTCCCTATGGTGATCTTGTTTCCTGCAGCATACGAAGGTCGAGGATCGTGGCAAATCTGAGGAATGCGTCCTTTTCAGAAATCTGGTGGTCTGGCGCTGCCCGGAAAGAAAGGAAGTCCGTCAAGGCCTGCAAGGGCTGCTGGAGCGAGTGTGACATAACACCCAGCATCTTTTATTCTGGAGACATTATCAAATGGTATTTAAAGAAGAAACTAAGAGGCAGTGCTCCGGAAGCGCTGGAAGAGAAGGGGTAACATTGTAATAATATTTTCTGGCGCCCTTATCTGATCGATATGACAATGAGTAGGGGCGACCGGCCGATCGCCCCCTAAATTTTTTTTGCGTCTGCGATCAAGTCGCAGAATGACCTGTAAAAGCGCAATATTAACGGATAATATCTTCCTTTAAATATAGTCTTAAAATAACAGACATCGTATAGCTCAACGCTAGGACAAGCAATATGGTAATCCAAAGGGTGGAAAGACCAGGTGGTAAAAAGGCATACACTGCTCTGCAAACCGGGTATTCAAAAAACGAGTGAAGGCAGTATATTCCCAGGGCATGCATCGAAAAGAACCTCACTACGGCATTAGAATGTATTCTGGTGTTTAATAAAAATGCAAATAAAGCTGCTGTTGAAAATACCAATGAATTTCTTGTATATGCAGGTGCGGCAAATCCTTGCCCCGAAAAAAAGACAGCTCCCTTATAAAAGTTCCACTCGATAAAGGTAAAAACTGCAGTAGCTCCCAACAAGAGGACGATAATTTGGTACTTTCTCTTTGCTAGTGTGTCAGAATATCTATGCAGGAGTATCGCAATAAATGAGTAGGGAAGGAAATTTAATGGACTCCAGCAGGCGCTCAGAGGATATAAATCAGTTTTAATGGTCAGGATGGGTGTAAAAAACAAAAGCACGAGAGAAAGGAAAAAGAGCAGGAACACGACTGATGTGCGCAGTTTCAAGGCAATATAGGTCAAATAAGTGGTAATAAGAAGGCAAAGAAAAAAATAGAAGGGTGTATGTCCCGCACTCAAAACAAAAATAATCAAAGAAGATAAGGATCGTGGGACAATGGCATAGAAATCAACTAATCCGTAACTGTAAAGGAGCAGGGCAAAAGTCCAAAAACTCAGCAATAGTAATAATCGCTTTGATCGCTTGAATAAGTACGCAAGATCAGGTTCTCTGGCTGCAAATAGATAGTTTGAAAAACAAATAAAGGCCGGGACCGCAAGAAGAAGTACATGAAAGTTTATAAAATCCGATAAAGTAAATACATGCTGCTCATACTGTTCTTGGGAAAACAGCAATGATTTGCCCGCGCCTTTCATATGCCATATGACAACAAAAACCGACATTATAAAACGGAGATAATCTGCGCTTTCAATATGTTCAATTTTTTTCATAAACTTCTTTCAAAGGAAACCTATTCATCTTTTTTTTGAACCTTATGAATTATCTCAAACCTTTTTTCTGAAGTCTCCCGCAAGTCAAACGTGTATTTATAACATTGAATTGACTGACTCCGTTAACACAAATGCTTTTTAATGTCAAACAGGAGTTGGATAAGGGATTAATGCATAATAGTGCATTAATCCTTGATTTTACAAGCCTTTTCGTGTAGCCTCTTTCCTGCATGTACGATTACAAGGGAGGAATCGAATTTGTGGAAGAATAAAAAGATATCGGTGGTGCTGCCCACCTATAATGAGAAAGATTCCATTCGAGCGGTCATCGAAAGCTTCTTCAACACCGGCTATGTGGATGAGGTGATCGTAGTCAACAATAATGCAAAGGAAGGAACAAGTGAGGAGGTGGAAAAAACCAAAGCCATAGAAGTAATTGAAACAAAGCAGGGCTATGGAAACGCCATGCAGAGGGGCATGAGAGAATCTACGGGCGATCTTATCATCCTCTCAGAACCGGACGGCACTTTTTATGGAAGCGACGCGTTGAAGCTATTGGCCTATTCAGATGATTTCGAGGTGGTGTTCGGTACAAGAACCGCTCCCAAGCTTATTCAGTTCCGCGCAAACATGGGTACTTTTTTAAGGGTGGGTAACTGGTTTGTTGCCAAAATGATTGAATTTATGTTCTTGACCGGCGTGCTGACTGATGTAGGCTGCTCCATGAAGCTTCTTTCCAGAAAGGCGTATGAAACGATTAAGGATCATTTTACCATCGGAACATCTCATTTCAACGTGGAATTGATGTGCCTGGTTATTCTTCACAAGATCGATTTCATTGAAATCCCAGTTAAGTATGCTGAACGGGTTGGGAAATCAATGGTTACCGGCAACAAGATAGTCGCATTTTTCCTGGGTTTAAGAATGATTCTGCTCATCTTGTCCTATAGATTTGCCAGCTTCTTTACCAACAAATATAAGGTCAAGGCATAATAGACCATACGTTATATATTGTGCAGGGACGTAATTTATCCGCATGTCCAAAACGCAGGGTTATTTAGAAATCAGATTTGATGAGGGGATGCTTGAGGCAAGGAATCGGCTGTGGAGTGTTCTGTGCAGCGATTTCTTCCAGCAGTTTATTCAGCCGGAAAACTCCGTGCTTGACATGGGAGCCGGCTATTGTGAGTTCATCAACAATATCAAGTGCGGGAAAAAGTATGCCCTGGACGTGGATGAGAGTCCCACGAGGTATGCCCGAAAAGATGTTCAGGTGTTTATCGGAGAGAGCACCAATGCGTCAGCATTGCTCAAAGGCGAAGAAGTTGATGTGGTATTTATGAGCAACTTCCTGGAGCATATTCCAACCAAGGATAAGCTGGTGCTCACCCTGGAAGAAATACGGAAAATTCTGAAACCAGGCGGGAAACTGCTCATGCTGCAGCCGAATATCCGTTTCTGCTATCAAAATTATTGGGATTATTTTGATCACCACATTCCGCTGAGTGACAGAAGCCTGGAAGAGGTGCTTAAAGCAACGCATTTTACTGTCAGGATAATCAAACCGAAGTTCCTGCCCCTGACCACGAAATCCCGATTGCCGTTAAATAGCTGGCTGGTAAAACTGTACCTCAAAATCCCGCTCGCTCAGTTCATACTGGGTAAGCAGATGTTTATATATGCATCAAAGAGCTGATTATATACCTTCTCCAGTAGGAACTTTGTCATTCTGAGGCGCAAGCCGAAGAATCTCTTCTTTCTGCTCAGGTCAGGTTCCGCGAAGAACCTCACTCTAGGTGCAAGAAAAAACGAGATCCTTCGTTTCACTCAGGATGACAAAAATAACGATCCCCTCCCATCTTCATTTTCCCTCTCAGCATCACATCAAAGTGCTCGTTGATGAAAGCCAGTCCGCCAGGTCTCTTTTTCCATACTTTCGCAACATGAACTGCACCCAGTTGAGCATAAGTTCTGGAATAGGATAACCGTCTTCAGGCAGATTCTGTGCTTTTCGGTATACCACCTTTTTCCCCAAAGCGTCCTCTGCATAAAATATTGGTTCATAATAGGGAATGGCCATATCATCCGCAACGACATACTCTGGAAATTCATTTTCAATTCCCATAAGCCAGCAGCCTTTTTGAATGCCTTCATAGCGGAATGGCGCCGGTTTCCCGTCGTTAATCATAAGCCAGCACCCTTTTCTGTGATAGATGTCGTAGCCGGGGGAAATGAGCCCGGACCCGTCAATCATTCTCTTCTGGCTGAAATACCCAATCGTTCCTACCTCAAGGGCATATACTTTCTCTCCATCCAGTACGTTGTCCCGCAGAAAGAGACCCAGCTTTTTATAACAATCAAATCTTGCGCCAAACCAGAATGATTTGTCAGCAGTTGTAACCATGGAATAAAAACTATTAACGTTCAATCTGACGAAATACAGCAGGTAGCAAGAAACAAGCATGATTGCGCAGATTGATAATATTTTTCTTATAAGGGGGGGGGACGGTTTATGTCTTGTTAAAGAAAGAATTGGCGTAGTTATGAGGTGCAGTTGACCGATAAGTGCGAAAATAATTGCGCTGGTGAGATGCCACCGGTGCTCCGGCGGCGGGGCGATGAAGCAAAGGACAATGATCATCAATGAAGGGTAGAGGTAAAATAATATTCCGGTGTAATTGTCTTTTTTTAAATGCTTTATACCGAAAGCTATCCCACCAATGATGACTATGCAATAAAGGCCTATTAAGTAAACCATCTGAGCAAACTTTATATCAAAAGGTAAAAAAATCGGTATCTTCTTGCTCAGGAAAGAAAGTAGATGAAAATTGTAGGCATCACAATAGTGGGCAAGGTACCAGAAGGCGCTTACGAAATAATGCCAGAAGCCTATAAATCCAATTTTTGCCTGTAATGACGAGGGTAAGAAGGAACCAAAATAGAAGTAGCAGAAAACGAACCAAGGTATGATGAAGATAATAAATACTGCCAGTTCTTTCCAGGGAAACTTTTTTGTCCTTAAAGCAAACATTATGGTCACGCACAGTATGAAGACGGCCGAATCCTGCCTGGTGAGAAAGCACAGTGCAAGAACAACGCTGCATAAAAGGTAGCGCTCTCTTACAAAGAGATGCGTGCTGAGCATAAATAAGAAGATAAGAAAATTGATCTCCAGTCCTATGTCTCTGAGCATGAAGGGAAAGCTTATAGCAAAGAAGATACCCAGAAGAGGATTGTTTTTTTTGAAAATGAGAAACAGGATAAATCCGGCAAGCGAGGCGCTGACGAAAGAGATAAGGTGGCTCACCATGGGAAGATTATCCGTGAAGAGCATGGCGCCTGCCAGTATGAGAGTATAGAGGGGCGTTGTGGTGCTCAAAACCCTTTCGTTAATGTTAAAAGTGAATTGTTGATGATGATATAAATTGTGCGCGTAACGATAGGTTATGTAGCAATCATCGCCGCTGTAGGAAGGAAAGGCCAGGAAAGAAGCTACGCCAAGGCAGATAGCACAAAGGAAAATGAGGATATTTGTCTTTGAAGGTGATAATCGATCAATAATGTTTATCCCGTTCACCATCAGAGCCCAGTGCCAATGTGTTATCGGGTTATGTTTGCTTCTGCCTGCTATAGAACTGTATACTCAGCCAGCCAGTCGGCTAGGTGTCTGCTCTTCCAAAAATCATCTGATATCATCTTGGCCCAGTTTTGGATCAGCAGATCTTCTCTCAGAGCGTTATATATATCTTTATCATACACAACAGAGAGGCCGTCAGGAATGCTTAAAGGCTTTTTCTCAAGTCCATTGCGTTCAAAAACAAGAGTGCCCTGCGTGAAATATTTCAGGTGATAGTCGTTTTTAAGTCGGCTGTCCGTGATTATCCAGTGTGGCAAGTAGTCCCTCAGGTAACAGGTAATTGCAGACACAAGCATTACATCAGGACCCTTTCCGTAAATGTAGTCTATTATTTCATCTTTTGTATAAATGAATTTTTCACTGGGGAATAATCTATTGATTATACTGCCTGAGATGCTTTGATACAGCTTCAAGAATCCACTTTCACCCGCGCGCTTATTGAAATAGTAGCGGCCTATCACTATGTCTGTTAATCCCCAGCTATCAACAAACTGGTATTCTATTCCCGCCTGGAAAGGGACTTGGCCCATCTGATCATAGAGCAATAAGGTGCCCTCACTATAATTGCTTTTGATGAATTCCCCTAAACGAATTTGTTGATATCTGCCATCTTCAGCATAGTTAAACTGTGCGGGATCCTGCACCCGGTTCAGCAGACCATTTAAATATACTGCCGGGCTTTTGAAAAATTTCTTAATATTGTTTGCGAAAGGGTTTCCAGCCGGCTCAAAAGCAACTGTATAACCCCTCGGCAGAAAAAGGCCGAGACAGCCAATTAATACAATCATAATGCAGCCCACTTGTTTTATTGCTCTGGAGGTGTTAAAGACTTTCTCAATGCCTGTAATGCTGTAAATATAGAGAAGCGGAATGACTGGGACAAGATAACGAAAGAAAGGCTTAAATATACCTTCTGACCCACCCAAAGAAACCCACAGCAGGTAAACAGCGATGAAGCCCAGAACGACAACACGACTCCTCTCCCAATTACATTTCTTCCAAATTAAATACAGGAGAGGGGCAAGCAATAGGTAGATATAGTTGTCCTTTAAAAAGGAATGAATATAAAAGAAGCCTTCTGACAGTTTGCCGGAATAAATCTTTATGTAGAATGGACTGGGTAGGAAATCATGGAAATAGAGAAGTCTCAAAAGAACAATGGTGATAAATGAGATGACAAAAAATAGAGAGGAATAAATGATTTTCTTTCGCCATTCTCTATAAAAATAAAAAACAGGTAAAAGTCCGAGCAGCAGGAATGCACCCTCAGGCCTGGTAAGCACCAACAGGATGGAATTTATCGGCCAGAGGAGGAAAATCCTCTTGTTTAGACAGGTGAAAATCAAAGAAAGAAAAATAAAGGTATACATGGAAGTCTCAAGACCAAGCTGATTCCAGAATGTAAATGGCAAGCTGAAAGAGGTAAGGAATGCCGGTAAAATGACCCACGGCATCTGATTGGTAAAGGTTCTGGTTATTACAAAAATCAGGGACAGGGAAAGGCAGCCGAAAACAATGCCCAGGATTTTCGATGCAATAAGCAGATTGAATCCGGATTTAAGGAATGGGATGAGTAAGAAAAGCCAGGTTATTGAACTGCAGGCCTCTATTCTATCACCCGGGTTAAAGGCATAGCCATTACCATTTACCGCATTTTCAATACATCGGAAATATATGAACGCGTCCTCATGAATATGGCTGTAGTTAAATAAAGAAAAACAAAAATAAAAAAGTATGATTATAAGAATGGCCATTCCTGCCGGTAAATAAGTTTTCATATCCTGAGAATTTTTTTTGGTAAAAACGCAACTATAAGGATGAACTATTCAATACTTAATGGTAGCCGCTCGTAAATGATATATCCGTTTCCTTTGAGCACCTTCTGGTAATTGGAGTCAAGTAGACTCTGTAATTCTTCATACTCACGTGTCGTGTCAGGGCCGGAAAGCCATTGCCGGTCACTGGTAATGCTGATGATAAAACGGGAATTGCTTTCAGAAAGGCTCCGTAAAAATTTCTTTCGCAGATTCTGGATGTAGCTGCTTGATACCGGGTAATAGAAAAGAATGTCATAAGGGTAGGGCGTAGCAATTTCGGCTTTTGCGAGCAGCATGGCATGAATCGCGCCGCCGGTAAAGTCCAGGGGTTGGACGGAATCGCCGGCTTTCATGTGCGACTGCAGATAGGAAGCGATCTCGCCAACTCTTCCATTCTGAGGGTTCCAGCTTTTATAGCCTGCTTGAGAAAATTGGGCATAATACTGCTCTGGTATGAGAATACGAAAGACGATCGTCAACAGGAGGATAGCCGCGGGATAAAGGTTCCTTAATTTGCTGCCGCTATTGAGTTGAGGAACTAAACAAAGCGAGCTAAGCGATATGACAAAGTAATAAAATAACAGCCAATGATATTGCCAGAATTTTCCGGCAAAAACCGGATAGATGCTGTACATGACAGCTAGTCCTACAAAAAGAAGGATATACCTTTTTTGGGCGTCTTTGAGGGCTGAATGGAAGAGAGCGAGATAAACACCCAGGCCGGCAGGCACAAGCCACAGAGTCTGAGATCCCAGCTTGCAATACTCATTAATAAGGTAAGCGATACGATGGATTCCGGGGATGACTTCAAAAGTGCCTGACAGGCTCCCAAAGAGAGGCCAGTAATTGCCTGCCATATCCAGAAATTGCTTTAATGCGCCGGTGCGCCATAGGTAAAGGAACATGAGGCCAATCGGGATCGCGAAGCTGATTATTGCAGCCAGAAGAATCTTAATTAACAGAAAAAGAGTGGAACCTCCGTTGTTATTGTGCCGCCAAGCTTCCCATGCTTGAAATACAATTACCAATGGGAGTCCAATCGGTGCATGAGGCTTAATGGTGGCGGCAATTCCAAAAAGGAAGCCAACGAGGATGAATTTTACGACAGCATTTAATGTAGGAAAAGAAGAAGCAATAAATATTGCAGCGGTGACAGGAAGAATAATACAATAGTCTCTCTGCACACTCAATATGGGACCATATCCGAGATATAACAATCCAAAAAGCACCACGCTGCACCATGCAATTTGCCAGCTTATTTTTTTCATGCATAGCCAGGTCATGGTTAAAATGGCGCTTAAATAGAGAAGGTCGAAGCATCTAAAAGCAAGATCGCTATAACCGAATAAACGCCCGACCACTCGATAGATGAGGTAGGTGCCCGGCAGATTGACGTCAAATAAATCACGGTACGGGACATAATTGAAGTAGTCAATCAGGTAGGCAAAATACATGAAAATCGGTGCATCATGCACCATGTGCCATCTTAACGACAGAAGTGCAATGATGATAAGAAGGCTGCTTAAAGGCGCAAGGATGATGACAACAAATCTATTGCTCATTATTACAATAAGCCTTTTTTCTATTTGAGACTCTTATTGAACATAGCCCAAGGCCTTGAGCTCATTCTGGGTCTGCTCATCAAGTGTGATTGGTGAAGGTTTATAGTGAGATTTTAAATTGTAATCTTGTTTATACTTGGCCAACAACTCTTCTATAATATGCTTATTGTCCTTGGCGATATCTTTTTGTGCAAGAGGATCAGCCTTAATATTAAAAAGCTGTGTTGACTTGGATTTTAGAAAGTAGATCATCTGGTAATCATCAGATATGATAGACCAATCACGAGGATTAAGGTCTTCTGCAAAACCATTGTACGCCTCTTCTTTTGAAGCATAATAATTTATCCCTAAAAAATAACTCATAAAGTCCTTGTTTCTTTCAATTACAGGAACAAGACTTTTACCTTCGGCCATAGGGAGAGGGGGGATTCCTGTAATATCCAATAGTGTTGGTAGCAGGTCAACGCTTTGCACTAGTTCATTAATTCTTGCTCCTCGTGCAGCGTTGTTCGGCAAATGAATGATTAAGGGGACATGAAGATTTGGTCTGTAATAAAGCTGCCAATGTAAAAAACTGCCGTGTTCCTTAAATTCTTCTCCATGGTCTGAAGTGATAATAATAAGTGATGGGTCATATAAGTCTATTTCTTTAAGATATAATAGAAAATCACCAATTTGTTTATCCGTATATCGAATGCCGCCATCGTAGAGGGCCATGAAGTGGCGTACGTCCTCATCGGTCGTTTTCATTCCTTTCCATGCTACTTGGATTAAGGTTTCAGTGCTGGGTTCAAGTTTGCCCGTATAGACAAAATCATGAAAGATATTATCGTACGGAGGCGGAGGTGCGTAAGGGCTATGAATATCATAACAATGAATGAAGAGGAAAAAGGGTTTAGCCTTATTTTTATTAAGCCACTTTTTTGCCTTGGGAAGTATATGTGCAATTCCCTTTCCTACTTCCTCCACTTGCTCAATACTACCGCCCCAATCATCATACACGTCAAATCCCTGATTAAATCCAAATAACGCATTCATATAGCCGCCATCAACAAAAGCGGCTGTCTGATATCCCACATCATGCAGAAGCTCTGCCAGTGTTACATTTTCTTCAGCCAGGCGGGTGTTTTTGTTATATACTCCATGAGAAGACGGATAAAGAGATGTCATGATGGACATATGAGAAGGAAGTGTATAAGGCGACTGCACAACAGTCTTTTCAAATAAAACATTTTCTTTTGCGAAAGCATCGATGCAAGGACTGGTATCGCGGTGATAACCGTAGCAACCGAGGTGATCGGCTCTCAGGGTGTCCAGCGAGATAAGGATGATACCATGGGGACGAGGCATGGGCTGAGTGGAAGAGGTGCAGCTCAGATAGTTGCTTACCAAACATACAATGCCAATCAATTGCAAAACACTAATTTTATGGAGCTTCATTGTTAACCCGCCTCATTTTTTATAACGCAGTACCGGAAACTTATCCAGCCCGGGGTGCAGGTATCCTGCATGATATCTATGATCTTACCCCCGTTGCTTTCGAGGAAATTGACCAATGTTTCCTGTTCGACTCCATAGCATTCGCTTATTGGTTCCATATGGAATAACTGCAGCAGTGTTGCGGGGACTGCTGCTCGAAGTATTTTCCCTATGTCCCTTTTGATCTTAAGCTCGACTTTCTCCGGGGCTGGTATTGTAACGACAGGAGTGCTGGGCAGTTGAAAGACTGATAAGCCCTGCGGGGTGAGCAATCTAATAAATTCTTTTATATATTGTTGAGCGTAGCGCGGTTCCATGTGCTGAAGTGTAATGTTTGAATAAATGAAATCAAAACTATTATCAACAAATAAGCTGAGATCAGCCGCTTCATTCAGATGGTACGTGCATGTATCACCATGCTGATTGTATTCCCTGGCCAGGGCTATCATAGACGGGGCTATGTCAATCCCATCGACCTGGGTAAAATAAGATGCAAGCGCCTGGGTAAGCCTCCCCACGCCGCAGCCAAAATCAAGCGCCCTGCCTCGCGGTAGGGAGACGCCCAATGATTCGATATACTGCATGACCGCGTCAATTTCATGTGCGCCGTTCTTGAAGAACTCTACCTGATTCCATTTCTTCCCCTTCTTATCTGGTGCTTGGAGTATTGCCCATAGGGCATCCATCTTGCCGAATGCATCCCAGTGTTTCTGTAAATTCTTTATGTCCACAGATTAACCATGGAAAATATTTATTTCACCCCTCCGGCTACTGAAGGGACAGTCATAAACCACAATCCATTCTACAAATACCCCAATGCTTCCAACTGCTGTTTTGTTGCATCGTCCATGACGGGTGGTTCTTGCGATTTCTTATCAGTTGTTTCATCTGTTTCCACAGTATGTCGCGCAAGCGTGTTTTTATAGGTCTGTAAGATCTGCTCCCGCTCCTTCAGTGCATCTGCAAAGAGATTCTTTTGCTCGCCCGGGTCTTTTTTAATGTCAAATATCTTTATCTCGCCGGTATGCGCGTTCTCAATGAGCTTCCACCGTCCCATTCTCATGCCCCGCTGCCATTGATTGATGAAATGAGTGCAGAACAGAATGGCTTCGTCAGTCGTCTTTCGCAAGAGGCTTGTGCCAAGCATAGTGGAAGGTATTTTAAGCTGCAAAAAGTCCAGAATGGTGGGGGCGATATCAATGCCGCTGACTATCGTTTTCCTGGTTTCATTGTCGAGATGATCCTTCCAGTACAAGATGAGGGGGATGTGTATGGTTTCATCATAGAGTTGACAACCATGATGGAAGCACCCGTGTTCCAAGAATTCCTCTCCATGGTCTGACGTGATGATAATAAGACTGTCCTCAAGGATGTTCATCGACTCCAGTTTATCCAGAAGTTTTTCTATATGAAAGTCAACATGGCGAATTTCACCGTCGTACAATGAGACCAGATAGTTGACATCATTCTCAGGTAGGGGTATCGGAGTCGGTAAACCGGAAAAGGTGTGGTCTTGCTTATATTTTGTTCGAATTTCCCGTTCGCCGGTAAGGGCATACACATCACCCTTCTTGACTATGGGGCCTACGGCGGCCTCGCCGGAGAAAAAATTGTAATCAACCGCCGGCTGGTATGGACAATGGGGATCCAGGTAATGGATGTAAAAGAAATTCTTTCCGGTTGTATCGAATGCGGTTTCGAGAGAGTTTGTAACCGCTTGCGTCACAAGCTCTGTGGTGTTACCAGGTTCTTTCTGTGATTTATCATGGCGGGCTGGGACAAATTGAAAATGAGTGAAACCATCCCGGAAATAATTTTGGTGATATTTTAACCAGGGATTGGAAACCACAGCAAGTGTGTTGTACCCGGCCTGCCTCAGGTATGTATGAAGTGAGGTGCTGCTGAGCGATTGTGTCCCAACCCAATAAAGGGTATTCACTTTATGAGTCAAGGAAGTTGTGCCCAGAAAAAAGCTGAAGACACTTTCCAGGGTATTGCTCGCCGTGGAATAGGCGTTCTTAAATACAATTCCTTCCTTCGCTAAACGATCAATGGTCGGCGAGGTTGGCACCTTGTAACCGTAACAGCCCAAATGATCAGCACGCAGGGAATCTATCACAATGAAAAACACGTGCTTCGGAACCCCAATCTCCCTTTGGCACCCTTGAAAGAGCAAAAAGGCAATTATGACGCAAATGAAAAGTCTAAAATGATATCTCATATAACGTTGTAATTTTATAAAATTAATGTTTGTTTATGTAGACTATTTTACTTGAGCTACTGCGTGCCGTTGCTTGCCCTTAGCCCATCAAAAAAGCCCTTTATCTTGGCACGGACAGCCTTAAGATTCCCCCGCGCGGTTTCCCGGGGCAAAGCATAGAGCACGCTCAGCCAGAAGAAAAAGATAAACTTGAGCCAGTGGAAATAGCTACCATATTTATTTACAAAGAGCACGGCGTTCCTTCCCATCAGGTACATGCTCTTTTCATTGTACGGGATGCTGCCGAAGCTCTGCGAAACCTTGTGGTATACCTTCGCGGCCGGCACATATGCCAGCTTGAATCCCTTGTGCGACATCCGCCGGCACCAGTCGGTATCTTCCAGGTATGATCCATATTCCTTATCGAGCAGTCCCACCGCCTCTATGGTCTTTCTTTTTACCACCATGGCGCAGCCGGTGATGAAGCTGACCTCTCCCGGCCGGTCGTAGGAAGGATGGTCCCGCTTGAACCAGCCCCGGGTTACGGAGATGGCTTCCCGGAAGCATATGTCGCCGCCGGCATACCACACCACCGAGGGGTCCTGATAGAGATATATTTTGGGTCCTGCTGCTCCAATGCGCGAATCCGACTCCGCGGTTTTGATCAGCTCATCCAGGCCCGCGGCATCAAGGGTGGTGTCATTATTGAGAAGGAAGACATAATCGCAGCCAATGCTCAGTGCTTTTTCTATGCCTCTGTTATTGCCGGCAGCATAGCCCAGGTTGCACTCATTATTAAGCAGGATAATGTCAGGATACCGTGCCGCAATGGTTTCCGCGGATCCATCGGTGGACCCGTTGTCAACCACTATGACCTCGTAATTCCGGTAGGCTATTTTCTTCACGCTATCCAGGCATTCCAGGGTATCACTGAGCCGGTTCCAGGCTAAGACAATGATAATAACCTTCGGCTGAGAAGGGGCAGGTCCGGTCATCACGGTTCCAGTTCGGCAAGGGCTGCTTGTATGCTTTGCTTGACTACCTGCCAGTCATGGTGTTCGACAATATAGTTCCGGGCATCGTTTGCGGCTGGTGGCGCATCCAAGACTTTTATTATTTTATCGGCAAAATCTTCAATTTGGTTATCGGTTAAAACACAAAATTTGCCTAAGGCATCTTTCGTTGCGCCTATCAAATGGCCGACTACATTTTTACCCATGGAGAGATATTCCAGCAATTTTAGGGAAAATCGCATCTGATTGCCTAGATCATCTCTCATATAGATTAGGGTGATATCAGATGCGGCAAGATACTCGGCCACCGCGCTTTGAGGTACCAGGCCGGTGAAGGTCACCGCTTGGATGTTGAGATCCGCGGCCATTTTGTGAAAGTGTTCCTGCAAAATACCGCCTCCGATGACAAGGAGCACACTATCACTCCGTTTCTGTTCAATCAGCTTTGCTGTTGCGAGAATTTTATCTAGATCCCTCGAACCTCCCCAGTCCAGGCTGCATACATAACTGATAACATTTTTATCCTTTAACCCTAAGCGTGCTCTTATCCCGTCCCGATCATATCGAGCAGGATCGAAAACGGCGGTATCTATAGCCTGAGGAACTATGATGACTTTCCGAGCACCGACCCTTCCGGCCTCTTCTTTGATCCTCTGATTGTGGGTGGTGACGACATCGGCAAGGCGCGGCATCCATCGTTCTGTCCACCTGGTAATGGCTTTTCGAAAGGCGGTCGGCTGATACGCAAAATCAAGATCGTCCCAGTCGACCATCACCTTTTTCCCCCGCAGTTTTGCCACAATGATACAGGGAATATTAACCGGGAGGAATTTGTGGATAAGGAGCAGGTCGTAAGCTATCAAAAGGCAGTAACGGAGTCGCGCCAAGCATGCAAGAAAATATCCTGGAAGGTTATATGATTGTGTGATGGAGATAACGGAGGGGTCGTCGCCGGAATAGTTTGACTCCATGTATCGCACGTCATGTCCGAGCGATTTGAGAAGCGCATAGAAACCCCTTGCCCTTATCTTTAAACCCGATCGTGAATCCAAGGGATTAATTTGCAGTATTTTCATGGGAGTTGCGGGTTACAGGTTGCAGGGTTCATGAGGAGGTAATTATGAATTAACCCAAAGTAAATGGTCATTCTGCGGCTTGACCGCAGAATCCAGTTTTATATTTTTTTATTGGATCCTGCGATCAAGTCGCAGGATGACAAACCCTGGAGTGTCATTTCGAAGTTGCTTCAGCGACTGGGAAATTTTATAAGATTTCTCCCTCCGGTCGAAATGACAAGCTATGCTACAAGCAAAAGATAATGAGATGGAGGGCCATGCTCTGATGGTCGATAGTCATCAGTCCACGGTCCATAGCAGAATACAAGCAAATGCAACCGTATGGTCATTCTGCGGCTTGACCGCAGAATCCAGTGTCATTGTTTGATTGGATCCTGCGATCAAGTCGCAGGATGACAAACCCTGGAGTGTCATTTCGAAGTTGCTTCAGC
>JAEAMF010000911.1_pt1 | contig 27327 bp, 29 predicted proteins | sample 8958721 | NCBI WGS metagenome assembly JAEAMF01 (sample SAMN16933255, study PRJNA681124) | bioreactor sludge metagenome | isolation source: anaerobic bioreactor treating anionic surfactant - SDBS | place: India: Bengaluru | collected 2019-02-28 | reverse complement strand
GATCAGGCTGGTGAGGTGCTGAGCAACTTCGACCACAAGGTGCGCCTGGACATCATCTTGCGCGTATCGTCACTGAATACGGTTCAGCCAGCGGCGCTCAAGGAACTGAACCAGATCCTCGAGAAGCAGTTCTCGGGCAACTCCAATGCTGCCCGGACAACGCTGGGTGGTATCAAGCGTGCTGCGGACATCATGAACTTCCTCGACAGCTCCGTCGAAGGCCAGCTCATGGACGCGATCCGCGATGTGGATGGCGACCTGTCCGAGCAGATCGAAGACCTCATGTTCGTCTTCAACAACCTTGCCGACGTCGACGACCGTGGTATCCAGGCGCTGCTGCGCGAAGTGTCCTCCGACGTGCTGGTGGTTTCGCTCAAAGGTGCTGATGAGCGGGTCAAGGACAAGGTCTTCAAGAACATGTCCAAACGTGCCTCGGAGCTGCTGCGTGACGACCTTGAGGCCAAGGGACCGGTTCGCGTCAGCGATGTCGAAGCGGCACAGAAGGAAATCCTCACCATTGCCCGACGCATGGCCGAAGCCGGAGAGATCGTGCTTGGCGGCAAAGGCGCCGAGGAAATGATCTAACGACCCGCACGCCGGTGTCGGCCTTTTTCGGGTCGGCGCCAGCGGTGGGATCAATGCGATGCCGGTAGGTGCGCGGTGTCTGCATCGCTGGCACGCCAGTGCCGATACGGTGCTTTATTTTGAGCGCGTGGAATCATGTCGACCAACGAGCATTTAACTGAACTGATTCGCGCTGGCGACCTGGAAGCATTCGATCGCTGGGCTTTACCTTCGTTCGACCCGGAGCCAGAACCCGAGCCCGAGCCGGAACCCGAGATCGTCGAAGACGAGATCGAGGAAGTGCCGCTGGAGGAGGTCCAGCCGCTGACCCTGGAGGAGTTGGAGAGTATCCGTCAGGAGGCTTACAACGAGGGGTTCGCTACCGGTGAGCGTGAAGGTTTTCACAGTACCCAGCTCAAGGTTCGGCAAGAAGCCGAAGTGGCCCTGGCCGCGAAGCTGGCCAGCCTTGAACAACTGATGAGCAACTTGCTTGAGCCGATTGCCGAGCAGGACGTCCAGATCGAAAAGTCCCTGGTGCACCTGGTTGCGCACATCACTCGGCAGGTCGTTGGTCGCGAACTGCGCACCGACTCCAGTCAAATTACCCATGTATTGCGCGAAGCCCTGAAGCTGCTGCCGATGGGGGCGGAGAACATTCGTATTCACGTCAATCCGCAGGATTTCGAATTGGCCAAGGCGCTGCGCGAGCGCCACGAAGAAAATTGGCGCCTGCTTGAAGATGAAGCGCTGCTGCCGGGTGGTTGCCGCATCGAGACCGCCCAGAGCCGCATTGACGCGACCATGGAAACCCGTATCGAGAAGGCCTTGGCACAACTGTTCGATCAGTTGCACGATCAGAGCCTGCACCCGGCAGCGCCAGACCTGACCATCGAGTTGGACACCCCCGATGCGCCTTGACCGTACCAGCTTCGGCAAGCGCCTTGGCACCTATGCCGAGGCAATTGCCTTGCCGTCACAGCCGGTCGTCGAAGGGCGCTTGTTGCGCATGGTTGGCCTTACGCTGGAGGCCGAGGGCCTGCGTGCTGCCGTCGGCAGCCGGTGTGTGGTCATCAATGACGACAGCTATCACCCGGTGCAGGTTGAGGCCGAGGTCATGGGCTTTTCCGGCGGCAAGGTGTTTCTGATGCCGGTCGGCAGCGTGGCGGGTATTGCGCCAGGCGCGCGGGTAGTGCCGCTGGCTGAGAGCAGTCGCCTGCCGATGGGCATGAGCATGCTCGGGCGGGTGCTTGATGGTGCCGGTCGTGCGCTGGACGGCAAGGGCGGCATGCGGGCTGAGGATTGGGTGCCGATGGACGGCCCGACGATCAACCCGCTCAACCGCGACCCGATCAGCCAGCCTCTGGATGTCGGCATCCGCAGTATCAATGGCCTGCTCACGGTGGGTCGTGGCCAGCGTCTCGGGCTGTTCGCCGGTACCGGCGTGGGCAAGAGTGTGCTGCTGGGCATGATGACCCGCTTTACCGAAGCCGACATCATCGTTGTGGGGCTGATTGGTGAGCGGGGGCGTGAGGTCAAGGAGTTCATTGAGCACATCCTGGGTACTGAGGGGCTGAAGCGCTCTGTCGTCGTGGCCTCGCCTGCCGATGATGCACCGCTGATGCGCTTGCGGGCTGCCATGTACTGTACGCGTATCGCCGAGTATTTCCGCGACAAGGGCAAGAATGTCCTGTTGCTGATGGATTCGCTGACACGTTTTGCCCAGGCGCAGCGGGAAATTGCCCTGGCCATTGGCGAGCCTCCGGCGACCAAGGGTTATCCGCCCTCGGTGTTTGCCAAACTGCCTAAATTGGTGGAGCGCGCCGGTAATGGCGAGGCTGGTGGTGGCTCGATTACTGCGTTCTATACCGTGTTGTCCGAAGGTGACGATCAGCAAGACCCGATTGCGGATTCGGCGCGGGGTGTACTCGACGGCCACATCGTGCTGTCGCGGCGGCTGGCTGAAGAAGGGCATTACCCGGCCATTGATATCGAGGCCTCCATCAGTCGCGTGATGCCGCAGGTGGTCAGTCCTGAGCAGATGGGGCAGGCCCAGCAGTTCAAGCAGCTATGGTCGCGCCTTTCGCAAAGCCGCGACTTGATCAGTGTCGGCGCCTACGTTGCCGGGGGCGACCGTGAGACCGACCTGGCGATTTCGCTGCAACCGAAGTTGGTGCAGTTCCTGCGCCAGGGGTTGAACGACAACGTCAGCCTCGTTGCGAGCGGCGAGCAGTTGGCCAGTGTGTTCGCGCCTGTCGCGCCGGGCTGATAGATCATGGCCCAGCCCAGTCGAGCGGCGCGTCTTGCGCCCGTGGTGGAAATGGCCGAGAACAATGAGCGGCAAGCGGCTCAGCGACTCGGTCAGTTTCAGCAGCAGGTGAACATGGCGCAGGCCAAGCTTGCCGAGCTCGATCGTTTTCGCGAAGAGTATCAGCAGCAGTGGCTGCAGCGCGGCGGGCAAGGGGTCACGGGTAACTGGTTGATGGGTTACCAGCGTTTTCTTAGCCAGCTGGATGCGGCCATGGCCCAGCAGCATCAGAGCCTCACCTGGCACAAAAGCAATCTAAACAATGCCCGCGCCACCTGGCAGCAGGCCTATGCGCGGGTCGAAGGGTTGCGCAAGTTGGTGCAGCGCTACATTGACGAAGCGCGGATGGTTGAGGACAAGCGCGAGCAGAAATTGCTCGATGAATTGTCCCAGCGCCTGCCTCGACATGATCGTTACTGATCTTTGACCGCGGTTCGGGTTGCCGTTGTGGGGGGAGGCTGCTACACCTTCTTGTGTCTGCAATTGCCATCATCGAAGGAATCGCAAAATGGCTGTGGAATCCGAGCTCTCCCGGGACGGGAAATTGACCATTCGCGTGAAGGGTCGGTTTGACTTCGGCAGGCATAGGGAATTTCGAGAGGCATACGAGCACCTGAACTCCGCTCCGCGCACTGTTGTGGTCGACCTCAAGGAGGCGACCTACCTCGACAGTTCTGCGCTGGGGATGCTGTTGCTGTTGCGCGACCATGTGGGTGGGGACGAATCCCGGGTCAGCATGGTCAATACCAGTTCGGATGTGCGCAAGATCCTGGCGATTTCCAACTTTGACAAGCTGTTCGACATCAGTTGAGCGTTAGTATGCCGAGCCAGGATATCTTGACGGTGCTGATCGCCGAAGACAGTGCGACCGATCGGTTGCTGCTGGCCACTATTGTTCGCAAGCAAGGGCATCAGGTATTGATGGCCGAAGACGGCGCGCAGGCGGTGGCTGTGTTTGCTGCGCAGCGACCGCACCTGGTACTGCTCGATGCGTTGATGCCGGTCATGGATGGCTTTGAGGCGGCGCGCAGGATCAAGCTTCTGGCCGGCGAAACCTTGGTACCTATCATTTTCCTGACCTCGCTGAGTGAAGAGCAGGCGCTGGTGCGTTGCCTGGAGGCGGGTGGGGATGACTTTCTGGCCAAGCCGTATAGCCAGGTGATTCTGGCGGCCAAAATCAAAGCCATGGAGCGCACGCGTCGTTTGCAGGCAACGGTGCTTGAGCAGCGAGACCAGCTTGCCCATCATCACCGTCACTTGCTCAATGAGCAGCGGGTGGCGAAGGCCGTATTCGATAAGGTGGCGCATGCTGGTTGCCTTGGCTCGCCGAACATCCGTTTCCTGCAATCCCCTTATGCGCTGTTCAATGGCGACTTGATGCTGGCTGCCTTTACGCCGTCTGGGGATATGCATGTGCTGCTGGGCGATTTCACGGGCCATGGCTTGCCTGCCGCCGTAGGCGCCATGCCCTTGGCGGAAGTGTTCTACGGCATGACGGCCAAGGGCTACGGCCTGGCGGAAACCTTGCGTGAGATGAATGCCAAGCTCAAGCGCATCTTGCCGGTGGACATGTTCTGCTGTGCCGTGCTGCTCAATATGAGTTTTCAGCGGCGTACGGTGGAGGTCTGGAACGGCGGGATGCCTGATGCCTACCTGCTGCGGGTCGGTGGCGGTGAGCCGTTGCCGCTGGTGTCGCATTTTCTGCCGCTGGGTGTTCTGCCGCCTGAGCAGTTCGATGAGCATACGCAGGTACTGCCCATGACGGTGGGTGATCGCCTGTTTCTGCTCAGTGATGGGGTTGTTGATACCCGTGATGAGAATGAGCAGTTGTTCGGTGTCGAGCGCTTGCGTGAGGTGCTCATTGCCAATCGGGTGCCGGAGCAGTTGTTTGACGATATTCAGATGGCGTTGGCACGTTTTGGTGGGCATCCACGTGATGACGTCAGCATGATGGACCTGTGCATGGTCGAGCATCACGCGCTGTCGCTGCCGCCGCTCGCGTACACCGATAGTGGGCAGTCCAGCCCGTTGGACTGGTCGCTCAATCTCGAATTTCGTGCCGAAAGCCTCAAACGCTTCAACCCACTGCCTTTCCTGTTGCACCTGCTGCAGGAAATTCACGGTTTGCGCGCCCAGAGTAGCGAACTGCACAGTGTGCTCAGCGAGTTGTACTCCAATGCGCTGGAACACGGCGTGCTGGCGCTTGATTCAAGGCTCAAGCGCGATGCCTGTGGGTTTACCGAGTACTACCGCGAGCGAAACAGGCGTCTACAGGCCTTGCAGGAAGGCTGCATCCGCTTGCGTCTGCAGGTAGAGCCGGCCGCCTCGGGCGGGCGGCTGACCATCGAGGTCGAAGACAGCGGTGCGGGTTTCGATGTCGAGCGCGTCCTTGGCTGTTCGCAGGGAGGGCACGGGTTTTATGGCCGGGGCCTGAGCTTGATACGTGGTTTGAGCCAGCAGGCGCAATGGTTTGATGGCGGGCGTCGTGCGTGCGTAGTGTTCGCTTGGGTGTCTGAGGCATAATCAAGCTTGATCAAGGAGTGAGCAAGTGTCTGACAATCATATTGATCGCAAGGTACTGAGCGATTTGCAGGAAGTCATGGAAGATGGCTACTTGTACTTGCTCGAGACTTTTCTCTCGGACTCCGAGACGCGCCTCAGTCAGCTCCATGAGGCCAAGAACGCCGAGGAGTTGGGGATGGTTGCCCATAGCTTCAAAGGCAGTACCAGCAATATGGGGGCTGTGGCGCTGGCCGAGCTGTGTCAGCAGCTTGAAGAACGGGTCAAGCAACGTCCGCTCTACGGCATCGAGGACCTCATCAATCGTATTGATCGTGAGTATGCCGCGGTTCGTCAGCTGTATTGCGCGGAGCGTCAACGGGTTCAGATAGGGTGATGTGTGTGGCTGGCGTGGAGTGTTGCTGCGTCCTGGCGTGACTTTTGCAGTGCCTTTTCCATTCCTGTATCAGACACGCTGCCGCGGAGACTCTTTCATGCCTGTCGCCACAAACCCATTGCTGCAATCGGGCTCCGTCGCCAATTCATCGCGCGCATCAGGTGCGTCATCGGACAAGTCGCAGCAGGCGCTTGGCGACAAGGCTTCAGGCTTCTCCCAAGTGCTTTCGCAATCCAAGGACAAGTTCGCGGGCGGGCCTTCCGTCGACAAGCCGTTCGCGCCAGCCAACACCGCCAGCAGTGGCAATTCCAAAGTGGACGGGCAGCAGAAAGTTGCCGGTAGCGGCAAAAGCTTGCCTGCCGATAACGCGAGTAAAAAAGAGGTTCAGGGCCAGGATGACGCACAGGTTGCCGACACGGCGCCGGCGCAAGATGCTGTAGCTACAGAGGATTCAACCGATCAGGCCGACCCGCAGTTGCTTGATCCGAGCCTGGTTGCCGGCCAGGTCACCGATGCCCAGCCAGGGGCGCAATTGATTCAGGCTCAGGCCGAGGCGGTGGCGCCAGTGGTGCAGGCTGCGCAGCTTCAGGCGCAGGTGCAGGCGCCCGCCAGTGATAGTGCTCCACAGGAGCCGCCTTTCGATCCGGATGTCGATCCGCTTGCCGATCTGCCAACGCTGCGCCTGGCGCTGGAGCAGAGTGCTCAGGCCCAGGGAACCACATCGGTGAATGCCGCGCCAACGGGCAAGTCTGCTCAGGCACAGCCAGAAGCGACGCAGGGGCAGTCTGCCGTCAATACACTGGCGGCCATCGTCGACAAGCCGGGTGCTGAGGCGGAGCAGGGCGAGCCGGGCGAGAAAGCCTTTGGCGCGCTGATGGATGATGGCCTGAAAGATCTCAAGGGGGCTGCCAGCGACACGCGTGTCGATAACTTTGCCGAGCGCTTGAGCGCCTTGACCCAGGCGGCAACCGCCAAGACCGCCAATGCCGTGCCGGTTCCGGCCGCGCCCCTTAATCAGCCGCTGGCGATGAACCAGAGCGGCTGGACTGAAGGGTTGGTCAACCGCGTCATGTACCTGTCCAGCCAGAACCTGAAGTCGGCGGATATTCAGCTTCAGCCGGCTGAACTGGGGCGCCTCGATATTCGCGTCAACCTGGCGGCGGACCAGCCAGCCCAGATCACCTTCGTCAGTGGTCATGTGGTGGTTCGTGATGCGCTGGAAGGGCAGGTTCATCGTCTGCGTGAGTTGTTTGCCCAGCAAGGCCTGGCGCAACCGGATGTGAATGTTTCCGATCAGTCGCGCGGCCAGCAGCAGGGTGCTCAAGAAGGCCCGCGCCTGAGCGGCGTTGCCGGGCGACGCGGTGAGGCGGGTGATGCCGCAGAGCAGGCGGAGGCTGATGCTGGCGTCAAGGCTGTCGAGCGCCAGGTGGTGATCGGTTCCAGTGCAGTAGATTATTACGCTTGATGTGAGCCGCGGCGCCTCGCGTAAAGCCCCTGCAGGCGCCGCCCCTCCAGGGGCGATCTTGCCGGTGCGCCATGGATTCCATCACCTGTTCCGGGAAACTGGCATAACACTTGCTGAACCCTCGCCATCTGAGTGAAATCTCGTGTGAGTGACGGATTATTGGCATGGCGAAGAACGACGCAGTGAAAGACCCCGCCTCGAAAGGCAAACTCAAACTGATCCTGTTGTTGGTGCTGGCATTGCTCCTGGCGATTGGTCTGTCCGTGGGGGCAACCTGGTTCTTCCTGCACAAGGCCGACAGCAAACCTGAGGCAAGCCCTGCGCAGGCGACCAACGTCAAGCCGGCAGCGATCTACGAACCCCTGTCTCCTGCATTCGTAGTCAACTTCAACCAGAACGGTCGTCAGCGTTTCATGCAGGTGAGCATCACCATGCAGGGCCGTGACCAGGCTGCGCTGGATGCACTGAAAGTGCACATGCCGGTGATCCGCAACAACCTGGTCATGCTGTTCTCGGGCCAGGGCTTCGATACCCTGGCAACCCCGGTCGGTCAGGAAATGTTGCGCCAGAAGGCCACTGCCAGTGTTCAGGAAGTGGCGCAGAAGGAAGTTGGCAAACTGGTTGTTGACCAGTTGCTGTTCACCAATTTCGTATTGCAGTAGGAGCCCAAGATGGCCGTGCAGGACCTGCTGTCCCAGGATGAAATCGATGCCCTGTTACACGGTGTCGACGATGGTCTGGTGCAAACCGAAAGCGCCGCTGAGCCCGGTAGCGTCAAAAGTTATGACCTGACCAGCCAGGATCGGATCGTCCGCGGACGCATGCCGACCCTGGAAATGATCAACGAGCGTTTTGCCCGTTATACCCGTATCAGCATGTTCAACCTGTTGCGTCGCTCCGCCGACGTGGCGGTAGGCGGGGTTCAGGTGATGAAGTTCGGTGAGTACGTGCATTCGCTGTACGTGCCGACCAGCTTGAACCTGGTGAAGATCAAGCCGTTGCGCGGCACGTCACTGTTCATTCTCGATGCCAAGCTGGTATTCAAGCTGGTGGACAATTTCTTTGGTGGTGACGGCCGTCACGCCAAGATCGAAGGTCGTGAATTCACCCCGACCGAGCTGCGCGTGGTGCGCATGGTGCTGGATCAGGCCTTCGTCGACCTCAAGGAAGCCTGGCAGGCGATCATGCCGGTCAACTTCGAGTACATCAACTCGGAGGTCAACCCGGCCATGGCCAACATTGTTGGTCCGAGTGAGGCGGTGGTGGTCTCGACCTTCCACATTGAACTCGATGGCGGCGGTGGCGACCTGCATGTGACCATGCCGTACTCGATGATCGAGCCGGTGCGCGAGATGCTGGATGCCGGCTTCCAGTCTGACCTGGATGACCAGGATGAGCGCTGGGTCAAGGCCCTGCGTGAGGATGTGCTGGACGTCAGCGTGCCGTTGAGTGCGACGGTAGCCCGGCGTCAGTTGCGCCTGCGCGACATCCTGCACATGCAGCCCGGTGACGTGATCCCTATCGAATTACCCGAAGAGCTGATTCTGCGGGCTAACGGCGTGCCGTCGTTCAAGGCCAAGCTGGGCTCGCACAAGGGCACCCTGGCCCTGCAGATAACCGATCCGATCGAGCGTCGCTAAGCGGCGCTGCTGGTTTACCCCCCGAATTGATTGCCCGTCGAGGACAAAATGGCTGACGAAAACGATATCACCTCCATGGAAGATCAGGCGCTGGCCGATGAGTGGGCCGCTGCCTTGAGTGAAACTGGCGAGGGCGGTCAGGCCGACATCGATGCCCTGATGTCCGGCGGTAGCTCCACGCCTGCTTCGGGCCGCCTGCCGATGGAGGAGTTTCCTTCCTCGCCACGCAGCAATGAACAGGTCAGCCTTGAAGGCCCGAACCTGGATGTGATCCTGGATATTCCGGTGAGCATTTCCATGGAAGTCGGCAGTACTGAAATCAACATCCGTAACCTGCTGCAACTCAACCAGGGTTCGGTGATCGAGCTTGATCGCCTGGCCGGAGAGCCGCTGGATGTGCTGGTTAACGGTACGCTGATTGCGCACGGTGAAGTGGTTGTGGTCAACGAGAAGTTCGGTATTCGTCTGACTGACGTGATCAGCCCGAGCGAACGTATCAAGAAGCTGCGCTAAGTGAAAAACACTCTGCTCAAGGGCCTGGCTGCGGCCAGCCTGTTCTGCGTCGACGTGGCCCTCGCGGCGCAGCCGGCGGCGACAGCGTCCGCGCCAGCTGCGCCGGGAAGTGTCGGTGGGCAGTTGGCGCAGTTGGTGCTGGGCTTGCTGTTGGTGGTGGGGTTGATCTTCTTTCTGGCCTGGCTGCTGCGCTGGGTGCAGCTGGCTGCGCCGCGAGGCTATCAGGTCATTGAGATCATCGGTACGCGGGCCTTGGGGCCGCGCGACCGCCTGCTGCTGGTCAAGGTAGGCAATGAGCAGATTTTGCTGGGGCACTCGCCTGGCACGATCGAAGCGTTGCATGTGTTGCGTGAGCCGGTCGAAGTGCCGTCGGGTGCGCGACAGGCTACACCGGAATTCGCTCAGCGCCTGATGGAGTTGCTGGGCAAGGATCAGAAGGACAAGACGTAATGGGCGCATTGCGCATGATGTTGACGCTGCTGCTGATGCTGGCGGCGCCGTTGGCCTTGGCTGCCGATCCGCTGTCGATCCCGGCGATTACCTTGTCCAATGGGGCGAATGGGCAGCAGGAGTACTCCGTCAGCCTGCAGATCCTGTTGATCATGACGGCGCTGAGTTTCATCCCGGCGTTCGTCATCCTGATGACCAGTTTTACCCGGATCATCATCGTCTTCTCGATTTTGCGCCAGGCCCTGGGCTTGCAGCAGACTCCGTCGAACCAGATCCTTACCGGCATGGCACTGTTCCTGACCATGTTCATCATGGCCCCGGTGTTCGACCGGGTGAATCGCGATGCGCTACAGCCTTACCTGAACGAGACGCTTACCGCGCAGGATGCGATTGCCAAGGCCGAAGTGCCGCTGAAGGATTTCATGCTGGCGCAAACCCGGCAGAGCGACCTTGATCTGTTCATGCGGCTGTCCAAGCGTACCGACATTGCAACGCCCGACCAGGCGCCGTTGACGATCCTGGTGCCCGCCTTTGTGACATCGGAACTCAAGACGGCGTTTCAAATCGGCTTCATGATCTTTATTCCGTTTCTGATCATTGACCTGGTGGTCGCCAGCGTACTGATGGCCATGGGTATGATGATGCTCTCGCCGTTGATCATCTCGTTGCCGTTCAAGATCATGCTCTTCGTGCTGGTGGACGGCTGGGCGCTTATCATTGGTACCCTGGCCGGCAGTTTCGGCGGCGTCTAGGAGAATCGCGCATGACCCCGGAAGTCGCTGTCGACCTGTTTCGCGATGCGCTGTGGCTGACCACGATGATGGTGGCGGTACTGGTAGTGCCGAGCCTGCTGGTCGGCCTGGTGGTCGCGATGTTTCAGGCGGCCACCCAGATCAACGAACAGACCCTGAGCTTCTTGCCGCGGCTGTTGGTGATGCTGGTGACCCTGATCGTGGTAGGGCCGTGGTTGGTTCGCACGTTCATGGAGTACATCCTGTCGCTGTACAGCAGTATTCCGCAGCTGATCGGTTGAGTACGGCATGCTCGAGTTGACCGATGCGCAGATCAGCACGTGGGTGGCGTCGTTCATCCTGCCGCTGTTTCGCGTCGCTGCCGTACTGATGACCATGCCGATATTCGGTACCACCTTGTTGCCAGCCCGCATCCGGCTGTATTTCGCGGTGGCTATTACGGTGGTCATCGTGCCTGGCTTGCCGCCTCTGCCTGAGGTCAATCCCTTGAGCCTCAGTGGGCTGCTGCTGATTGCCGAACAGGTGATCATCGGTGCCCTGTTCGGTATGGCGCTGCAGCTGTTCTTCCAGGCCTTCGTGATTGCCGGGCAGATTGTTGCGATTCAGATGGGGATGGCGTTTGCCTCGATGGTCGATCCGGCCAACGGCGTCAATGTCGCGGTGGTCAGTCAGTTCCTGACGATGCTGGTGACCCTGTTGTTTCTGTCGATGAATGGCCATCTGGTGGTTTTCGAGGTGCTCACCGAGAGTTTCACCACCTTGCCGATTGGCAGCGGTCTGTTGGTCAATCATTTCTGGGACATGGCCGGGCGCCTGGGCTGGGTATTGGGCGCAGCACTGCTGCTGGTACTGCCGGCGATTACCGCACTGCTGGTGGTCAACATCGCCTTTGGCGTGATGACCCGCGCCGCGCCGCAGTTGAACATTTTTTCCATCGGTTTTCCCTTGACCCTGGTATTGGGGCTCGGGATTTTCTGGGTCGGTCTGGCCGACATTCTGTCCCATTACCAGTCATTGGCCTCCGAGGCCCTGCAATGGCTGCGTGAACTGGCGAGGGCGCGCTGAGCATGGCTGAGAGCGAGAGCGGTCAGGATAAAACAGAAGACCCCACCGACAAGCGCAAGAAGGACGCTCGTGAAAAGGGCGAGATTGCGCGCTCCAAAGAACTCAATACGGTTGCCGTGACCCTGGCGGGCGCGGGCGGGTTGCTGGTCTTCGGCGGTGCGTTGGCGGAAACGCTGATGGAGCTGATGCGGATCAATTTCACCTTGTCCCGCGAGGTGCTCATCGACGAGCGCTCCATGGGGATCTTTCTGTTGGCCTCGGGCAAGATGGCCATACTCGCCACTCAGCCGGTGTTGCTGGTGCTGCTGCTGGCAGCGATCATCGGGCCTATTTCCCTGGGCGGGTTTTTGTTTGCCGGCAGTAGCCTGGCACCGAAGTTCAGCCGAATGAACCCGATGTCCGGGATCAAGCGGATGTTCTCCATGCATGCGCTGACCGAGTTGCTCAAGGCGCTGGCCAAGTTCTTTGTGATCTTGCTGGTGGCCTTGGTGGTGCTGTCTTCAGATCGCGACGACCTGATTGCCATCGCGCACGAGCCGCTTGATCAGGCAGTCATCCATAGCGTTCAGGTGGTGGGCTGGAGTGCCTTGTGGATGGCGGCGGGATTGCTGCTGATCGCCGCCGTGGACGCGCCATTGCAGCTTTGGCAGGCACACAAGAAGCTGTTGATGACCAAGCAGGAAGTGCGTGACGAGTACAAGGACAGTGAAGGTCGCCCCGAGGTCAAGCAGCGCATTCGACAGACCCAGCGCGAGATGTCGCAGCGCCGGATGATGGCGGCGATTCCCGAAGCCGATGTGGTCATCACCAACCCGACGCACTATGCCGTGGCACTCAAGTACGACCCTGATAAGGGCGGTGCGCCATTGCTACTGGCCAAGGGCACTGACTTCATTGCGCTGAAGATTCGTGAAATCGCGGGTGAGCACAAGATCCAGATTCTTGAGTCGGCGGCGTTGGCGCGTTCGATCTACTACTCCACCGAGCTTGAGGAAGAAATCCCGGCCGGCCTCTACCTGGCGGTGGCCCAGGTACTGGCCTATGTCTTCCAGGTCCGCCAGTACCGTGCTGGCAAAGGCAAGGCGCCGGAACCCCTCAAGGACGTACCGATTCCGCCGGATTTGCGTCGGGACTCCTGATCCTCCCTGATGTGATGGCGTCCTGTGGCCAGCCGGCTTGCCTGCGATGACCGTACCGCATACGTTCTGATCCCCCTGAAAGCCTCTTATTGCGTGACAGACGCAAAGTTGGAAGGCTTCTTGCAAAGGCAGCGCCACGCGCCTTCGTGGCGTCAAAAGTTTGCTTGAGAGGAATACCGGTGGATCGCACTCAGTTAATCAACAGCGCCCGTAGCAACCTGGTCGGCCTTGGCCGAGGAAACCTGGGTGTGCCGCTGTTGCTGCTGGTGTTGCTGGCAATGATGATGTTGCCGATCCCGCCGTTCCTGCTCGACGTGTTCTTCACGTTCAACATTGCCCTGTCGATTGTGGTCCTGCTGGTGTGTGTCTACGCACTGCGCCCACTGGATTTTGCTGTTTTTCCGACCATTCTGCTGGTGGCGACGCTGCTACGGCTGGCGTTGAACGTAGCGTCGACGCGGGTGGTCATGCTCCATGGTCATGATGGTCACGCTGCGGCCGGTAAGGTGATTCAGGCCTTTGGTGAGGTGGTGATCGGCGGTAACTACGTGGTCGGTATCGTGGTCTTCGCCATCCTGATGATCATCAACTTCGTCGTGGTTACCAAGGGTGCAGGGCGTATCTCCGAAGTGAGTGCGCGGTTTACCCTCGACGCGATGCCGGGCAAGCAAATGGCAATCGACGCCGACCTCAACGCCGGCCTGATCGATCAGGCCCAGGCCAAGGCGCGCCGCTCCGAGGTGGCTCAGGAGGCCGAGTTCTATGGTTCCATGGACGGTGCCAGCAAGTTTGTGCGCGGTGACGCCATCGCCGGCCTGCTGATTCTGTTCATCAACCTGATCGGCGGTATGGCCGTCGGTATGTTCCAGCACAACATGACCTTCGCCGATGCGGGCAAGGTGTACGCCTTGTTGACCATTGGTGACGGTTTGGTGGCGCAGTTGCCATCGCTGCTGTTGTCCACCGCCGCGGCGATCATGGTGACGCGTGCCTCGGGTTCCGAGGACATGGGCAAGCAGATCAACCGGCAGATGTTCGAGTCGCCGAAGGCCTTGGCGGTTTCGGCCGGGATCATGCTGGTCATGGGCCTGGTGCCGGGCATGCCGCACGTTGCCTTTATCGGCCTGGCGGCGCTGGCCGGTGGTGCCGCCTACATGGTGTGGCGCAAGCAGAATCTGGCCAAGCTCAAGGCGCAGGAAATGGCCCAGATGCAGCAAGACCTGCTGCCGTCTCCGCAGCGAGCGATGGAAACCAAAGAGCTGGGTTGGGACGACGTCACGCCGATTGACATGATCGGCCTGGAAGTGGGTTATCGCCTGATTCCGTTGGTCGACCGCAATCAGGGTGGGCAACTGTTGGCGCGGATCAAGGGCGTGCGCAAAAAGCTCTCCCAGGACCTCGGTTTCCTGATGCCGACGGTGCACATCCGCGACAACCTGGATCTTGCGCCAAGTGTTTACCGCCTGACGCTCATGGGGGTCATCCTGGCTGAGGCGGAAATTTATCCTGACCGGGAACTGGCGATTAACCCGGGGCAGGTCTTTGGTACGCTCAATGGCATTGCCGCCAAGGACCCGGCCTTCGGCCTGGAGGCTGTGTGGATCGACGTGGGGCAGCGCAGCCAGGCCCAGTCGCTGGGTTACACCGTGGTCGATGCCAGCACCGTGGTTGCTACGCACTTGAACCAGATCCTGCACAAGCATTGTCATGAGCTGATTGGTCACGAAGAGGTTCAGCAGTTGCTGCAGGTGTTGGCCAAGGGCTCGCCGAAACTGGCCGAGGAGCTGGTACCGGGCATTATGTCGCTGTCTGGGTTGCTCAAGGTGTTGCAGGCGCTGTTGTCCGAGCAGGTACCCGTGCGCGATATCCGCAGCATTGCCGAAGCCATCGCGAACAACGCCGGGAAGAGTCAAGATACCGCCGCTTTGGTGGCTGCGGTGCGCGTCGGATTGTGTCGCGCCATCGTGCAAAGCATTGTCGGCACTGAGTCTGAGCTGCCAGTCATCACGCTTGAGCCAAGGTTGGAACAGATTTTGCTCAATAGTTTACAAAGGGCCGGGCAAGGTCAAGAAGAGGGCGTTCTTCTTGAGCCAAGCATGGCTGAAAAGCTTCAGCGTTCGTTAATCGAGGCTGCCCAGCGTCAAGAAATGCAAGGGCAACCAGCGATCTTGTTGGTCGCAGGGCCGATACGGGCAATGTTGTCGCGTTTTGGTCGCCTGGCAGTACCGAATTTGCATGTTTTGGCGTATCAGGAAATACCTGACAACAAGCAAGTCACCATCGTTGCCACAGTAGGCCCCAACGGCTGAGGTAGTGGGTTATGCAAGTTAAGCGTTTTTTCGCAGCCGATATGCGTCAGGCCATGAAGTTGGTTCGTGATGAGCTGGGGGCTGAGGCCGCCATCATCGGCAACCGACGGATTGCTGGCGGTGTCGAGCTGACGGCTGCGCTGGACTACAAGTTGTCTGCCTTGTCGCCACGTGTTCCCAATGTCGAGCTTGAGGACGAGCTGCGCAAGACTCAGTCGCGCATCGTCACTGCCCAAGCCGAATTGAGCAGTCGCGTCGAGGGTGACGAGACGGCGAATCGTCAGTTGTTCGCCGGCCTGCCACTGACTGCGTCGGAGCCGCTGATCGAGCCGCATGTCGATGAGCCGGAGCGCCCTCGGGTCGCGCCGGCGCCTGCGGTAGATCAGCGCCTGTTTGACTCGATGCGTAACGAGCTGTCCGGTTTGCGTGAATTGCTGGAAGTGCAGCTGGGTTCGCTGGCGTGGACTCAACTGAAGGGCAGCAAGCCGCAACAAGCGAGCCTCTGGCGCCGCCTGCAGCGTATTGGCTTGTCGGGACCGCTGTCGCGCGAGCTGCTTGACCTGACCGCCGAAATTGAAGAACCACGCCATGCCTGGCGGATGTTGCTGGCCCACCTGGCGCGGATGATCAGCGTGCCGGAAGTCGATCCGATCGAAGAGGGTGGCGTGATCGCCATGGTCGGTCCGGCGGGTATGGGCAAGACCACTACGCTGGCGAAGTTGGCAGCCCGCTACGTGCTCAAGTACGGCGCGCAGAACCTGGCCCTGGTGAGCATGGACAGTTTCCGCATCGGCGCCCAGGAACAACTGAAGACGTTAGGGCGTATCCTTAATGTTTCGGTCACCCATGTCGATCCGGGGCAGTCCTTGGGGCAGGCGTTGGAGCCCTTGCTGCGCAAGCGCGTGGTACTGATCGATACCGCAGGTTTGCAGGCCAGTGATCCGGCCCTGCGCATGCAGTTGGAGACGCTGGCCGGTCGTGGTATCCAGGCGAAGAACTACCTGGTGTTGGCGACGACCAGCCAGAAACAGGTGCTGACGGCGGCCTACCACAGCTACAAACGCTGCGGGCTGGCCGGTTGCATCCTGACTAAACTTGATGAAACCGCCAGCCTTGGTGAAGTGTTGAGCCTGGCGATCAGTCATGAATTGCCGGTGGCCTATCTGACCGATGGGCCGCGCATTCCGGATGACTTGCACTTGCCGCGCCGCCACCAGTTGGTCAGCCGCGCGGTCAGTGTGCAAATGCAGGACGAGCCCAGCGAGGAGGCCATGGCCGATATGTTCGCTGATCTCTATCACGGCCCCAAGCGTGTTGGCTGAGGTGTCGGTGAAGACGTTGCAAAGTATCTACATCAATGGTCTGCCAGGCATTTTTCAGGTGTTTGAAAGTGCAGCCAGTCATGTGGCCTCGGTCTAAGCAAGACAAGGTAAAGAACAAACATGGGTAGCATGCATCCCGTACAGGTGATCGCCGTGACCGGCGGCAAAGGTGGCGTTGGCAAGACTAACGTGTCAGTGAACTTGTCACTGGCGTTGGCCGAGCTCGGCCGTCGCGTCATGCTGTTGGACGCCGACCTGGGCCTGGCTAACGTCGACGTGTTGCTGGGCCTCACGCCCAAGCGAACCCTGGCCGACGTTATCGAAGGGCACTGCGAGCTGCGCGACGTGCTGCTGCAGGGGCCGGGCGGTGTGCGCATCGTGCCTGCCGCTTCGGGTACGCAAAGCATGGTTCACCTGGCGCCCGCTCAGCATGCCGGCCTGATTCAGGCGTTCAGCGATATCGGCGACAACCTCGATGTGCTGGTGATCGACACCGCTGCGGGTATTGGTGACTCGGTGGTCAGCTTCGTTCGAGCAGCCCAGGAAGTGTTGCTGGTGGTCTGTGACGAGCCGACCTCCATTACCGACGCCTATGCGTTGATCAAGCTGCTTAACCGTGATTACGGCATGAACCGCTTCCGCGTGCTGGCGAACATGGCGCAAAGCCCTCAGGAAGGGCGCAATCTGTTCGCTAAGTTGACCAAGGTCACGGATCGCTTCCTCGATGTCGCCCTACAATACGTCGGTGCAGTGCCGTATGACGAGTGCGTGCGTAAAGCCGTGCAGAAGCAGCGAGCGGTCTATGAAGCCTTTCCGCGTTCCAAGTGCGCGTTGGCGTTCAAGGCCATCGCCCAGAAGGTCGATAGCTGGCCGCTGCCAGCCAACCCACGCGGCCATCTGGAGTTCTTCGTCGAGCGTCTGGTGCAGCCGACCAGTGTGGGGCCTGCTCTATGAGTGCCAGCGGTTTCCGGATGTACAGCAAGGCTTCGCGCGACGCGCAGTATGAGTTGGTCGAACGCTACGCGCCGCTGGTCAAGCGCATCGCTTACCACCTGTTGGCGCGTTTGCCCGCCAGTGTTCAGGTTGAAGACCTGATTCAGGCCGGCATGATCGGTTTGCTTGAGGTGGCGAACAAGTATGACTCAAGCAAAGGTGCCAGTTTTGAGACCTATGCCGGTATTCGCATCCGCGGTGCGATGCTGGATGAGGTGCGCAAGGGGGATTGGGCGCCGCGTTCGGTTCATCGCAATACCCGCATGGTCAGTGATGCAATTCGCGCTGTTGAAGCAAAAACAGGTCGTGACGCTAAAGATCATGAGGTTGCTGCCGAACTTCAATTGAGTCTCGATGATTATTACGGGATTTTGAATGACACCTTGGGCAGTCGCCTGTTCAGCTTCGACGACCTGTTGCAGGACGGCGAGCATGAAGGGCTGCACGAGGACGGCGCCAGCGCCCAGGTCGAGCCTTCGCGCGATCTGGAAGACGAGCGCTTTCAGGCAGCGTTGGCAGATGCGATTGCCAACTTGCCTGAGCGTGAGCGGCTGGTGCTGGCGCTGTATTACGACGAAGAGCTGAACCTCAAGGAAATCGGCGAGGTGCTTGGGGTCAGTGAGTCGCGGGTCAGCCAGTTGCACAGCCAGTGTGCTGCACGCTTGCGTGGGCGGCTGGGAGAATGGCGCGCGCGTTGATTGCTGGGTTTCATGCAGTCGTGAAAATGTTGTGCCGGATTTGATTGAGTGCGCGTTCAGCGCTGAGCGCGTTAAAGACTGCTTGGAGGTCTAATTGGACAAGAACATGAAAATCCTCATCGTTGACGACTTTTCGACGATGCGGCGGATCATCAAGAACCTGTTGCGTGACCTGGGCTTCACCAATACCCAGGAAGCGGACGACGGCGTCACTGCACTGCCAATGCTGCACAGCGGTAACTTCGATTTTCTGGTAACGGACTGGAACATGCCTGGCATGTCCGGCATCGACCTGCTGCGTACGGTGCGCGCTGACGAACGCCTGAAACACCTGCCGGTGCTGATGGTAACGGCAGAGGCCAAGCGTGATCAGATCATTGAGGCGGCTCAGGCTGGCGTTAATGGTTACGTGGTAAAACCATTCACGGCTCAGGTGTTGAAAGAAAAGATCGAGAAGATCTTCGAGCGCGTCAATAGCTGAGGTACGCCACGGGGGCGCTTATGGAGCATAAACAATCGTCGTTGGGCGACTTCGAGTCGACACTGAAGAAACATGCCAACGAGCTTGTCGATAGCCTTGAACGAGGTAAATTCGGCGACGCGGTACAACTGATCCATCAGCTGAACCAGACCCGTGATCGCGGCCTGTATCAGGAAGTCGGCAAGCTCACCCGCGAGTTGCATAGTGCGATCGTCAGTTTTCATATTGACCCGCAGATGCCGCAGGCTGAGGAAGTGTCGCAGATCACCGATGCCACCGAGCGCTTGTCCTATGTGGTCAAGCTCACCGAGGGCGCGGCTAACCGGACCATGGACCTGGTCGAGCAAAGTACGCCGGTGCTTCAAGAATTGAGTGCCGAGGCAAGTACCTTGAGTGCCGACTGGCAGCGTTTCATGCGTCGAGAAGTGGCTGCGCCGGAGTTTCGCGAGCTGGCGCGTCGCGTTGACAGTTTTCTGACGCGCAGCGAGGCCGGCACCCGTGAAGTGGCAGGCCACCTCAATGACATTCTGTTGGCTCAGGACTACCAAGACCTGACCGGCCAGGTGATCAAGCGCGTCACGCAACTGGTTACCGAAGTAGAAAGCAATCTGCTCAAGCTCGTATTGATGGCCAGTCAGGTCGACCGCTTTGCCGGTATTGAACATGACCACCAGCAGCTACGTGCTGAAAAAGATCAAGAAAAACATCCGACTCGAGGTGAAGGTCCGCAGATTCATGCCGATAAGCGTGAAGACGTCGTGTCCGGTCAGGACGATGTCGACGATCTGTTGTCCAGCCTGGGTTTTTAGGGAGCACGTTTAATGAGCTTCGGCGCCGATGAAGAAATCCTCCAGGATTTCCTGGTAGAAGCCGGCGAAATTCTTGAGCAACTGTCCGAGCAATTGGTCGAGCTGGAAAGCCGGCCTGATGATGCGGATCTGCTCAATGCAATCTTTCGCGGCTTTCACACTGTAAAAGGGGGCGCCGGCTTCCTCCAGCTCAATGAGCTGGTGGAGTGCTGCCATATTGCCGAGAACGTGTTCGACATTCTGCGCAAGGGTGAGCGTCGCGTTGACTCCGAGCTGATGGACGTGGTCCTGGAAGCCCTGGACACGGTCAACAGCATGTTCGGCCAGGTCCGCGAGCGCAGCGATGTGACGCCGGCCACGCCAGAGCTTCTGGCTGCGCTGGCACGCTTGGCTGAGCCGGCTTCGGCCCAGCAGGCCGCTGCACCCGAGCCAGAGCCAGAGCCAGAGCCAGAGCCGGTTGCCGAGGTGCCCGCTGAGCAAGCCTCTGGCGACATTACCGATACGGAGTTCGAGCAACTGCTCGACTCGCTCAACGCCGTCAAGGCCGAGGCCGAGGCGCCTGCTGCTCCGGCAGCAGCGGCGGGTGATGAAATCACCGATGCCGAATTTGAGTCATTGCTCGACCAACTGCACGGCAAAGGCCAGTTTGCTGCCGACAGCCTTCCCACACCTGCTGCGCCTGCGTCGGCAGCGGTTGTCGAGGCAGGCACTGAAGCCAGCAACGAAATTACCGACGACGAATTTGAAGCGCTGCTGGATCAGCTTCATGGCAAGGGTACCTTTGCTGTGGATGCACTGCCGGCCGCGGCTGTCGAGCCCGCTGCTACCGAAGCGTCTGGCGACCATATTTCCGAGCACGAGTTCGAAGCGTTGCTCGATCAGATCCACGGCAAAGGTAAATTTGCCGAGGGCGCAGCAGCAACGGCCTCGGTCGCAGATGCGGCAGTAGCCAAGCCTGAGGCCAAACCTGCGGCCAAGCCCGTGCCCGCTGCAGCACCTGCACCTGCTCCCGTCGCCAAGCCTGCTGCCGCTGCAGCGGCAGCACCTGCGCGTCAGGCCGCTCCGGCGTCAGCCGACAAGCATGCCGCCAGCGAAGCCGAAACCACGGTGCGCGTCGATACTGCCCGCCTCGATGAGATCATGAACATGGTCGGCGAGCTGGTACTGGTGCGTAACCGCCTGGTTCGCCTGGGCTTGAACAGCGGCGATGAGGCCATGTCCAAGGCAGTGTCGAACCTTGACGTGGTCACCGCTGACCTGCAGACCGCGGTCATGAAGACCCGCATGCAGCCGATCAAGAAGGTCTTCGGGCGCTTCCCGCGCCTGGTTCGTGACCTGGCGCGCCAGTTGAAGAAAGAGATCAACCTGGAGCTGGTGGGCGAAGAGACCGACCTGGACAAAAACCTGGTCGAGGCCTTGGCCGACCCGCTGGTTCACTTGGTGCGCAACGCTGTCGACCACGGTGTCGAAACACCGGAAGAGCGTGAAGCCGCAGGCAAATCGCGTGGTGGCAAGGTCGTACTGTCGGCTGAGCAGGAAGGCGATCACATCCTCTTGTCGATCTCTGACGACGGCAAGGGCATGGACCCCAACGTGCTGCGCGCCAAGGCGGTGGAAAAGGGCCTGATGGACAAGGATGCAGCCGATCGCCTGAGCGAGTCGGACTGCTACAACCTGATCTTCGCCCCGGGCTTTTCCACCAAGACCGAGATCTCCGATGTGTCTGGCCGTGGTGTCGGCATGGATGTGGTGAAAACCAAGATCTCCCAGCTCAACGGCTCGATCAACATCTACTCGGCCAAGGGCCAGGGTTCGAAGATCGTGATCAAGGTGCCGTTGACCTTGGCGATCATGCCGACGCTGATGGTCATGCTGGGCAATCAGGCGTTCGCGTTCCCGCTGGTCAACGTCAACGAAATTTTCCACCTCGACCTGTCGCGTACCAACGTGGTTGACGGCCAGGAAGTGGTGATCGTACGCGACAAGGCGTTGCCACTGTTTTACCTCAAGCGCTGGTTGGTCAGCTCTGCCGCTCATGAAGAGCAGCACGAAGGCCATGTGGTGATCCTCTCGGTGGGCACTCAGCGGATCGGCTTCGTCGTCGATCAACTGGTCGGCCAGGAAGAGGTGGTCATCAAGCCGCTGGGCAAGATGCTGCAAGGCACCCCTGGGATGTCGGGCGCCACCATTACCGGTGACGGGCGCATTGCGCTGATCCTCGACGTTCCGAGCATGCTCAAGCGTTACGCTGCCCGGCGTATTTGATCCCGGTGGCGCGGTCTTTCGACCGCGCCCCGTAATGGAGTGTTTATGGCAGTCAAGGTCCTGGTGGTGGATGATTCCGGTTTCTTCCGCCGCCGTGTCTCGGAAATTCTTTCAGCGGACCCGACTATCCAGGTCGTGGGCACCGCGACCAACGGCAAGGAAGCGATCGACCAAGCACTGTCGCTCAAGCCTGATGTCATCACCATGGACTATGAAATGCCCATGATGGATGGCATCACTGCCGTTCGGCACATCATGCAGCGTTGCCCGACGCCGGTGTTGATGTTCTCCTCGCTGACCCATGAAGGTGCTCGCGTTACCCTTGATGCACTGGATGCCGGTGCGGTGGATTACCTGCCGAAGAACTTCGAGGACATCTCGCGCAACCCGGAAAAGGTCAAGCAACTGCTGTGCGAAAAGGTTCATACCATTTCCCGCAGTAACCGCCGCTTCAGCAGTTTCGCCACGCCAGCTCCGGCTCCAGCGCCCAGCGCCCAGCACAGTGTCAGCAGCATGGCGTCGCCAGGCCTCTCGCGCCCAGCGCCTGCTAGCGCGCCAGCACGTGCGGCCGCACCCAGCTCGCCTGCACCCAAACGCAAGTCCTACAAGCTGTTGGCCATCGGCACGTCGACAGGCGGCCCGGTTGCCCTGCAGCGCGTACTGACCCAGCTGCCGGCAAACTTCCCGGCGCCGATCGTATTGATCCAGCACATGCCGGCGGCGTTCACCAAGGCGTTTGCCGAACGCCTGGACAAGCTCTGCAAGATCAGTGTCAAGGAAGCCGAGGACGGTGACGTGTTGCGTCCAGGCCTGGCGCTGCTGGCCCCTGGTGGCAAGCAGATGATGGTTGATGCGCGGGGTACGGTGAAAATCCTCCCGGGCGACGAGCGTCTGAACTACAAACCGTGCGTGGACATCACCTTTGGTTCTGCCGCGAAGTCCTACGGCGACAAGGTATTGGCCGTGGTGTTGACCGGCATGGGCGCTGATGGCCGCGAAGGTGCTCGCCTGCTCAAACAGGGCGGCAGCCAGGTCTGGGCTCAGGATGAAGCCAGCTGCGTGATCTATGGCATGCCCATGGCGATCGTCAAGGCCAATCTGGCGGACGCGGTGTACGGCCTGGATGACATCGGTCGGCATCTGGTCGAGGCGTGCGTCTAATGGATGTCTTGAGCCTCATCGGGATCATCCTGGCCTTTGTTGCCATCATTGGTGGCAACTACCTGGAAGGCGGCCACCTGTCTGCGTTGATCAACGGCCCTGCGGCGCTGATCGTGCTCGGCGGCACGTTGGCGGCTTCGTTGCTGCAGTCGCCGATGAGCGCTTTCAAGCGCGCGATGCAGATTGTCATCTGGATCCTGTTCCCGCCACGGGTTGACCTGGCCGGTGGTATTGATCGGGTAGTCAACTGGAGCCTGACGGCGCGCAAAGAGGGCCTGCTGGGCCTGGAAGGGGTGGCTGACGCCGAGCCCGATCCCTATGCGCGCAAGGGCTTGCAACTGCTGGTCGATGGTGCGGAGCCGGAAGCGATTCGCAGCATTCTCGAGGTGGATTTCTACACCCAGGAAAGCCGCGATATACAGGCTGCAAAAGTGTTCGAGAGCATGGGCGGCTATGCGCCAACCATCGGCATCATCGGTGCGGTAATGGGTTTGATCCATGTGATGGGCAATCTGGCCGACCCGTCCCAGCTGGGCAATGGCATTGCCGTTGCGTTCGTGGCGACGATCTATGGTGTTGCCAGTGCCAACCTGATCCTGCTGCCGGTCGCCAACAAGCTCAAGGCGCTGGCCCTGCGTCAGTCGCGTTACCGGGAAATGCTCCTGGAAGGCCTGTTGTCGATTGCAGAAGGTGAAAACCCGCGTTCGATCGAGTTGAAGCTTCAGGGCTTCATGGAGTAATACATGGCTCGTCGTCGCGCCCCCGAGGAACATGAGAACCACGAACGCTGGCTGGTGTCATACGCCGACTTCATTACCTTGTTGTTCGCCTTCTTCGTGGTCATGTACTCGATCTCCTCGATCAACGAGGGCAAGTACAAAATAATTTCCCAGGCCCTGCTCGGGGTTTTCAATGACCCCGAACGGAGCATGCGGCCGATTCCGATTGGCGATGAGCAGCCGCTCAGCGTCAAACCAGCCGAACCGCTGATCCGCGATAGCGAACAGGTCGATGCCGGGCTTGCTCAAACCAACAGCGATCCACTTAAGACCATCACCAACGATGTTCGGGACGCCTTCGGTGATTTGATCAAATCCGATCAGATGACGGTGCGCGGCAACGAGTTGTGGGTGGAGATCGAGTTGAACTCTTCGCTGCTGTTTGGCAGTGGCGACGCCATGCCCAGCGACGCGGCCTTCAATATCATCGAAAAAGTGGCGCGGATCCTGAAGCCTTTCGCCAACCCGGTGCATGTCGAAGGGTTCACCGACGATTTGCCGATTCGCACGGCGCAGTACCCGACCAACTGGGAGCTGTCGTCGGCGCGTGCGGCCAGCATTGTGCGCCTGTTGGCGATGGAAGGCGTTAACCCCGCACGCATGGCGTCGGTGGGCTATGGCGAGTTCCAGCCGATTGCCAGCAATACCACGGCAGAAGGGCGTGCGCGCAATCGTCGGGTGGTGCTGGTGATCTCGCGTAACCTGGAGGTGCGCCGCAGCCTGACCGGTACGGGCAGTGCCAATGCCACGCCAGATGCAGCAATGAAGCGAGCTGGCACACAAACTGCACCGCGAGTGGTATCACCGACGGTCGGGGCCAGCCCCGTCAATTCCCCGTCACCGACCTTATAACCGATCCCGGTAGGGCAGGTTGCCGTAGCGGGAGGAAGCAGCGCAATGAGAGTCTGGGCAGTAGCCAATCAAAAAGGTGGCGTCGGCAAGACCACCACGTCCATCGCCTTGGCCGGTTTGCTGGCTGATGCGGGCAAGCGCGTGGTCGTGGTTGACCTCGATCCTCATGGGTCCATGACCAGCTACTTCGGGCACAATCCCGATACCCTGGAGCACAGCAGCTTCGACTTGTTCCTGCACAAGGGCACTGTCCCCGAAGGCTTGCCGGGGCAGTTGCTGCTGCCGACCAGTCACGACAATATCTCGTTGTTGCCATCGAGTACCGCCCTCGCCACCCTGGAGCGTCAGTCTCCCGGGCAAAGCGGCCTGGGCCTGGTGATCGCCAAGAGTCTGGCGCAGCTGTGGCAGGATTTCGACTACGCCATCATCGACAGCCCACCGTTACTCGGCGTGTTGATGGTCAACGCCCTGGCTGCGAGCCAGCAACTGGTGATTCCAGTGCAAACCGAATACCTGGCGGTCAAAGGCCTGGAGCGCATGGTCAGCACGCTTGCGATGGTGAACCGCTCACGCAAGCAGGCGTTGCCGTTCCATATCGTGCCGACGTTGTTCGATCGGCGTACCCAGGCTTCCATGGGCACGCTGCGGGTGCTGCGTGACAGTTACCCGGAACATATCTGGCAGGGCTACATCCCGGTTGATACGCGCCTGCGTGATGCCAGCCGGGCCGGTTTGACGCCTTCGCAATTCGATGGCAAAAGCCGTGGCGTAACCGCTTACAGGGCGCTGCTCAAGCAGTTGCTTACCCACAACGCCGCAGCGCAGGTGGCTTGATGACTCGCCCCGCGCTGATCGCCACCCGGCCACAAATGGCCCTGCAATCCTACCTGGATGGCTTGTTGCAGGAAGCGACCGAAGAGTTGGAGCCGCCGCGTGTTGAAACGCTTCGCCCGCCTGTCGAAGTGCCAGCGGAACTGGACGAATTTCAGGCTGCCGTGCTTGAAGAGCAGGTGCGTGATGCCAAGCGCCAGCCGTCTGTATCGGTAGAAGTCACCACAACGGTCTTTGCCGAGCCGAGCCGGCTGGCAATGCCTGTTATCGCGCCACCGCTGGAGGTCGCAGTAGCCCCAGCGGCTCCGGTGGTTGAGGCGCCAGTGCCGGTTGAACCCTTGGTTGAGGTTCATCTGCCGCCTGCGCTCAATCCGCCAGTGCCTCCGGCTAGCACAGACGGTCGCCCAGCCTGGGCTGCCGAACCGTTTGAGTGCCTGTTGTTCGATGTCGCCGGGCTGACGCTGGCCGTTCCGCTGGTCTGCCTGGGCTCGATCTACTCGCTGGCGGGTCAGGAACTGACACCGTTGTTCGGCCAACCTGACTGGTTTCTTGGCATTCTGCCGAGCCAGGCCGGCAACCTGAAAGTGCTGGACACTGCCCGTTGGGTCATGCCGGACCGCTACCGCGATGATTTCCGTCAGGGGCTGCAGTATGTGATTTCGGTGCAAGGCTACGAGTGGGGGCTGGCGGTGCATCAGGTCAGCCGCTCGCTGCGCCTGGACCCCGGCGAAATCAAATGGCGTAGCCAACGTGGCCAGCGGCCATGGCTGGCCGGTACCGTGATTGAGCATATGTGCGCGTTGCTGGATGTCGCCGAATTGGCTGAGCTGATTGCCAGCGGCGCGGTCAAGCAGATGCACAAACAACCATAAATGATGGCCGCACCGCGTGCGGTCACACTGAGCACACCGCCAACGGCGGATTTTGAGGGTTAGGGGAATGAAAAAGACATCTGCACAAGGTTCCGAAGATCCGATTCTGCAGTGGGTGACCTTCCGCCTGGACAACGAGTCCTACGGCATCAATGTGATGCAAGTGCAGGAAGTGCTTCGCTACACCGAGATTGCGCCTGTGCCGGGTGCGCCGAGTTACGTGCTGGGCATCATCAACCTGCGCGGTAACGTCGTCACCGTGATCGATACGCGTCAGCGCTTTGGCCTGGCACCGACCGATGTCAGCGACAATACCCGTATCGTCATCATCGAAGCGGACAAGCAAGTCGTTGGTATTCTGGTCGACAGCGTTGCCGAAGTGGTTTACCTGCGCCAATCGGAAGTTGAAACCGCGCCGAATGTGGGCAACGAGGAATCGGCCAAGTTCATTCAAGGCGTATGCAACAAGAACGGCGAGCTGCTGATTCTGGTTGAGTTGGACAAGATGATGACCGAGGAAGAGTGGTCAGAGCTGGAGAACATCTGATTTGATTTTCGAGGTTGCAGTCATTTTTCTGGCGCTGCTCTGGGCGGTGAGCCTGTGGCTGTTTCTGGGGTATAGCAAGCGCCAGCGTGAGCTGGCCTCGCAACAGGCCCAGGGGGATGCGCTGCGCGATCAGCGCATCAAGGACCTGGCCAAGCGCCTGGACGATTACCAGAATGGCACCGTGCGAATGGGCGAAGCCCTGCATGAGTTGCGTGCGGTCGTGGCACCGTTGCCTGACAAGCTGATGCAGTTGGAGCAGCGTGACCCCAACAGCCTGTCGTTTGCCCAGGCCGAGCGCTTGGTCGGCATGGGTGCCAGCGTCGACGAACTGACCCAGTCCTGCGGCCTGACCCAGGCCGAGGCAGAGCTGATGAGTAAGCTGCACCGCGGCTAAGCACCCAATCAGCTGCATCAAGGCCAAGATAAACCGCCGTTTACCTTCACGGATAAGCGGCGAGTTCCTCCCTTATCCCGACAACCGGCCCTGCGCTACGTGAAGCCTTCGCGGACAAGCGAAGCAGCGAGCATCTGCGAGTGCTTTGCTGGTTAGTGCGCGGAATGTCAGGCGCTGCAAGGCGTCCCTTCAGGAGGCTGAGTGGAGCCGTCGCGTAGTGGGGTG